>Ga0182016_10003603_pt1 | contig 17611 bp, 13 predicted proteins | sample 712S2MmetaG_FD_120491 | JGI IMG/M metagenome (GOLD analysis project Ga0182016, IMG submission 120491) | Permafrost microbial communities from Stordalen Mire, Sweden - 712S2M metaG | ecosystem: Environmental > Terrestrial > Soil > Wetlands > Permafrost | place: Sweden: Stordalen | collected...
ACGCCGAACTGAGCCACGGCATCCGCATTAGTTTGCTGCCGGGCATCATTGAGGCGGTCGAGGCCGGGGAGATCAAAATCTCCTCCCTGCACAATTATTGTCCGTTGCCCATCGGGATCAATCACGCCGCGCCCAATCTTTACTTGTTTTCATCCGAGGATAAGCGCGAGCGCGAAAATGCCTGGCGCCACAGCCTCAAGACTCTGGAGACGGCGGCGCGTTTCAAGGCCCAAATCGTGGTGCTCCATTTAGGCTCCATCGAGATGAAAGAATACACCGACCGCCTGATTGAAATGATGCAGCGCGGGCTCAAGGATTCCCCGAAGTTCGCTTCCTTGCGCGAGGAGGCGTTGGAGAAACGGGAAAAAAAGAAAGAAAAGCACATGGAACTTACCTGCGAGTTCCTTGGTCGCCTGGCGGATGCGGCCGCGCAACATGGACTCAAACTCGGAGCGGAAAACCGCGAGGCCCTGGAGGAAATTCCACTGGAATCTGATTTTCCGTTTCTGCTTTTGCAGTTTAGCCGGCCGGAAGTCGGGTACTGGCACGATTGCGGCCATGCGCAAATCAAGGAGAACCTGGGGGTGATCAACCATCGCGAGCATCTTGAATCCATGGCTTCCCGTTTGCTGGGCTTCCATATTCATGACGTGCAGTTCCCGGGCCGGGACCATTGCGCGCCCGGAACCGGCATGATTGATTTTGCGGCCTTAAAGCCGATGGTTCAGCCGCATCATATCAAAGTTTTTGAACTGAGTCCCAGTCTCTCTCCGGAAGCCGCCGCCGCGGGCGTGGCCCATATCAAGAAGCTCTGGGGTGGGGAATGAAAAACCTCAAGGCGGCTTGGAGTGTCATCTGGCGGGTCGCGGTTTGCGGGCTGCTTCTGCTCTGGATTTTCCACTCCATTTTTCTTAACGAAGGCAAGCTGGCCGCGCAAACCGCCGGGCGCAACTGGCAAGGCATGAGCCGGGCGGACCAGTGGCATTGGGCTTGGACCAATGGTCCCCGGGACTTGTGGCATACACTTTGCATGACCCGGCTTTGGGCCTTGGTTGCCTCCACCGCGGTGGTCGGATTGGCCTTGTTCATCGGCGTGATTCGTTGGCGCGTGGTACTCGAAGCGCAGGGCTTGCATCTTTCTCTCGCGCGGGCCACGCGCATTTCTTTGGTGGCGCAGTTTTTCAATTCCTTCCTTCTTGGCTCGACGGGTGGCGATCTCATCAAAGCCTATGCCGCGGCGCAGGAAACCCATCACAAAAAGACGGAAGCCGTCACGACCGTGTTCGTGGATCGAATGGTGGGGCTATGGGCCATGTTGCTCTTCGCGGCCTTGATGATGCCGCCGAATTATCACTTGCTGCGGGCCTCCGGCGAATTGGCCGCGCCTGCTCTTCTCATCCTGGCGATGCTGGGCGCGTTGAGCGTCGTGCTTGGCCTGGCATTTTGGGGAGGCGTTTCCAAACGGTTTCCGCGGGCCCGACACCAATTGCGGCGCTTGCCGAAAGGCCCCGTCTTGGAGCGGGCCTTGGATTCCTGCCGCCAATTCGGGTCGCAGCCGCACTTTCTTTTCAAGACAGTGGCCGTGTCCCTTTTCCTCAATTTGCTTTGGGTGGTTCAGGTCTCGATCCTGGGTCAGGGCTTGTCGTTGAGCATTCCCACGGTGGCGCTGCTCGTGATTGTGCCGATCATCTTCTGCGTTGCCGCCTTGCCCATCACGCCCAACGGTCTCGGCGTGCGGGAGAATCTTTTCGTCTTGATGCTGGCCGTGATCGCGGTGCCACGGACCGCCGCTTTGTCCCTTTCCCTGATCGCCTCGGCCGAAGGACTCTTCTGGAGTCTGGTTGGTGGGCTGGTTTATATGGGCTTGCGAGAGAGCGAGCCTCTCGCCCAAATCACCCACGGGCAACCCGTCGCGGCGGTGGAAAATGAGCCGGAGTAAGTTCATCGTCGCGATCACGGCGGATTTTTTTGACAAGGAAGGATGGCCCCGGTTTCAGGACGTCGGCTTTTCCCTGCTTGACAGCCAGCCTCATCTCGAGCGGCGCGCCTTGCGCGAAGAGCGCCCGGAAGTCGGCCCGGACCAAATCCGTGAAGCGCAAGCTCTCTACATGATGTCGAGCCAACTGACCAAACAAAGCCTGGCGGAGACGGGGAATCTGCTCCTGGTGGCGCGTTTTGGGGTCGGCTATGACGCGGTCGATATTCCGGCCTGCACCGAAGCGGGCGTGCTCGTAACCATCACCAAAAACGCGGTGGATTATTCGGTGGCCGAAGCGACTCTTGGCTGGATGCTCGCGCTGGGGCACAACCTGCGCATGAAAGACCACCTGGTGCGCGCGGCGCAATGGGATGAACGCGCAAAGTACATGGGCCGCGAATTGCGCGGGCGAACGCTCGGAGTGGTCGGTTTGGGCGGGATCGCGCGCAAGACCCTGGAGTTGACCCGCAGTTTTGGCATGAATGAGCCGCTGGCCTTCGACCCCTTTGTGAGCGCAGTCGAAGGCGTGCGCCTGGTCACTCTCGAGGAACTCTTACGGCAGGCGGATTTCGTCTCGCTACATTGTCCGTTGACCGAGAAAACGCGCGGGCTGATTGGCGCGCGCGAGCTGGCCTTCATGAAACCGGAAGCCTACCTGATCAACACGGCGCGCGGCGGCATCGTGGATGAGGAGGCGCTTTTTCACGCTTTGCGGGATCGCCGTATCGCCGGAGCAGCAATCGATTGTTTTGTGGGCGAACCGCTCACGGCCCCACCACGCTTCGCGGAGTTGGACAACGTCCTGCTGGCCCCGCACGCCATTGCCTGGACAGAGGAGCAGTTCCGTTCCATCGGCCGAATGGCCTGCCAGGGGATTGTCGATTTCTCGCTTGGCCGCCGCCCACAAACACCGGTCAACCCGGAGGTTTACGACCATCCGGGTTTCCAAGCGAAATGGCGGCGAGCGCTCGCTTGACCGTTTATTGCAGGTTCTTGAGCGCTTCTTCGGCTTTTTGTTTGGTTTCTTCCTTGGTGGTTTTTTGGATGGCTAGATGAAGGGCCTTCTGGCGCTGCTCCAAAGATAAGGAGGCTTGCTTGGCGGCGGCGGCTTGGACCAGGGCCTGACAAGCATCGTTGGCCACAGCCGGCTCTGAGGCGAAGCTCGAGAGCAAATCCAGCGCTTGCGGGGCGGAAATGCCCTGCAAAACGGCAATGGCGGTGATCTTTTCCTCGGGCCGATGCAACAACGGCAGAATGTCCTGCAATTTGGCCAATTTGTCGTCCTTGGTGAGCTTTTCGTCGCCCAGCAGAAGTTGCAAGTAGCCGCCTTGCGCAAGGATTTCATGGGAGGAATTGCTGTCGTTCTTGGCGGTGCGCAAGAGCGGGGCGGCCACCGTGGCGTCGTCCGGCCAGGCATTGGGCCAGGAACAGAGCGTGCGCACCGCTTCATCCTGAATGGCCTGGTCCTTGTCTTCGGTCGCGCCGGCCACTGCGGCGAGAGCATCGCCGCCGCCAGCGGCAACCAAAGCGTGAAGAGCGGATTTACGATCTTCCGGGTTTGCGCTTTGCATTAAAGACACCAGCGAAGAGACACAGGGCGCGCCGATGCGTCCACTCAGAGTGACGAGCACTCTTTCGATGTGAGCGCGTTCGTCAGCAATGTTCGATTTCCGCAAGGCGCGGCTCAGTTCCGCCACTTCGTTGTTGCCGCCCAAATTCAAGAGCGCCTGGATGGCGGCGGCACGGATTTGCGCATCAGGATCGTTCACGGATTGGACGATGACGGGCAAGGCTTTGGCGATCCCGCGACGAGCGGAAATCGTCATCAGGGCCTGGCGCATTTTGCCGGTGGATTCGGAAAGGCGGGAGCACAAGTCGGAATCCACATTGTTACCCGCCAGCCTTGTCAGCGCGGCAAGGGCCGGTTGGGAAATATCCGCGTCATCGTCGGTGGCGTCATTCAGCAATACCGCCAAAGTGGATGGGTTCCCCAAACGATCCAGAATATCGATGGCCACGACGCGCAAGTTTTTTTCCCCATGCGCCGCCACGTCCGTGACGATGGGCAGTGCGGCGGCGTCGCCGCGATCAGCCAACGCCATCAAGACCAAGGGTTGACGGCCTTGGGCGGCTTGGCGAAACGCACCCGTTACCGCCTTGGTGGCGGCAGGGCCGGGCAGTTCACGCGCCACGCGCAAGCCAATATTGAAGAGGTCCCGATCATTAGACTGCAATTGGGCCAGCAAGAGCGGAATGCCGGCGTCGCCGCGCGCCAGAATGGCACCGCGCGTGCCTTCGAGAACTTTTTCCTTGGGCACGTTGGCCTTCCGGACCGCGTCGTACAATTTGACCGCGCCCGCGCGCTTGCCCTCAGCCAGCAGAATCTCCGCGCAACGCACACAACCCTCCGCAACGGCGGGGCGAACCGTTTCATCGCCCTTGGCCAAAGCGCGTTTGAGCGCGGCAGCGGCCTTGGCATTCCCTATCTTCCCAAGCGCAACCGCGGCGGCGGAAGCGACGGCGGTATCATGGTCGCTCAATTTGGCGGCGAGTATTTTCACCGCCCCCGCGTCGCGACGGACGCCGATGGAATCGATGACCCCAACCAGCAACTCACCCTGCAGTTTGCCAGCGGCCAGGCGCAAAGCCGAATCAGGCGCGGACCCGGGAATGGCTTCCAGGGCGATCAAGGCCCAGGAGGCTAATTGGTTGTCCTCCAGCAGCGGAGCCAACGCGGGCACGGCTTCTTCGCTGCCGTAAATAGCCAGCTTTTTGCAGGCGATGGCCTTGTCGTCGGGGGGCGCGTCCGATTGCAAGGTATGGATCAACGCGTGCTCTTTATCTTTGACGCTTTCCTGCGCCGGGGCCGGCAGGCCCAAAGCGATGGAAACGGCGACCAAAGCAAACGACTTGATGAGAATGGAGCGGTTCATGTGAAATTTCATCTTTGTTTCCTCATTATAACCGCCAGGGTTCGCGCAACGCTTCGGAACGAAGCCGGTTGGCTTGTTCGTCGCCGATGAATTCGTTCTTGACGGGATCGAAACGCACTTTGCGTTGGAGGAAAAGGGCAATGTTGGCCGCGTGGCATGTGATATGGGCCTCGCAGGCGGCTTCGATATTCGCCCGCGGTCTGGCCCTGTTCTTGACGCAATCCAAAAAATTGCGCACATGGAAGTTCGCCGGATAACCGGAGACTTTCGCCTTTTTGTTGGCCAGGAGCGCCGGGTCGCTGGCGACCAGATCGCCATCATCGCCCGTCTCCACCCAACCGGTGTCGCCTTCAAAACGCACCGGGCAGGAGCCCAAACCGATCCAGCCTTTGTCGCGCATGACAAGTTTCACGCCGTTGGCGTAGCGGGCGTGCAGTTCGTCGCCCTGGCGCTCGAATTCTATGGGGGCCGTATCATCGGCATTGTTGGCCCATTGACAGAGATCAACACAGTGCGAGCCCCATTCCAGGCAGCCGCCGCCGGTAAGTCCCCCGCCCTTCTCAAAATTAAAGCCGTCGAGCCACTTGTTGTTGAAGGGCCGCCAGGCGGCCGGGCCGAGGTACATGTTCCAGTCCACCTTTTCCTTGGGTGGTTCCGTCTCCGCCGGAGCCCACCCGCTCATGGAGGTGGCCAAACCGTCGGGATGCGCAAAGACGGTCTGGAGTTTGCCGAGCTTCCCCAACCGCGCCAAATCGATGGCATACATAAAGTTGGGCAGACTGCGGCGTTGAGTGCCGGCTTGGAAAACGCGGCCCGTGCGCCGGATGGTCTCGCGCAAGGCCAGACTCTGCGCGATATTCTTGGTGCAAGGCTTCTCGCAATAAATGTCCTTCCCGGCCTCAGCCGCCACGGTCGCGGCGGTGGCATGCCAATTCGGACCGGTGGCGATAAGCACGGCGTCAATATCGGGCCGCGCGACCAATTCGCGCAGGTCGCGATACATGGCGCAATCCTTGTTCCCGTACTTTTGGTCCGCCTTTTCCTTGATGGCGTTGCGGCGCGCGGCTTTGATGTCGCAGACCGCCACGAACTGCACGTCCGGTTCACCCATAAAGCAGCCGAGATCGTAGGTGCCGCGGTTGCCGATGCCGATTCCGCCCATCACAATTCGCTCGCTGGGCGGGACCGCGCCGTTAAGGCCAAGGACGCTGCCAGGGACGATTTGCGGGAGGAGCAAAAGTCCACCGGCTTTGAGGGTGGTCTTCAAAAAGCCCCGGCGCGAAAATGCCTTTTTCGACCGGGCGTGTGGGGTGCGGGATGAGTCATTCATAAAGTGTCCTTTCCTTCAGGTGTCATGCCTGAGATACTGTAAGCGCGGGAAAACAACCGCAAGCATAGAAATTTGGACGCGCTTGCGCACGACGGAATTCGTTTAGGGCGCTTTTTGATAGGCGCGGACGTATTTGACCTCCAAGGCCGCTGGAAATTGGGTCTGTTCATCCGGCGAACCGGGCCAATCGCCGCCCACGGCCAGGTTCAGCAACAGGAACATTTTCCCCTTTGGAATGGAGTCCTCGGAGCGAAACCGCTCTTGGCCATCAACAAACCAAACAATCCGTTCCGGCGACCACTCCACCGCAAAATCATGGAACCCGGCGGAAAAGTCGGGCCCGGTCCACGATCCGCCGTGACTCTTGTGCTCACCCGTCGTGTCACGAAAATGGTGGGTCATATAAACTCTATTGGGCTCGTGGCCGAGGATTTCCAGGACATCGATTTCCGGCGGCCAGCCACCCGGTTCCGGCAAGAGCCAGAAGGCGGGCCACATGCCTTTGCCTTTGGGAACCTTGCAACGAATCTCGAAGCGCCCGAATTCCTGAGTAAATTTGCCATGGGTGGTCATCATGCCGGAGGTAATGGAGCGCATTTTGCCGCTGTAAAACGCCTCCCTTTTTTCCGCTTTGACCCGAAAAATGCCGTCCCCGACCACAAAGGCGTTGGTGACGTAGGCCTGCAACTCACGATTGCGCTCCCGCCCAGCCGGATCATTTGGATTCCATTTCCTAAGGTCCAGCGCCGTCCCATCAAACTCATCGTCAAAAGTAAGTTTCCAACCGGGCTTATCGGCCGACTGGCCAGAGGCAATCGTGACGGCGCCAAAAGCGCAAAGAAGAAGAACAATCCCGCGAGAAGAGCTTTTCATGCCCCTTCTTTTACTGCAGTGCTCAACAGACAGCAACGTCGGAAAAAGGACGCGTCGCGAAAACCCGGTGGGGCGGAGCTCGGCGCGTGCTCAGGCATGGGTGACACTTTATACTCACCGCATGGGTGACACTCAAAGAAGGAGCATCCGCTTCGTGTTGGAATACCCAATCATGATTGCCCAGCCGGGTAACTACTCCCACCCGCCGCCGAGGGCTTTGTAGAGGGCGACCAGATCCGTGGAAATGGAGGCTTTGCTTTGGGAGAGGGCGTTTTCAGAGACGTACAATGACCGTTGCGCGTCGAGGACGCTGAGAAAATCCGTCGTGCCCTGGGTGTAAAGCTGCATGGAAAGATCAACCGCTCTGCGGTTTTGCGTGACCGCTTCAGTCAGCGCCTGACGATGGTCCCACTCTTTGGCAAAAGCGATGAGGGCGTTTTCCACCTCCTCCAAGGCCTGCAGAACGGTTTGGCGATGAGTGATGGCCGCCTGCTGGCTCAGGGCTTTTTGCAGGCGAACGTTGGCCGCAATGGAGCCTCCTTGGAAGATGGGCCAATTGACGCTCGGACCGACCGTCCAAAGGCGGCTCGAACCGGCGAAAAGAGTCCGGGCCAGATCGCTCTGATAATTGACTCCCCCGGTGAGCGAGAACTGCGGAAACAAGTCGGACTTGGCCACGCCAATTTGCGCGGTGGCGGCATGCCATTGCGCTTCCGCCACGCGGATGTCCGGCCGCCGACGCACCAAATCCGAGGGCAACCCTACCGGGACTTCAGGCGGGGTCAATGGGACCGGGCCGTTCTTAGAGAGTTGTTCGACAAGATCGCCGGGCAGGCGGTTGAGCAAGACGCTCAGGGCATAGATGTTCTGGCGCGCGGTGGTTTCCAGCACCGGAATGGCTGAGGCGGTGGTGGCGGCCTGCGCTTCGGCGTTGGCCACGTCCAGCGCGCTGACGAATCCGGCCGCCAGGCGCTGGCGCGTCAGCGCGGCGGTGCGCCGCTCGGATTTCAAATTGTTGTCGGCAATGTCGATCTGTTCCTGGGCGGCGCGGAGCTGGATGTAATCAAGCGCGATTTCCGCCGCCAAGGTGACTTGCGCGTCGTGCAGGGACTCACGCGCCGCCAGGATATTGGCGTTGGCTGACTCGATGTTCCGCCGGGTGCCGCCCCAAATATCCAGTTCCCATGCGGCATCCAAACCAGCGGCGAAATAATTATTATTGGTGTGGACAGCCCATTGGCGGGCATAGGAGCCGTTGGCATTGAGAGAAGGATAAAACGGTCCGGCCACGATGCCCCGGGAGGCCCGGGCCTGACGCAGGCGGCTCTCGGCCATTTGCAAATCGAGGTTGGTGCGGAATGCCTCGTCTATCAACTCGTTGAGGGTGGGATCATTGAACTTATTCCACCAGGCTTTGAGTTGCGCCGGGGAGGAATTGGCGAAGGAGGCGGCGTTTGTATTGGTATTGACATTGGCCAGGCCAGTCCAATTCGCCGGCACTTTTTCGCGCGGGGCCTTGAAATCCGGCCCCACCGCGCAACCGCCAACGAGCAGGAGCAAGAGAACGAGACAATGAATTTTCATGAAGGGGGATCATTCGTAACGGAGGGCCTCAATGGGGTCCAGGCGAGAGGCCTTCCAAGCGGGATAAAAACCAAAGACAATGCCCACCGTGGCCGAGACCACCACCGCGGCAACGATTGCTCCAATGGAGGTGGCGGTGGGCCAGTGTTTAAGCACTCGCACCAGCCAGGAGGTGGCGCGGCCAAGGCCGATGCCAAAGATGCCGCCGACGATGCAGAGCACGACCGCTTCCGTCAGGAATTGGCGCAGAATGTCCGAACCGCGAGCGCCCACCGCCATGCGCAGGCCGATTTCGCGGGTCCGTTCCGTGACCGAGACCAGCATGATGTTCATGATTCCGACCCCGCCGACAACCAAGCTGATGAGAGCGACAATCAACAAGAGGTTGGTCATGAGGGTGGTCGTGGAACTCATCGTCTTCATGACTTCTGTCAAGTCGCGGATGGTAAAATCGTCCGGCGCGTCATTGTGCAAATGATGGCGCTCGCGCAAAAGGGAGGTAATTTCATCGCTGGCCGAGGCGATTTGTCCGGGGTTGCGGGCCGCGACGATGATCTGATCAATATTGGCAAAACGGACCGGCGCCGGGGTGTCGAGGGCTTGGGAGGCGGATGGAGTCGAATAGAGGGAAAGGGAAGTGCTGGGATAAACCTGGCTGGGCAGAACGGTGGTCGCGACGGTGACAACACTCTGATTGGCCATCGCGGCCGAAGAGCCGGTTACCCTGAATTTGATGGTGGTCCACGGCGCCACCACGATGTCATCCTGGTCAGACCCCATCATGTTGGCGCCCTTGGCGCGAAGAACGCCGATGACTTTGAAGCCCACATTCTGCATCCGAAGTTCTTTGCCCACGGGCGATTCTCCGTCGAAGAGTTCGCGCACGATGGTTTGCCCCACCACGCAAACTTTGCTGCAATTGCGCACATCGCGCTCGGTAAACGCTTCCCCCTCGGCCATATCCATCCAATCGTGGACCTCCAGGTAAGAGGGGGTGGTGCCGTACATGCTATTGGGGACCCAATTGCGGTTGCCATAGATGAGTTGGGTGCGCACACGCACCATCGGGGCGGCCGCCGCCACCGACGGGCACTCCCGCAAAATGGCATCGGCATCCGCGGGGGTGAGGGTCATTCTGCTGCCATTGCCAAAACTGACCCCGCTGGCAAAAATGTTGCCCGGAAAAATCAAGAGATTCAGCGCGCCCATGGAGGAGATCGTCCGTTGAATGGCCTGGGTTGAGCCGGTCCCGATCTCCATCATGGCGATGACGGCGGCCACCCCGATGACGATGCCCAGAGTAGTGAGCGCGGCGCGCAAAACGTTGCGCCGAAGAGCGCGAACAGCGGTAGAGAGGATGCGGAGAAATTTCATGCGGACTCCGGCACCATGCCATTTTGGATCAAACCGTCGCGAATATGAATGACGCGCTTGGCGTGGTTGGCCACCCCAGGATCGTGGGTGACAAGAATGACCGTCAGCCCTTCGGATTCATTGAGCTGCCGGAACATTTGCAGAATTTCCTCACTGGTGCGCGAATCCAGGTTGCCAGTCGGTTCGTCCGCCAGGAGCAGACGCGGACGGTTGATCAGCGAGCGCGCGATGGCCACGCGTTGTTGCTGGCCGCCGGAAAGTTGCGCAGGATGATGGTCCAGGCGGTCGCCCAGGCCTACCTTCACGAGCAATTCCGTGGCGCGCTGGCGCATCTCGCGCTCGGTCAAAGTCTGCAACGAGTAGGTCAGCGGCATGAGGACGTTCTCCAACGCGGACGTGCGCGTCAAAAGATTAAAGCTCTGAAAGACGAACCCGATCAGCGAGTTGCGCAGATGGGCGCGATCGTCGCTCGAGGCCGTTGAAATCTCGTGGCCGTCCAACAGGTACTCGCCGGAGCTGGGGCGGTCCAGACAGCCCAAAATATTCATCAAGGTGCTCTTGCCTGAACCGCTCGAACCCATCAACGCCACCAGTTCTCCAGCGGCAATATTGAGGGAAATACCCTTGAGGACTTGCAAATCCAATTCCCCTACATGATAGGTCTTGCGGACGTCGCGCAACTCAAGCAGGTCCATAGGGCCTTTTACTGGGGGCGGCGGGGCGGCGTCGGCCGACGCCACGGATTTTGCGGGGCAAAAGGATTATTGGTCGGATCATTTTCCGCCAGCAAGTCGCTGGCTAATTGCAGTCCCAAAACAATCTCGGTGCCTTCTTTCAAGTCGGGCCCTTGCACCTCGGTTTCCGTGCCATCGGTCGCGCCACTGGTAACGTGAACCGGGCGGACAAACTCGCCTTCCGCCACCCACATCGTTCCGGGATGGCGGCCCGCGCCACTGGCCGAGGGCGCCTCCACAGGCGGATTTGTCGAACGGGTTGGAGCATTATCGCGGAAGGCAGGGGCAATTAGGTCTGGAGGCGGGCGCCAGCGCAGAGCGGCATTGGGCACCAACAATACGTCGTGTTGCTCGCTCGTGAGGAATTGCGCGTTGGCGGTAAGATAGGGTAGCAAGGTGCCGTCGGCGTTGTCCGCGTTGACCTCGACCGTGTACGTGACCACATTTTGGGTCATGGTGGCGTTCAGGCGGATTTTGCCCACCTTGCCTTCAAAAACCCGGTTCGGGTACGCATCGACGGTAAAGCTGACCTTTTGCCCTGGATGAATCGTCCCGATGTCCGCTTCGTTGACCGAAATCCAGACTTGCATCCGAGTCAAGTCCTTGGCGATGAGGAAAAGGCTGGGGGTGTTGAAGCTGGAAACCACTGTCTCACCAATAGTAACGCGGCGATCAATGATGATGCCTTTCACCGGCGAAACGATCGTGCAATAGTCCAGCGTGCGTTGGGCCTTGTCCAAGGTGGCCTCGGCTTGAACGGTCGTGGCCTTGGCTTGGAGCAGGGACGCTTCATCGAGAGCGACATTGGCTTTGGCGATTTCGTAGTTCGCCTTGTAAGAGTCATAGGCGGTCGGAGCCAGCGCTTCCGAAGGCCCCAGTTTCTGCGCCCGATTCCAGTCGGCCTCGGCCTGCTTAAGTTTGGCGCGCATTTGGTCCAGGTCGGCCTGGGCGCGAACCTCTCCCGCCCTGTCCTGATCCAATTGGGCTTTGGCCAGATTGACATCGGCGGCGTACAGACAATCGTCGATCTTGGCCAGGATGGTCCCCTCTTCGACCACCGACCCGTAGTCGATCTTCTTGCCGTTCTTATCCTTGCCAAACACGTTGATCAGGCCCGCCACCTGGGCGCCGACATCGACCACTTCCTCCGGTTCAACGGTTCCGGTCGCTGCGGTCGTGACATACAAATCGCCGCGTTTCACGGCGGTTTCGCGGAAGGAGGGTTTATGGGCGGCGTGCGCGCGCCATTGCCAGGCGCCGACACCTGCTGCCACAGCCAGGATGGCGACGCCGCTCGCGGTTGCTCTAAAGAATCGCATGGTTCTAAATTGTCTCGGCCTATCATGATCGGCCTGAATGGTTGCCGACGCGGAATTTAGGCACACTAATAGTTAGTGCCGCCTCTTTTCAAGGGCCTTCCACAGTTAGATGAACGAGGCAGTGGAAATATTCAGAGGGAATTTCAAAGGTGGGCAACCAACTCCTCAACAGTAATATGCGCCTGCCTTAGAATGGATTGCAGCGTCTTTGATTTGATCTGCCGGTGCATGGGCACACAAGGATGAAGGTCATTCTTGACAAGGAGGCGATGGGAGCCCGTTTGCCGGTCAAATGCAAAACCAAGGCGCTGCAAAGCGCGGCACACTTCCTCCCCTGAAAGATCGCGGGGAAGTTTTACGCCACTTTGGCGGAAAGCACGGGGTCGTGGAGAAAATGAAGGCGAATTGGCCATGCCAATCGCTCATCGCCTTCATCAAAGCGGCAGTGGATCAGGTCGCGAATCATGGCCAAAAGTTCTTCGAGATTCTCCCCTTGTGTCGCCATTTCCGGATCATGACAGGTTGCCACCAACATGTCTTCATCCTTCTCAATTTCAAAGAGGTGCTCTTTTTGCACGTGGCTATGCTGCCCCAAAAGCCTAAGCCTTGCAAGTGTACGGCCTCTCCCAAATCCCTGTGCGGGTTCTAGCCCTTCCGCGCGTAATGGATGCACATGGCGCCGCCCAGCAGGTTTTTCAATTGGACCTCCTGGCAGCCCAACGCCCGCAGTTTTTCCGCCACACCGCGCTGGGCGGGATAAGCCTTCAACGATTCACAAATGTAAGCATAAGCGGCGGAGTCGCGGCAGAAAAGCTTTCCAAAAAGGGGCACTCCCCAGCGGAGCCAGGAAAAATAAATCCACCGCCAAAACGGGTTTTCGGGTTTGCCAAAATCCAGGGCCAATAACCGTCCTCCCGGCCGGGTCAGCCGCGCCATTTCCTCCAAGCCGGCTTCCCAACTGGCCAGGTTCCTCAAACCATAGCCAATGGTGACAATGTCAAAGCTCGCGTCCTCAAACGGCACTTGCATGGCATCCCCGTTGATGAACCGCACCGTCTTCCGGCCACGCTTTTCCGCCACGGCCAACATCGCCGAACTAAAATCCAGCCCGACAACATCCGCCCCCGCATCGCGCAGGGCGAAGGCGAGATCGCCGGTGCCGCAGCAGAGGTCCAAAGCCTTGGCCCCGGGTTGAACGCCAGCCATTTGGACCAGCAGCCTTTTCCAGCGCCGATGCAGCCAAAGACTTTGCAGGTCATTGATCAAATCGTAACGCGGCGCGATGGTCTCGAAGAGATCCTCGACGCGCGCGCCCCGTTGTTCGCCCGGTTGGTAATACTTGTTACTCACGCCCACTGAGGGGATAGTTTCAGGTCATGGCGTCTCCGATTCAAGCAGCCGTTCAGTCTGATTTGCGGGTCAGTGGCATGAACTGCGCCAATTGCGCGCGTCACGTCACACAGGCGTTGCAAGGCGTGACCGGCGTAGCCAGCGCCGACGTTTCATTGCCGGAAGGGCAAGCGCGGGTCCGGTGGCGGCCGAATTTCAAGCCGGATGTCTCCGCTCTGACCGCGGCGGTGCGGGCGGCGGGCTATGAAGCAGAAGTGTCCCTGGCAGGAAACGTGGCTGCGGCCGTCCCCCCCTCCTCCACCTGGAGCGCGAGCGTCCTGGCGGGTTTGTGCGGCACCGTGCCGCTCATGGTGGGAGAATGGGTTTTTGGCTTGGGCATGGAGCCGTGGTTTCACTGGGCCGCTTTCGCGCTAGCCCTTCTGGTGCAGGTGTTTTGTGGCGCGCGCTTTTATCAGGGTGCCTGGAGACAGCTCAAAGTCGGCGCGTCCAATATGGACACACTGGTGGCGCTCGGTTCGACCGCCGCTTTTGGCTACAGTCTATGGGCTTTGTTGTGGGGCATGGCCGGGCATCTCTATTTTATGGAGGCTGCGGGAATCATCACCTTGATCAGTTTGGGCCATTGGCTCGAAGCGTGCGCGACCAGCGAGGCCGAGAACTCGATGCGGGCCTTGTTGCGCCTGGCCCCGTTGAACGCGCGCCGGCGTAATCCCGAGGGCGCGGAGGCGGATGTGCCCGTGAGCGAGTTGCGTTACGGCGATAAGGTCGTGCTCCGTCCAGGCGACCGGGTTCCAACCGACGGCGAATTACTGGAAGGCCAGTGCAGCATGGACGAAGCGATGCTGACCGGTGAATCGGCACCGGTGGAAAAACAAATCGGCAGCCGCCTCTACGCCGGCACCCTTAATACCAATGGCCAAGCTGTGATGCAGGTCACGGCTGTCGGCGAGGCGACAGCGATGGCCAGTATCGTTGCCGCCGTTGAGCGCGCGCGGAACAGCCGGGCTGACATCCAGCGCTTGGCGGACCGGGCCAGCAATGTGTTTGTGCCCATCGTTGTGGCCTTTGCCATCGGGGCGGCTCTCTGGTGGGGATTGTCTTTCACAAAGGCGCAGAGCTTGAGCATGTTTCTGAGCCGCTTCTTATGGTATCCCACCCTACCCGCGACGCCTCTGGCTGCGGCCATTCTGAGCGCGACGGCGGTTTTGATCGTGGCGTGCCCTTGCGCCATGGGCTTGGCCACGCCGGTGGCCATCATGGCGGGCGCCAATGCCGCGGCCAGGCGTGGCATTCTCATCCGGGACGGTATCGCATTGGAACAGGCCGGTGTCATTACCATGTTGCTCGCCGATAAGACCGGCACGCTGACGTGGGGCAAACCAAATGTCATAGCGGTCGAGGGCTCGGAGCTTGCGCTGGCTGCGTCCCTGGCTGCGGGCTCCAAGCATCCTCTGAGCCAGGCGGTCGCGAAATTGTCCGTGGAGCGAAAGCCCTTTCTTAGCTGGCGCGAGGTTTCCGGATCGGGAGTGGAAGCGGAACTGCCCGACAAAATCACGGCGCGAATGGGCTCGCTCTCCTGGCTGCGGAACTGCGGCGTGGCTGCGCCCGCGCAAAACGAATTTGTCGATAAATGGATGACCAACGGCGCGACCATTCTAGGCGTGGCCATTGGGCCCAAGTTGGCCTCACTCATTGCCTTGCAGGACACGATTAAACCAGGGACGGACGCGGTTGTGCGGGAGTTGACCCGGAGCGGTTTGAAAGTATTCATGGTGACCGGCGACAACCCGCGCACGGCCCATGCCATCGCGCGGCAAGCGGGCATCCCCGCGGAAAATGTCCTGGCGGAAATCCGGCCGGAACGCAAGGCGGAGATCATCAAGGAATTTCAGGACAAAGGCGAGAAGGTGGCATTTGTAGGCGACGGCCTCAACGACGCGCCCGCCTTGCAACAGGCCGACTTGGGCATTGCCGTCAGCCAAGCCAGCGATGTGGCGGGCGAGGCGGCGGACATCATTTTGCTGAATACGGAAATTCAAGCGATTCCCGAAGCCCTGGCCTTGGCGCGCGCCACCTTGCGCACCATCAAGCAGAATTTGTTTTGGGCTTTCTTCTACAACGCGGCCGGGGTGCCGCTGGCCGCCCTGGGCTTCTTGAGCCCCGTTCTCTGCGCGGCGGCCATGGGCCTTTCCGATTTGGCGGTCATCGGCAATGCCTTGCGGCTGGCGAGAGCCGGTCAGCGCGGCGGCTCCTCATCGACAAAACGAGCGGAATAAAAGGCGGGCTGCCCTTGCGCGTCCCGCCAGGTTTGCGTGAAAAGACGTTTGCCGCCGGGAGGCGGCAGGCGCATGAATTCAGCCCCGTAAGCGAACTTGCTAAAATCTTCCGGATGAAAGAGGTAAACCAAATTGGCCGCTGTCGGCGGGTTGGCCCTGCGCGCGGCGGGCTGGTTGATCCAATTCCAGACGGGCTCCTCCAAGCGCGGACCATCAGTCAAATAAAGCAGTTGTTCGTTGAATCCCCAATCCAAACAGATGATGGTTAAGTCCGTCCGATGCTGGACCTCGCGGCAGAACTGATCCAGGGCCTCGCTCCAATTGCCGCGGCCGCCGGTCTGGCGGATCAACCGCTGGGTTTGCCAAATGGCGGCGGTTTGCCAGCAGAGAAGCAGGGCCAACCCGAGCACGGGCCAGGCCCGCGCCCTCGGCCATTGCTTCCAGGCGGCGGCGAAGGCCGTGGCGACGATCCATTGCGGAAGCGGCATCAACAGCAGGGCGTGATGCAGCCGCACGGCATTGGGCAAAAGCATCAAACCCGTTGCGGCGCAAAAGAATGTCAAGAGTAAAAAGACGGACCAGCGCCGCCACTCGCCGCCGCGCAAGGCCAACATCAATAACACGGCGGAGGCGAGGGCGAAAACCGGCGCGAAAGGAGTCCACGCCACCGAAGCGATTGCGAACATGGTTTCAAATCGTCCGCCCGTCGCCATCAGCCGGTAAAAATAAGAGCCGTCCAACATCGTCTGCAGAATGCGAAGTTTCTCCCGCCACTCCCCGGCGCCGGCCGGCGCGTGAACGGCCAGAATGCGCGGCACGTGAGGCAGGAGCAACCCAACGCCGAGCAAAAAACCCAATCCCCCCAGCGCGACCAAAGTGCGGCGGCGCACAACGAGGTCGGCCAATGAATTCGCCAGAACTACAACGGTTGCGGCCGCCAGCGCCAGAAGCAGCAGGGCGAAATCAATTTTGTTGAACAGGCCCAAACCGAAGCTAAGGCCGGCCAGAAGGGCGTCGCGCCCCTGCCCTTTTTCCCAGGCCCGCACTGTAAAGAATAATCCGGCGAAACGAAAAAACAAACTCGGCGCGCCGGCACCCCAGTCAAGTATGCTGGTGAAGAAGAACGCCGGATCCAGGGTGAGCAACGCGGCGGAAGTCAGCGCGATCCCTAACCCCGCGACCCGCCGTGTCCAGAGCAAAAAAAAGAGCAGCCCGGCCGCGCTCCAGCAAACATTGGTCAGGCGCAGCACCGGCAGCGTCGGGCCGAATAGGGCGACGGTGGGAATCAGGACCCAGCTTTTAACCGCCCCGAGGTACGATTGGACAAAAAGAGGGAAAGGATGCCCGAAGACCATGACCGTTTCCGTGTTGGGCATGTGCTGCCCGCGCGGCAGACCGTTGACAAAGTCCTTGGCCAATCCTCCGAACACGGCTTCGTCGTAATACAGCCCTGGCTGCGTGATGTTCGCGGCGCCCAGGCCGCAAAGAATAGCGGTCAAAGCCAGCCAGACGACCAGGACCGTCACCTTTTTTTCGTCAGCGTTGGTGGAAGGGTTGGAGGATTTTTCGTCCATTCTTCCTTAGGGCAGGTGTGCGAGCCTTTTGGATTCCTTTTCCGCCCATTCCGCCAATTGACGTCGCTGCTGGGGATCAAGCCTGGCTTCCTTGTGCAGCCATGTGTATTGCCGCAATGGCATCTCGCCGGCATCGACGGCCTCCGCCACGCGTCGCCATTTTTTCATGGCCCGCTCGGCGTTGTCGCGCGGCCATTCCGAAAAATTGAGCATTTCGCGGGCATCGTTGACATGACCGACCAGGGACCACGAAATGGGAGCAATGTAACTGTACCAGGGCCAGCGC
>Ga0182016_10003604_pt1 | contig 17608 bp, 9 predicted proteins | sample 712S2MmetaG_FD_120491 | JGI IMG/M metagenome (GOLD analysis project Ga0182016, IMG submission 120491) | Permafrost microbial communities from Stordalen Mire, Sweden - 712S2M metaG | ecosystem: Environmental > Terrestrial > Soil > Wetlands > Permafrost | place: Sweden: Stordalen | collected...
AGTTTCATTACAGACTTCTCAGACGAGATCTAGCGCACGGCGACAACCTCAACCGCACCGCTGCGGCGAAGGATGTTGACGCTCACGGAGTCTGCATAGCGTTCACACGCCAGGTCGACGCTTGCGTTTCCGACCTTGAGGTTGCGGATACTGATTCGTTGCAGCTTTTCAGGCAATGCGGAGTGATGAAGGTAGATTCGCGACTCGCCGGCGCGAATTTCCAGCCCCAGGCAAGCCTGCAACAGCATGAAGACCGATCCCGCGGCCCAAGCCTGCGGCGAGCACGCCACCGGGTAGAGCGTCGGCCCTTTTCCGGGACGGCGACCGAAACCGCAGATCAGTTCTGGAAGACGATGAAACATCGCTTCCGACGAGAGATCGAGCAATCCGGAAGTGATCGTCAAGGCCAGATCCTTGTCGCTTTTTCGCAGTGCGCCAAGAGCAATGAGGGCGTTGTCATGCGGCCACATGGATCCGTTGTGATACGACATTGGATTGTATCTCCGCTCGCCGCTCACGATGGTTCGCACGCCCCAGCCAGAGAAGAAAGCAGGCGAGAGTAGCGCATGGCTGATGGAACGGTATTGAGCTTCTGTAGCGATCCCCGAGAACAAGCACTGGCCCGCGTTGGAACTGCGCACGCGGCATTGGTTCTTTTCGCCATCCAGCGCCAACGCAAACATGCCCAGTTCATCTGACCAGAACATAGACTGGAATTTCGCGCGCAGGTCGGAGGCCTGGGCATGAAGCCTCTCAGCCAGGTCAATATCTCCGAGGAGGGCGGCTACTGTGGCAATGCCATTCTTTGCCGCATAGACGTAAGCCTGCACCTCGCAGAGCGCAATGGGACCGACGGCCAGGCGTCCATCGCTCATGAAGATGGAGTCCCCTGAATCCTTCCATCCCTGCTGCACCAGGCCGTGATCGGTCTGGCGCGCATACTCGACGAAACCGTCGTGATCCCGGTCGCCGTAGACATCGATCCATTCGAGAGCGGCCATAATGTTTGGCCAGATTTCACGCAGAAATTCGGTGTCGACTGTGCGCTCATAGTATGCGGCGCCGAGCAGGACGAACAGTGGAGTTCCATCGACGGTTCCATAGTAGCGGCCGAAAGGTACCTCCCCAAGGTTCGCCATCTCCCCCTTGCGCATCTCATGCAGGATTTTGCCCGGATCCGCATCGCGCGACGGGTCGTGGCTTGTCGCCTGTGTAGCAGCCAGATAAGAAAGCACGCCCTTCGCGATTGAAGGCGCCAGCCACAACAACTCCAGCGCGGTAATAATGCCGTCTCGACCAAAAACGGTGCTGAACCACGGAACGCCGGCAAAGGGATAAAAACCGTGCGGGGTTTGCGTAACCATCATTGCCAGATCGGCGCGGGACCGTTGAATCCAGTTATTGAACTGCTCATTGGATGTTTGAATATCCAGATCTGCCAAGGGACCCACGCTTCGCTTGTGGTTCCCGGTGGGGCCGATACCAGTGGGCTTCAACTCGATATCTCGCCATGCGATGGGGCGCCCGATCAATCATTCGTCGTCGGATCGTTGGCCACCAGCATCATGCCTGGCTTCTGGTATGAAGCCGAAAGTGGAATGAGCGGCATGTGCGTGACCGATCCAGGTTCAGCAACGAACAATGGCACGGCTCTGCTCCAGAGCACTTGTGGAACCCTGCTGAATCAGGAATGGCAATTCCAACCCACGGGCAACGGCTACCTGGCGGTACACAACGGCAGCGACCCCAACTTGGTCTGGGACGATACCAACTGGTCCACTGAGTTTTTATCATGGGTATCCGCTGGACAGCGGGTTTATACGGATGCTGCTCAATTTGGGCTGGTTCGGTACACTCGCTTATTCGATCGGTCTTTTGCGTATTCTCGTAATCCTCTTCCATCGCACCCAAACAGATAGTCCTGCGCTGGCTGCTTGCAAGGCTGTTGCAGTCGGATTGATCGTTCAACTTGCCTCAGGACCGACACTCGTGAGCACCGTCGGCACAATGTTCTGGATCGCAATCGGTCTTGGAATGGCGTCCATCGCGCGCTCCTCGGGATCAGGCGCTCGATCGACCCGAAGTGTGTCAACGATAACATCAAATAGAACCACTGAAGGGAAAGAGGTGCTCGTTACCAGGGCAAACGCATTTCAAGATTTGGGGCAATTTTGTTTTGAAAGGGCATGGCTTTAGCCGTGTCGCAGAAAGCCACCAAGAAGATTTCCGGCCTTTACGCACTGCGGGATCGAGTTGAGTGCGCAAAAGCATTCCCTCGGCGGCTAAACAGGCTGCGGAAAAACTCGCATCGGTGAAGGGTACGGGCTTTAGCCCGTACATAAACCCTGTAATGTCAATGCTGGCTTTAGCCGCCGAGGGAACCTTCTCCCGCTTTCACCCCGACTTTCGGCTTTTTTCCGCAGCCTGTAAAGCCGCGGCGGTTATACCACATCCATCGGCACGGCTAAAGCCATGCTCTTTCAAAGCTGCGATTCAAAATCCATGTGCGTTTGCCCTGTGCTCGTTACGATGCTCGGCAACAATGAGTGTTGTGATTTGCCAACATAGCGCTCAGCATTCCAAGCGAGGAGTTGGCAAACCCCTACCGGCTAGTCTCTCTTCTAAGACTTTCAGCTGTCCGGTAGGCGACATTAGTAGTTGAGCCCGGACCTATCCACGTTCCGCTCCCCGAGTGGGGACCGAGCGGAGCCGACCACCGGTCGCCTGGCGGCTCGTCGCGGCACTGAAGGCCAATGCACCTCGGGGCACCAACGGCCTTTGACCAGGCGAGCATCAACCTTTTTTCCGCATCGTTCACACCGATGTGGAAGCCATTGAGCTCGATCGCAGTTTTTTGTCAGTACCCTATCTGCCTCCTCGCTAAAGAAGCCCTCACACGGTTTCACAATCGCTGGCATTAACAATTCCTCCTCTAGGTATTTATCGATTCTTCAACTTGCAATCCATGGGATGCAGCTCATTAAGAAACGTTTGCCCATCGCAAGCCAAACCGGGTACTTGGGAGGAGATGCTCTCGGCCCGCACGCCATTGAATCAATTGTCAGACTCACTGAATCCGGACTTCTTTCCTTCCGCCCCTCCAATGGGAAAAATCACAGTAAAAGCGGTCCCTCTGTGGCCGGGTTCATTGCTGCTGCGAAAATGTATGCTGCCTTGATGCTTCTTAACGATATTGGCGGTTACCCAAAGACCCAGGCCGGAACCGGCGGAACCTTTGGTAGTGAAGAAAGCCTCATAGATCTTTCTACGCATCCGCGGGTCAATCCCAATTCCTTTATCCGCAATGGTGAGACGCACGCCTGCCCGATCTGTGCGCCAATCGCACCCCGGCCTTAACCTGATTCTAAGGTCGCCTCCTTCAGGCATCGCATCGATTGCGTTAGTGATAAGGTTTACGCAAACCTGGCGTATTTCCCGTGGGAAGCACATCAGGTTCGGCGAGTTCGCCGAGTGCTGAAACTCTAGGTGAATGCCGGATCTGTCAAGCTTGCTTTTCAGCAGGACCAACACAGACTTGAGCAAGTCAGCAAGGTCCGTGGGGATGGGAACAGAAGCTTGCCGATGAAGTTCCAAGCCTTGAGCTGCAATGGTAGCGGCATGGCCAATCTCCTCTTCTGCCACTACCAGGTACTTTCTCGCCTCGTCCAGGTCTGCTGAATTGCGAGCAAGAAAGACAAGATTGAATGCCGCCTCGAGGGGGTTTCGAATCTCATGGACGATCGAGGATGTCAATCTGCCCAGCGCAGCTAAGTGCTCCTGGTTTTTCAGTGCCTGCTCCGCAAGCTTGAATCGGTAGATGTCCTCGCAAATCGAAATAAGATGACGTGGCCCGGTCTGTTCCTCCCCGATTAGTGAAACCGAGTTACGCACCCAGGCGCTGCTTCCGTCGGGACGGACGTAGCGCTTTTCAATGACGAACCCCGGCCTCCTCAAGGCCAGCAAATCGGCCAGCAATAACTGGTAATTCGATTGATCTTCCGGATGTGTAAGGTCGAAAATGTTCGCCTTCGCGATTTCTTCCTGGCTTCGACCAAGTATCTTCGCGAACGCGCTATTGTGATGCAGAACTTCGCCTTCAAGGCTGGAAATCACCACCCCTGCGGCGGCTCCTGAGAAAGCGCTGCGAAGCGTTACGTAACTTGGCGAAGTAGGCTTTTCCCTGGCCGTTGACGACATGTTCCTGATCCTAGTGGAGATAGTATGAAAATAAAACTGCTCCTAAATAGAGCGCCTTTATCGCGCGAAAAGATGTCCGAACATCTGCGGATTGTCCCAAGTTGTTATTGCTGGACGAAAAACCAATCGTCGAATCGAGATGCTATTCGATTTGTCCAAGTACTAACATTCGCAGGAAGAATTTGCGATCCGGCACTTCCAGGAGTGGCGGCCGGGATATCAATGCGTAGTCCGGGTTCTCGCACTGTTGCTCAAGCAGTCGATATAGGCTGCCGCCGCGGCCAAGCGCACCGGCAACTTGGGATCGTCCAACAATGTCGCGATCGCTTTGGCGTCCTGAGACCGGTGAAACTTGCCCACCACCTTCACGGCTGCGGCGCGCACGCCGGGGTCTTTATCATCGAGAGCATTTTTCATTTGATCGCGAACGCCTTCGGACTTGTCGCCTTCAAGAAGATCGATAGCTTGAATGCGCGCAGAGTCCCCGCCATTTTTGCGCAAGTATTCGACCGCGCTAATCGAGAATCCAAAGGGGCCGAGCACCATTCCCGCACCGGTCACGAGCCCAATTCTCTCCAATGCCGATGGGCTATGCAGGGTACGCGAGATATCGTGCTTCGCTCCATGAATCAAGGACGGATTCGCTTTGCGGTCTCCCGCGGCAATGGCTGCCAGGATATCTTCGCCACTCTTGTCCGCGAATTGCCTCCAGAGAGTCGTAGCCGCGGCAAAGACCACCTGCGGTTCGGTATCGTCGAGGAGTTTTTTCACCGGCTCAATCAGCGCGCGCGACTTGGTCTTACCCGCGGCAAGAATAGCTGCGCTACGCACATCCAGATCTGGGTCCCTCATGGCGCTCGCAATCAATCCGTCCGCGCGCGCGCTCCATCCCAAGTCACTCAGCGCGTGGAGCGCCTGCGTGCGGGTTTCCGTGTGCTTGCCATCCTGCACGCTTTCAGTGAGCGACTGCCAACACCGTTTGATCGTCTCCGCAGGTTTTTCAGCAGCCGACTGCTCAGGAGCCGCGGACGCCGGACCGGCCTGCCTGCCATCTCCCCCCGCTGCAGGGAGCGGCTGGTTCTCCTGTGCAAGGGCACACCCCATGCAAAGCGAAATGGCGATCAAGATCTTGAAAATACTGCGAGTCGGGAGCGAATGAGGCGGCACCATCTTCGTATTGTAAGGTCCGGGCAGAGTGGACGCTAATCCCCAGAAGCCGTGTCCGGCGCCAACCATGTCCCTTCTGCGCGCCAATTTGAGTCGCGGATGCAGCACGTCCGTGCGCCCATCAGGCAGCCTTGACAAGACCGGTCCTCATGGGAGCACTGTCCTTAGCCTTGGCTCTTAGATCAGCCTTCCTCGCTGGCAATTCGTTGAGAAGTAACTCAGCCGACCGTACCAGCGGATTAGCGTGAAACCACTGCTGCACTATGTTGCCGTGGAGAAGATTCAATATCGCAAGTAGCGACATGCCCTGGTGGTGCGCCATCCACTCGCGCACTAGAACCACACTTCCGGGTGAGCAAGAGTAGTCGGCAGCCTCGTAGAAGCCGTAGGCGCCAACCCATCCAGCGTCCTCCATCCGGTGAAGGTTGCGGAGCGCCTCGCGCGGATCGACGCCGAGAGCAAGGAAAGTGGAATAGGGCGAGACAGTTGGTCCCGCAGTGGCATCGAATTTGAGCGCGGTTTGAGGAATGCCAAAGGCATGATATTGATAATGTCCCGCTTCATCCTTTAGGGCGAAGCCGGATTCCGAGATGCCCCAAGGAATGTTGTGAACTCGAGCAAACGCCTGCTGCACCTGAACGCACGAAGTAAGCGTGCGTGCGATCAACGTGTCGGGAAAACTGCGCATCCACAGTGCCGGCATGAGGTATTCGAACATCGTCCCCGTCCATGACAGAAGCACGAATCGTCCAAATGCGCGGGTGTGGCTTCGCCCCAGATTCAGCCAGCTTTGCTGCGGAAGATCTCCGCGCGCGACAGCAAGGAAAGCAGCAATTCGCGCCTCTGAGGCCAGCATGTCATAACAAGCCGAATGAAGTTGCTGCGCTGCGACATCGTAGCCGATAGACAGCAGCCTCCGGTTTGGGTTCACTAAAAAGCCGAACTCCGTCTCTTCCGCAAAGGCCTCTATTTGTTTGGCAATGGCGCGAAGAGCCTCCGCAAGGATTCGCAAGTTTTGCGTTGCATGTGGCAGAGACGCCCGCAGCTGCTTGGAAAGTGTAAGGAGCTGTGAATCACCGCGCAGCTTGCTTAAGCATTCTGCGAGGCGCACATCGAGCAACTCGGAAAATGCGGCTGCGGCAGCGATCGATAGCTTGTCTTCATCTTTGTTCAGTTCGAGTTCAGGTAGCTCGCGAAGGGCCTCGTATTCGGGGAGCAGCCACGGCGCGTAGTCGCGCAGCAGCGTAACGATCGCAGCAATGCGACGCCGTGTCTCCGCAACCCACCATTGGCATTGCGGATCGGTGATCGCCGCGGCATTCGCCTGGGAGAGAGCAGCGTCCGCGCCAGGAAGCCACGCGAGCCATTGGTCCGATGGTGCCGTGGGGCTCGGCAGAGTAAAGCGCGTAAGTGCGTCCGTCTTCTGACTGGCACGCCGAAGCAATTCCCAATGCGTGCGCAAACCGGCGAAAAGGCCAGGCGCAATCAAAGGTTGCTTGGACATGGACAACGCTCCTGCCCTGACCGTGAGGAGAGAAGCAACGAAGTTACCGCTGTCGACAGATGAGACAGAGAGCGGTGCCAGTGGCGCAAGCGTCCTGGTGTTGTACCAGTTGTAGAGGTGGCCGCGATGCTTTTCAAGCCGCGCGATAGTTGCCAGTGAACCTTCTGTAAGAGAAACGAATTCGGGGACGGTCAGGAATCCCAGTTCGCACGCGGCCTGACGGGAATTGAGCAGAAGGCCAAGGTTTGTTGGCGAAACGACAGCAGCTTCCTGCAGCCCTTCCTCTGCGACGTTGTCGGGGATAAGCCAGTTGTGACTTTCAGACCCGAATTCATAAAAATATCGCCATGTTCGAAGGGCATGGCGGCGAAGGAACTGTTCTTCGGCGGGCTCCACTCGCTTCAGCTCTTCCCGTGGAGGCCTGTTGAGCCAGAGAGTAATCGTCGATGAAAGCGCCCAAAGCAGCAGGACGGGTGATGCAACAAAGATGGCCTCCCTTTGCGGCGCGAGGAAATAGACGAGAACAGCCAAGCCAACGGCGATCAGCGGCATGACTGTTAAATAGCGATCCACCGGAGTGAGGCCCCCGGCTTGAGATTCAGACTGGGCCGCCGTTTCCCATTCAAGAAGCCGCTTGCCGGTGACGAATCGCCGTACGAGAGAGCGCACAATGGCATCGATTGCGAGCAGCGTTTGGTGAGGGAGGAATATTAGGTTGAGGAACGCCACTTGAAGGGCTTTCCAAAAGCCGCCGAAAGCCTCGCCGACAACCCCTTTCTGATCGCTCGCTAACGCGCTTCCAAGGCCAAACCCGAGCACTACGAGCGGTGTGAAGATGAGTATCGCGAATAATACGATCGTCCAATAAAGGGTGCCGCCGGGCAGTCCCAACCAGCCGGCAAGGAACAGGATGAATACAAATGGCTCAACAAGGGAACGGCGCAGGTTATCGAAAATCTTCCAGCGCGAAATCGCCGAGATTGGGTTCTGCACCCAGCGGCCAGATTCATCCGGGACCCGCGAGAACATCCACTGCACGATTTGCCAGTCGCCGCGCACCCAACGATGCTTGCGGCGAATATAGGCGCTGTAATGCGAAGGATAATCGTCGATAACTTCGACGTCGGCAGCAAGCCCCGCTCGCGTGTAAGCGCCCTCAATGAGGTCATGACTCAATAGAGCGTTTCGCGGAAATCTATGTTCGAGCACATCGTGAAAGACTGAAATCTCGTATATTCCTTTGCCGGTAAAGCTGCCCTCGCCAAACAAGTCTTGATAGGCATCGGACACAGCGCGCGTGTATATATCGAAGCCGTTCTGGCCGGAATAAATGGTGGCCAGGCGCGAACGCGATGCCGACTGAACAGTGACTCCCACGCGCGGTTGCAAAATACCATACCCGGCGGTAACAATCCGCAGCGCAGGATCAATAATCGCCTGGTTGAGTGGATGCGCCATGGCGCCAATCAGCTTCGCCGCCGAATCGCGAGGAAGCTGTGTGTCGGAGTCAAGAGTAAGCACATAACGAACCCGCCGAAGTGCCTCGATATTTCCCGCCTTGGTGGGAAATGCGTCGAATCTATTCATGAGAAGCTTGTTCAGGTCAAGAAGCTTGCCACGCTTCCGCTCCCATCCCATCCATACCCCCTGCCGCGTGTTGAAGATGGGCTGGCGATGGAGAAGAATGAAGGAGCCGTCCTTTGGGCCGGCGTACTTTGCATTGAGTTCATCGATCGATTCAATAGCGAGTTTGACGAGAGGGTGAGGATCGTTCTCGTGTGGCTTGCATAGGGAATCCGCCAGATCGGTAAGCAGGGCAAAATGCAAATGCGGACCGCGGTTGGCGAGAAAACGTACCTCAAGATCGGAGACCAGCTTGCGCACTTGCTCCGGGTTCAAGAGCAGCGTCGGTACTGCGACCACAGTAGCAAATTCTTCGGGAATACCTTTGCTGAAGTCCAGCTTGGCCAAGTGCTGCGGCACAAACATCGCGGTCACGGCATTGTTGACGAGGTCCACTGCATCCTGCATTGCCGGCAACAGCATGAGGAAAATCGCGACTGCCAACGCCCCCAGGGGGTGCCTCGACAGAAGTGGGAAAATCGCTGCCGCAACGAAGAGAATCGTGATCAGTTGGATGCCAAATATATAGACATCTTCCCCCATGTCTCGAATGAACATGCGAAGCCGTTCCGCAAGCGGGGGATGAAATCCGGTCCGCTCCGCGAGTCGGAGCAGGCCCTTATCAATGAGATAGTACCCAACATGCATGCGTCGTTTTTGAATGCGCGGATCGTCCGTGTGCGGATCCATGCCTCCACGCGCAAGCTCTAGAGCGGCAAGTGCTACCTTTGACTCCGAGTAATCCGAATGCCGTGCAATGAATGCGACTTTCTTGCGATACAACTCCCTGCTCTCAAAATCCATCTTTCCATACGCGCCGGCGGGGTCCTGGCTCAGTGTTGCGTCGAAGAGAATGAGCGGTTCGATGATGGAGACCCAATCGGCGTTGGTAATAGAGCGCAGGCTTTTTATAAAAACCGATATCGGAGATCGCTTCGCAGCGGTGGCTGAGCCAGGCAAATTGCGTGCCTCAACCAATAACAGCTCGAGCAAAATGAACTTCAGGAAGCTCGGAATACTCCACAGTTCCTCCACATTGAGCGGCTCATGTTTCTGTAACTCATCAAGGAACCTGCAGAAGGTTGCTGCCGAGAATTCTCCATCGACGGCACAGAAATATAGCTCAGAGGAGGCAGCTACGCGGGGAACCTCTTTTCCTCCTTCAAAGACGATGCGCGGCAGTTCAGCGATGCCACGGAAGCTGTCCGACACACCTGTAGTCGCCGATCGAAGCAGGCGAAAGTTTTCCATCAGTTCGACCAGACCGCTGTCTGGCGTCGCCCCGCCGGTACCTGCCGTCACCGCTTCCGCTATGGGCTGCGAAGCAAGGTCCGTCTCCAGGAGTTGGAGCTTTCTTTTCGCCTCCCGCACACGCGCAGGAAAGGTGCTCGCACTGTTTGGCCTGTGCGCAACGTCCCATGTAGCGGCAACCTGCGCAGCTTCGCGAAGTTGTTCTAGCACATCGCGCCCGTGCGTTTGTTGCGGTTCTAACATTGGTTCGGTATCAATCATCGTGTATCACCTGTAACTCACATTGCATATCACCGGTAACTTGCGGCCTGCATTTCAAACATCGCAGCATAGCGGCCGCCGAGAGCTACGAGCTTGTTGTGGCTTCCCTCTTCCACCAGGCGGCCACCCTCCAGCACCACAATGCGGTCGGCCATTCGGACGGTGGAAAATCGGTGGGATATCAGAAGCGCCATCTTGCCGTAAGTAAGTTCGGCGAAACGTTCGAAGACTTCGAATTCGCTGCGCGCATCGAGCGCGGCAGTCGGCTCGTCGAGGATCAGCAGCTGCGCATCGCGGAGATATGCACGGGCCAGCGCCATCTTCTGCCACTCTCCGCCGGACAGGTCAACGCCGCCCTCAAAACGGCGGCCAAGCATCTGGCCATAGCTCCCTTCAAGTCTCGAAATGACCCCAGCCGCCAAGCTCTTGTCCGCGGCGTATTCAATCTCCTCCTGCGAATGCGGCACTTCAATTCGGCCGACAGCAATATTCTCGCGGGCGGTCATTTCATAGCGCATGAAGTCCTGAAAGATCACGCCAATTTCCGAGTGCAAGGCGGCAAGGTCGTAGTCGCGAAGATCCACGCCGTCCAGCAGTATCTGCCCTTCCGTGGGATCGTAGAGACGCGTTATCAGTTTGACCATGGTGGTTTTTCCCTGGCCGTTCTCGCCGATGAGCGCCACCCGTTCCCCGGGGCGAAGAGTGAAATTGAAATCGCTGAGGACCCGCCGGCTGGTGCCGGGATAGGTAAAGGATACGTTTCGGAATTCGAACCCGCGCACGACCGGATGCGGAACTCGTATGCCGCCAACCTTCGATTCCACTCTTGGTTTCATCTCGAAGAAGGCAATCAGATCGGTGAGGAATAGCGCCTGATCGGCAACGCCGGATGCGGTCGAGAAAGCCTGCTGAATACTTGCCATAGATTGCATGATTGCGGCCGTGATAAGCGTGAGATCGCCTACACTGTAGCGCCCCTGTATAGTGCGGTAAATGCTCAGCGCATATGCGCCGTAGTAGCCTAACTGACCCAGTATCGCCAGCAAACCACCCCAGAAAAGACGGCGGCGGTTGAGGGCTACATTCTCCTCATAGATTCGTTTTGAGAGATCGGTAAATCGGTTGGTCAGGTACTCGCTTAGGTTGAAGAGCTTCAGTTCCTTGGCCGCTTCTTTGCTTCCGCCCACTTGACGGAGATAATCCATCTCGCGGCGCCAAGGCGTTTGATGGAAATTCTTGGCGTATGTCAGGAAAGCAAAATGGCTTTCGCCGAGAAACGCCGGAATGATGCCGGCCACCAGCAGCAAAAGCAGGAATGGAGAGTACCTGATAAGCACCGCTGAAAATGCGATTGCAGTTACGCTAAGTTGGATCAGCCGCCCCATTTGCTGGATCATTGCCAGGCGGTCGGTTGCCTGCACCCGAGCCCGTTCCAGGCGGTCGTAGAAGACGGGATCCTCGTACACTGTCACATCGAGAGACGCTGCCTTGCGCATCACTTCAACGCTCACGTGGTGCGTGTATCGATCGGCGAGCAGGTTGTCGAAATAGTCGACTGCGCGAGACAGTACGCCCGTTAGCACCGCCAGCGCCATCTCCGCACCGACCAACCACCAGAAATGTTCGGGCAACGGCCGGTGCAATCGAATGTTGTTGACTCCGTCGATAATGAATCGGCCAACGATGCCGATGCCGACGGGTAGTGCGGCAACCACGATGCGTATCGCGATGTTCCAGGACACGACCGCAGGCCCGGACTCCCAGACAAAGTGCAGGACCGCAGGAATATTCTTGAGCGCGCGAACCCGATCCCCCCACGCGTTGCTGGGGCTATGCGGCGGCCCGGCGGGATGCTCCCCTGCTTCGCCAGTACTCTTCGCGTCGCTTGCACTAGCGGACATGCACACCTCAGAAGTCCGTCGAGTATGGCCGATGCACCGCTGACAAGTTGCCCCGTTGGCTTCCCGGATAGGTTCATTGCGAGGTGCTCTTGCCGGCGGCGTCCTACTTCCTTGGACTGGCTATTCGATGCGCACTCCCGCCACATCGTTGTTCGCCGGTTAAGCTAGGGCTTATTGGGTTCGTAGGATTTGAACCCGGCAATCTCCATGCCTCGCTGCGCCTCAATGTTCTTCATGAAGGTATCCCAGACAAACCCGCTTCGCGCGTTTTCCGCCATTAGCATCGTAATCCCGGTGTCGATGCCGATAACATCCGTGTCGTACCAGTTAGTCAATGGATTAAAGGCATCCACAAATCCATATCGGCACCATGCCCCTGGATAGTGGTCATGAATGGTCCTCAGCACACGCATCGTCGCATCCGGCAGAAACGGCAATGAGCCTCCGGTCGCCGCGGGAACAATGGTTCCATCGATCGGCCCCATGGCTGGCGGCCCGCCCCAGATCACATAGCCCTTGTCCGAGTCCGAAGCAGTAATGCCCCAGAGCGCATTTGTGTAGTCGATGAATTGCTCATTCAATTGCAAGCAGAATCTGCGGTGTACATCCGTGGCGATCACCGAGTTTTCGAAGTAATCGGTGTACTTATCCCTCTTGTTGCGAAAGTCGAACCACGCCTGCGAATACTGATGGACAAACAAAGGGGCAAATGAACCTATATATCGCAATCCATCGTACTCAAAAACGGTCCGCTTCCACGCGAACCAAGCCTCGCTATGAAGCGGGTGGGAAGATGACCCCAATCCCAGCAGATACATCATCATCAATTCACTGTAGAAGTCCCATTTAGAAGGCAGAAAGCCGAACTCGGGCGTCCACCCCTGGGGCAGCAGTGTCGTGTCCTCTGACAACCACGTCCAGTCCACCCGATCGAAGATCGCATGTGCAAGCTGAGTGATCGTGTCATCCTGAAAATGCTGGCGGCAGGTTAGAATTCCGCACAACAATATTGCCGTATCGACCGAAGAGACCTCTGAGTCCCAAACCCTGTCCCCTGTGTCGATGTTGGCGAAGTGATAGAAGAATCCTCGATGGGTAGGCAACTTGTGCCATAAAAACGACAACGTCGATATCACGCGCAATCGCGCATCTGCGCGACTTATAAAACCTCGGTTTTCTCCTATGCAAATTGCGGTTAAACCAAAACCCGTCGATGCGACGCTGGCAACGGTTGTCGTGTCTTTGGTGCGCACATTGCACCGGTCTTTCACCAATCCAGTTTGTGGGTTGGCTTGTTCCCAGAAGAAAAGGAAGTTACAATGCTCCAAGTCATTCAGGAATTGATCGTACTGAGAAGAAAGCGGAATTGGTGTAGGTGGGGGAGCAGGACGAGTATGCGGCGCCTGTCCGCTTGGTTGCGCAATCGCCTGGGCCAGCGTTGGCAATAGCCTGACTTGTGTGAACGGAACGGCCAATGACATTCGGGCCATCTGGCGAAGCAGCGAGCGTCGGGTTCTTGAACTTTCTCGACGTGGAACGATTCCTTGATTTCGTGGCATTTTCATCTCGTGGATTCGATCCAACGCATAGATTCCCCCGCGCGGAGGTCGATATGACCTTCACGCAGAATGGTAAAAAGTTAGCCGCACCACTTTCGACCACCCCTAAGTTGGATGCCACAAAATGACCGGGAGATGCGCGGCAGTCAGACATCATATTGAATCAAAACCGCGTCAAAGCTAATTGGAGATGTGGATATCGGAAACCCCAATTGAAACATAGGAAGATTCTCGTCTGGACACTTATCGGAATGGTTGTGTGCGGAACGGCGTTCGCGCTCATCGTGCGGATGCATCGTTGGACTGTGCGCCCGCTCAGGATAAAAGGTGCCGTGATTCGACGCGACACGGATACCCGGCGGGAGTTGCCGATCTCCGACGTTGCCGTGACCGCATCCGACGGTACAACCAGCGTGACCAGGCAATCGGGTGCTTCGGGCTTTTTTGACATCTCATTTCCCGGTGAGGTTTGGCCCGGGAGAACGGTCATCTTGACCTTTGCGCATCCGGATTACGAACCGCTCAAGATCAAGGCCCTCTCCGGCTTTCGCCTGGCCGATAAAGAGCTGTACGTTGCCGCGATGGAGCCTAAGCCGGAAAAAACAAGCGCGGGTCGCGATGGCTCAGAGATTTTGGTATCCAATGTCCGGGTGAGATACACGGTTAATTCCAGAACAGAATTGAATATTGCCTCTGCCGCCAAAACTTTTCAAGTCATCAATAAGGGGAACATCCCCTGCGATCGCCAATCCCCCTGTTCTCCCGATGGAAATTGGAAAGCCGCCACTGGCTCCATCTCATTAGACGCCGGCGTCGACAATGAATTTGCGAATGTGCGAGCTTCGTGTATTGCTGGCCCCTGCCCGTTTACAAGGATCGATTCGAACGGCTTCGTGCAGGGCGGCCGAAACATCACCGTAAACGCATTGAACTGGTCTGACACCGCAACATTTCTTGTGGAAGCAGAGGTCCGGCACACCTCGGTCGTTTCAAATATTCGTGAGTTCTATCCTGTCGTATTTGGTCAGACGCTCAATTTCACCCTACCCCAATCGGAAGAAGGAGTGAGCTTGGAAGCCGAAGTAGACGGCGCTCCAATGGTCTTTCCACTCGGGCCGGATCTCTATTTGAGTTGGGCAAATTGCGCGGCAAGTTTCAACACCGGCCCGGAAAAAGGCTCTCTCTACCGCTGCGAACTAAAGCCTGGATACCGATTCTGATAGAACACGGCGCTCGTTGCCCCAGAGCAAAAAAGATCTTGTTTACTTATGGCCCCAGGCTGTTCGGAGTGCAAGTATTGCCGACTGGCACCGGTGTCGGCGGCGTAGGCGGTATAGCCCACGGAATGCCGGTAAAATCGAAAAACTCCAAAAGGTTGGGCTGGGCCGCGTCGCGGTTTGTCAGGTAAACTCCATTGCCGATAAACCGGTCTTCGACGAACCGTATCACCGCAGTATGATCCATCGGAGTGTGCGAAACATAATGCCTCCGCGAGAATGGCGAAATGATGATGTTCGGCAATCGGAACCCCAGCTGTGCCGCAAATCCCTGAATGGCCGCGGCGTCCCCTGAATTAGCACCGGGATCCGTCGCATCCAGATCGCAATGCAACGTCGGTGTCCCCAGAACCGTTGGCACGCAGGGGAAATACATATTCGGCTGAGCCGCCGTTGTATCCGGATTTACTGCAATCGTCGCGATGTCCGGAATGGTCCCTAACGCAGCGTCCGTGTAATCGTTCGAGTGTCCCGGTACTGGTGGAACATGGTCATATGGTCCCCCGCCCTCATCGTAGCTAAAAAAGAAAACCGAATCCTTCCACGAAGAACTGGCCATGAAGGCGTTCACCACGTTCGCCACCTGCGCCTGTCCCAAGAGAATAGATTGACCCGATCCTGGATGCTCATCGTTGTTGGCGTAACCCGCTTCAATGAACGCAAAGCTGGGCAGCGTACCGTTAGTGAGATCGCTGAAGTAGGTGGAGATCGGGCTAATATGCGTAGGATCGATGCAGAATGAATTGGGCGCATCGCCAACCACACTGGACGGCTGAGTCGGTGGGATACATGCAGCACCAGATGGATTCTCATACAGATACTTATACGAGTAGCTCAGGTTCGAAAAGTCGGTAGCAGGGTATGCTGCGTTCGACCCTCCATTGCAATCATCGTCGTTTAAGCAAAATCCTTGAGTGACCGTGTAATAGACCTTCCAAGTGACACCCGCCTGATCGAGTTCACTGAAGATATTCGGTATATCTAGCTGAGGAAGATGGTCGTCGCCCCCCGGGTCCTTCACCAGGCCCTGCGTCGTGCCTCCTGTGAACGTGGCGATCCGATTGTCAATGCTCTTGCTTGCCACCGGTGAGAACCAGCGATCGGATAGCCCGAACTGCGACGCCATGTAGTAGTAGTAATTGAGAAGGCCCTGGTCATAATAGCCCATCGCGCGCTGACCCGTCGGATCGGTGTACACACCGGAACAAGTGCTACCTGGAACAACGCAGCTCTTATCGTAACCTTCCGCCGTGTGGACAAAACCATCCATGAGGATCGGACGCGTCGCGAGAAAGTCGTAACGATTGACGTCGCCGTAGCTCGCCAGCCAATCCGAGCTGTCGTCGTCGATGCAGGTGCTGGTGAACTTGAAGAGCGGGAACGAAGTGCCTTCATCGTCTACGTTGCTGATCGTGGTCAGCTTATCGTCGATGCCATCCACGTTATATGTGTTTCCGTCGTCGCCAATGTTCCAAACCTGGCCGTTCGGCTGTGGCGTTTGCCGATACGGATTCAGCATTCCAAAGTAATTGTCGAACGAATGATTCTCCTGAAGCATGAAGATGACATGGTTGATCGATTGAGCGCCCGCTGCCGATCCCACTGTCACGATCGCTGTCGCGGATGCGTTACCGCCGTTGCCAGTTGCCGTCGCTGTGTAAGTCGTCGTCGCGGTCGGAGTTACTACCTGTATTCCGCCACTCGCAAGCAAGGGATAGGTGGTGCCATCGCTTCCGGTTATGGCCACCTGGGTGGCGTTGGTCGCAGTTACAGTCAACGTGGATGACTTGCCGGACACGATCGAAGTGGGGCTGGCTGTAATAGTCACGGTCGGTTCGGGCGTTGAAATCGCCGTCACAGTGACAATTGCCGTGGCTGAAGCGCTCCCGCCAACCCCGGTCGCGGTCGCGGTATAAGTGGTTGTCACACTCGGAGTTACTACCTGGGTTCCGCCGCTTGCCATTAAGGTATAGGAAGTACCATCGGTTCCGGTCACCACCACCTGTGTGGAATTCGTCGCTGTCACGGTCAACGTACTTGAACTTCCTGCGGGAATCGAAGCAGGGCCTGCGGTGATTGCAACAGTCGGCGCAGGGCTCGCAGTAACCGTAACCGTCACAGTCGCCGAAGCGTTCCCGCCGGAACCGGTGGCAGTTGCCGTGTAAGTCGTCGTTGCTTTTGGGCTAACGACCTGGGTTCCGCCGCTCGCTTGCATGTTATACGCAGAGCCATCCGAACCGGAAACAGCAACTTGAGTCGCTCCCGTCGCCGTGACAGTTAGAGTGGACGAACCTCCAGTTGTAATCGAAGCAAGGCTTGCGGTGATGCCTACCGTGGGTGCAACAGCGCCACTATAGCTCTTACCGCCGCATCCGACGACTATCAGAGATAGCAAAAGAATTGGGGTCACCCAAGAAATGACCCGTCCGGTAGGTCTGTTAACGTTGTTGATTCTCACGGTTCCCTTTCTAACTCCCTGTGGAAGCGGGCTATTTACGAAAATGAATTGCTGCCGGCTCGACAAACCTTCCAATATGGAGAACTGTTTCAGAGATTCACATCGGGTATCGGATTAGGCCGATCCAATTCGGCATTCGCATATAACTCCTCCGGATCGCTGCGGAGTTGCTTCCTCAAGCTTCTTGTGCCCTCAGCCGCAGGTCCATTTTGCAAACTCCTGCCGAGCGGAATCTTCCTGGCGCCAAGCTTGCGAAACCAACGGCGCACTCGTCCTGGAATAACTGCCGAACGTCGCATCGCTCTTTTGCATTTCTGTAGCTCAAACCAGCGCAGGTAGTTCCTTACAACGCTGGTAATCGTCATCTCCAATCCTGCCGCGTAGTTATGTTCACCCATTTGGCGCTGTAA
>Ga0182016_10003605_pt1 | contig 17607 bp, 17 predicted proteins | sample 712S2MmetaG_FD_120491 | JGI IMG/M metagenome (GOLD analysis project Ga0182016, IMG submission 120491) | Permafrost microbial communities from Stordalen Mire, Sweden - 712S2M metaG | ecosystem: Environmental > Terrestrial > Soil > Wetlands > Permafrost | place: Sweden: Stordalen | collected...
ATTGCTCTCTGTCGCCCAGGCCTTTCCCAAGCTGCACGCCCTTGAACAACGCTGGGGCTCGCTCATTGTCGGGCAAGTGCGTGGCGCGCGGGAGCGCCAACGCAGCGGCGAAGTTTCCAAGCAAAGCGCGAAAAAATTTTCCTTTGACGAAGGCTTGCAGGTTTTGATCGACACCTTGCGGACGCGGCTCGCCGGGGAGATTCAATCCAGCGCGCCCGTGCGGCGTTTGGAACGTAAAGAGGGCGGATGGCTGGTGGAACGGGAAGACTCCAAAACCGGATCGGCCCCCGCTGAGTTTAGCGCCATTTTGGTGGCCTTGCCCGCCTACAAGATGGCGAGCCTGGCCGTGCGCTCCACCGAATACCTTGACCTTTCCCGCTTGAGCGCGATTCATTATCCTCCTGTCGCCAGTGTGGTCCTGGGTTTTCGCCGGGCGGACGTGGCGCATCCCTTGGATGGCTTTGGCATGCTCGTACCGGAAAAAGAGGGTTTGAACATTTTGGGCGCGCTCTTCTCTTCCACGCTCTTTCCCAATCGCGCCCCGGCAGGCGAAGTGACGATTACCAGCTACCTCGGCGGCGCTCGCTCGCCGGAATTGACCTTGAAAACCTCGGACGATCTGGCCGCGTTAGCCGCCAAGGATCTGGCGCTTCTTCTCGGCATCAACGGCAAGCCAACTTTCCAGCGCGTGACCTTTTTTCCGCGGGCCATTCCGCAATACAATTTGGGTTTCGGCGGGTATCGCGCCTTCATGAATCAACTCGAGATCAAAGCCCCGGGATTATTTCTGGCGGGGCACGCCCGCGACGGCATTTCGGTCAGCGATTGCATCGTCTCGGGCCACCATGTCGCGGACCGCATTCAAACATTTCTCTCCACCAGCGACCGAAAAACCCCTCTTTCGCAACTGCATCTCGCCGCATGAAAAAGCGCGCTGTTCTTCTGGTTAATCTCGGCTCGCCTGATTCCACCGCCGTCGCGGATGTCCGCACCTACCTGCGGGAGTTTCTCATGGACGGCCGCGTGCTCGATGCGCCCTACCCCATTCGCTGGGCCATTGTGCATCTCTCCATTTTGCCTTCGCGCCCGGCGCAATCCGCGGAAGCTTACCATAAGATCTGGAGGCCGGAAGGATCGCCCCTGGTGGCAACCGGACGGAAAGTCAGGTCCTTGCTCGAAGAGCGCCTCTCCATTCCGGTGGAACTGGCCATGCGCTATCGCAACCCTTCCATCGAGTCCGCCATTGGCAAATTGCGCGAACAAGGCGTGCAGAAGGTTTTGTTGATTCCGCAATTTCCGCATTACGCCATGTCCAGCTACGAAACGGCTGTGGTGCGCGTCCAGGACATTGTGGCCGCCGCCGCGCCGGAAATGTCCGTCACCGTCGTGCCCCCTTACTACGCCCATCCCGATTACATCAAGGCCCTGGCCGCCAGCGCGCGGGAGTACCTGGATCAAGGGTATGATCATTTGCTGATCAGCTTTCACGGCATCCCGGAGCGGCACTTGCGCAAGGCTGACCCCACTGGCAAGCATTGCCTCATTACAGGGGACTGCTGCGCCGTCTCCAACCCCGCGCACGAGACCTGCTATCGCGCCCAGTGCTTCAAGACGGCCGAGGCCTTTGTGGCGGCGGCGGGTATTTCCCGGCAGCGTTACTCCGTCTCCTTCCAATCGCGCTTGGGACGCGAACCGTGGCTCAAACCTTATACCGACATCGTCCTGGAAGGCCTGGGCAAGGCGGGCCACAAGAAACTGCTGGTCATGTGTCCGGCCTTCGTCGCCGATTGCCTGGAAACGCTGGAGGAAATCGGCATCAGAGGCCTGGAGACCTTTCGCGCCGGCGGCGGCGAGCAACTCACCCTCATCCCTTGCCTGAACGACCACCCTCTCTGGATCGAAGCCCTGGAAAAAATGGCCACCCGCTGGCTGGATGCCGCCGCAGTCCAACTCCCGGTTTCGTCGTCCTAAGCCAGTGCCGCTATTGTGAAATAAGCGGTGACAGCGCTCATTCATTTGTTGCCGCCGGTTGAAAGGGCGATTTGAAATGAAACGTGACAATACTACGAATTCACCCCTTTTTTCTTAAGGCGTATTGCATGGAGCCGAAAAGTTTGTCAGACTTGATGACGCACAGAGCTTATGCCCACAACTACTGAAATGCAGAGGCCGCTTCTCGGAAGCGAAATGCCCACGATAGCTGACGAGTTCAGCGAAGATGCCAGAATCGTGCTTGCGCCAGGGGATTCCCTTGAAAGGCTTCGCGGTCTGCCGTCCGGCTTCGCCAAGCTCATCATTTCATCGCCGCCGTACAACATCGGCAAGTCGTATGAACAGCAGGTGGCTCTGGAAGAATATCTTCGGTCGCTTGATCCAATCTTGCGCGAGCTGGTTCGCGTGCTCTCGCCAGCCGGGTCGCTCTGTTGGCAGGTCGGCAACTACGTCGAAGACTCGGAAGTGTCCCCGCTCGACATCTTGTTTTATCCAGCCTTCAAACGCCTCGGTCTGAAATTGCGCAACCGTGTTGTCTGGCACTTTGAGCACGGCCTGCATTGCTCGGTTCGGTTCTCGGGCCGCTATGAAACTTTGCTCTGGTTCACGAAAGGAGACGATTACACCTTCAATCTTGACACGGTTCGTGTGCCCTCAAAGTATCCCGGCAAGACCCACTTTACCGGACCAAAGCACGGCCTTCCCTCCGGAAATCCGCTCGGCAAGAATCCTGGAGACGTGTGGAAATTGATGGCGCGCGAGTGGGAAACCGGTCTGTGGTCGATTCCAAATGTGAAGGCCAATCATCCTGAAAAGACTGTTCATCCCTGCCAGTTTCCAATCGAACTCGTAGAGCGTTGTGTTCTCGGCATGACCAACGAGGATGATTGGGTGTTGGATCCGTTTTCAGGTGTCGGTTCGGCGCTGTTGGCGGCATTACGTCACAACCGGCGGGCGATGGGATGCGACAAAGAGCCAGCCTACATCGAGGAAGCCAAGAGGAGGATTGAGTCCCTTTACGCGGGCACGCTTCCGTATCGGCAGCTAGGGAAGCCGGTGCATCAACCGACAGGTCGCGAGAAAGTTTCGCAAGTTCCGAAACAGTGGTTGCAAAACGGCGGCAATCATGAAAAGGAACTTCTGTGACGATCGCCGGCATCTACTCGTTCAACAACGGCGAAGCAGTGGTGAAACAGGAGTACGCCGACCTTCGCAAGGAGGTCGAGCGCGCCATCCTCCAGATCGACGCGCTGGCTTGCAAGACGAAGGAGAGCGAGGAAAAGACGATGCCGGGGGACATGCTTTATTCGCCCGTGGCGCTGAACGAAGCGTTCAAGGCGCAGCTCGAGCCGCTGGATTGGAAGTCGGTCCGAGTGAAGTGTGAATATCCGACTGAATTCTACGTGAAGGATTACGCACCCAAGAAACTGCGCAAAGGAGCATTTCGCGAAATGGATTTCGTGAAGCGGAAGCTCGGTGTGGAAGTGCAGTTCGGCAAGTATTCGTTCATGGTTTACAACGTTGCGGCCAAGATGACCATCTTCAGAAATCTCGGATTCATTGACACGGGCATCGAGGTCGTTCCCGTGAAAAAGATGGCTGACGAGATGAGTAGCGGGGTCAGTTATTTTGAGCAGTTCGTTTGGGATTTAGAGAAGCGAGGCAAAGCAGACATTGATATTCCGGTTTTGATTTTCGGAATAGATGTTTAGCGAAGCGCGGGCACCTTACCAAAAGTTTCAAGTCATTCGTCAGTAAGAGGGTTAAAAACAGCTACGGGTGGTGAGCCGCTTTTTTGTTAAAATCACCAAGGAAGTCGCCTAAATCTAGATCGTAAAAAGCGCATAAGCCGCCCGATTCCGCCCCCGGTCTCCCAATTTCTGTTTAATGGACAACAACCTGAATCTAGCTCCGCTCCCCCTTGCTCCACTCTTGGGTTTTGCCCGCAAGAAACTCAATCGGCGTATGCACCGCGATTTCTGGAAACTTCTTGATGATCCCTTTGTCGAAGGTGGCCACGGCACAATCCTCAGAGCGCGCGAAGGCGGACAGCAGGGCGTCGCCAAAATCGCTGTTCTTGGCGCGATAGAATTGAAGGGCCTCGATCACCCAGCGGTAATCGGGCGTTTGGACATTGGGAAGCGTCAGCAGTGAGATCAACTTGGGCGCTATTTCAACGGCTTCCAGCTTGTAAAGGCGTTCCAACACATAAACGGTCTCCTGAATGGTGGAGGTCGGGATCACCAGCTTGACCTTGCCGGATTGCGCCGCCCGAAACAGATCAGCGGCGGCGGCGGATTGGATTTTGTCGTCCCCAGTAAGGAAGCGAACGATCACACTGGCGTCAACGGCAATCGACGAAGCCATTTATAAACGCTCCTTCAATCCAGCGGCCCCTGCCTGCGCGATGCCTTGTCTGCCCGCTGTGCGCATTTCCTCCACGGAGCGCGTCCGTTTTCCCTTCCCGAGCGAGCCGGCCAGGGCATCGGAATCTTCGACGAGTTCCAAGATGAGCCTTTTGCCCTCCACGATTTGATTTACCCGCTGCCCAGGCCGGAGCCCCAGCGCCCGAATCGCTTCCGCGGAAATCGTGGTTTGAAACGCCTTGGAAATCTTTGTTTGCGTCATAAACAACATAATACACAGAAAACCTTTGAAGTCCAACGCCAACCTGTTATTTTTAACAAGACCATTTAAAACCCAATCAGCAACGAAGGGCTCCCTGCAAACGGAATCCTCCATAACCCGTTTTGGACACTTATCCCCCTGGAGATTTGAACGAAAACCTGACCACGGATTTCACGGATTTTCACGGATGGGATTTTTCTATCCGTGTTATCAGTGTGATCCGTGGTTTATCTTTTCCAAGCCTTTCTCACGCGTCACCCATCGCCCAAGGCGGCAAAATGACGGGTCCAATTCCCTAACCTGGCGGTTTTGGGGTGTGGCGTGGCTCCCGCGGCTTCCGGCGTGGCTCCGAGGGCCGGTCCAGGGCGAAGGACGAATGATAGACGCCGGCTTCCAACTTGGTCTTTAACTGGCCGCCGCATTTGTGCAGCAAACGCATCATGCCCTGGTTGTCCGCCAACACATCCGCGCAGAAAGCGGCAATGCCGTTTTCCCGGGCAATCTTCATCAAATGCCGCATCAGGAAGGTCCCAATGCCGTGTTTCTGGAAATCATCATGCACCGTGATCGCCACCTCCGCCTCGTTCGTCGCCGGATCGAGAAAATAGCGGCCCACGCATAAGAGGCGCTCCCGCCCTTCAAACGGCACGACGCCGACCAAGGCCATGTCGTTGCGATAATCCAAGGTCACCAGCTTTTGTAACAATTCTTGTGACAAATGCTGGATGGGTGAAAAATAACGATTCAAAACCGTCTCCGGGGAATGGGAGTAAAACAATTCCCGGATGAGCGCCTCATCCGTCGGCAGGATTGGACGGAAGAAAATATCGAGATCACCGCGAAAATGACCGGTCACTTCGTATTTCTTCGGATAGGGCTGCAGGCTGGCGGGCAGGGCGATTTGATGCGGATGCACCAGGTGCCGCTCGCGGGCTTGACGGAGCAATTCCTCGCGAAACTTGGGATGGGCAATGTGGATCAGCGCCAGGGTCCGTTCTTTGACACTTTTGCCGTGCAGCGAAGCGATGCCATATTCCGTCACCACGTAATGAACGTCGGCCCGGGTCGTGACCACCCCGGCCCCCGGCTCCAAGCGCGCGCGGATGCGCGATAGCCGGCCGTCACGCGTGGTCGAGGGGAGCGCGATGATGGGCTTGCCGCCTTCGCTGCGGGCCGCGCCGCGCATGAAATCGAGCTGGCCCCCGAAACCGGCGTGAAATCTGTCGCCCACCGAGTCCGCGCAGACTTGCCCGGTCAAATCGACCTCGATGGCGGAACTGATGGCCACCATGCGTTCGTTGCGGGCGATGGTAAAGGGATCGTTGGTGAACTCGGTAGGGCGAAATTCAAACAACGGGTTGTCGTGGATATAATCGTACAATGCCCGGTCGCCAAAACAAAACGAAGAGACAATTTTGCCCGGGAGCAATGATTTTTTCCGGCAATTCAGCACGCCCGCCTCAATCAACGGCACAATAGCCTGAGTGAACATCTCCGTGTGCATGCCCAGGTTCTTTTTGTCCAGGAGCGAGGCCAGGGCCGCGCTGGGGATTTCCCCAATCCCCGTCTGCAAGGTGGAACCGTCTTCCACCAAGGAAGCGATGAACTCACCAATCTTGCCCGCTTCCGGCGAGAGCGGCGCGGCCTGGTATTCGTGCAGCGGCAGATCGCTTTGCACCAGGGCGTGCAGTTGCGAGAGATGGACAAAACTGTCCCCCAGGACGCGCGGCATGCGCGGGTTAATCTCGGCGATGACGTAATCGGCGCTTTCCACCGCCGCTTTGACGATATCGACCGCCACCCCATAACTGCAAAAACCATGCCCGTCCGGCGGACTGAGCTGAACGAGCGCCACGTCGATATGCATTTTCTTTTTCCGGAAAAGCGCCGGTATATCGCTGAGCGAGATGGGCGTATAATCGGCCAGCCCGCTGTTGACCGCTTCGCGCACGTTGGACCCGATGAAGAAGGAGTTGTGCCGGAAACTCTCCAACCATTCGGGCCCCGCATAGGGCGCTTCCCCCAGGGTCATAATGTGGATGATCTCGACATCGAAGAGTTTGGGACCCCGCGTGGCCAGGGCGGCGACCAGTTGCTGCGGCGCGGCGCAGCCGGAGCCAACGAATACCCTCATGCCATTCCGCACCTTTTCCAACGCCCTTTCCGCCGAAACCCAAGGCAGCGGGACTGTGGCGGTAGTGGTGGAGATCATATTTTACTTGCCAAGGTACACCATGCCGCCCGATTTGGCGTCTCGTTTTTTGGTCAATCCTTCACAAAATTTGCCTGCAAAATATGGGCAGAAAATGACAAGCTTCGGGTAGTTCCAAGTCCAGAGGAGAGCGTATCTTCACCGACGCATGATCAAAAATTGGGCGGTGGCGAAAGATGCAAAGACCTTATGTCAGACCATTCCTGCTTAACTGAAGCGGCGGGCCATTTGCGCCCGCGTCGCGGCGAAACCGCCTTCGGCTGCCCGCGCAATTTTTTTGATAATCGCTTTGTTTATGTCGTCATCTCGCCGCGGGCTCGCGGCCTGTCCATCGGCATCAACATGAACCCGGACAAGTATTGCGACTTTGACTGTGTTTATTGTGAGGTTGATCGCAAGGTTGCCCCCAAGGAAAAGGAACTGGACGTGGCGGTCATGGGCGAGGAATTGCGCAAAACGCTCGAGCTGGTCAAATCGGGCAAAATCCGCGAGCACCCGGCTTTTCGCGGCCTGAACGATGATCTTTTGAAAATGCGGCATGTGGCGTTCAGCGGCGACGGGGAGCCAACGCTTTCGCCCAAATTTGCCGAAGCCGTGCAAGCCGCAGTCCACGTCCGGGCACGGCATCTACCTTTCTTTAAGCTGGTTCTCATTACCAACGGGAGCGGTCTGGATTCCGCAGTAGTGCAGGAGAACCTGCGGTATCTGACCCGCGATGACGAAGTTTGGATCAAGCTGGATGCGGGCACCCAGGTTTACATGGACCAAGTCAACCGCGCCCAAGTTCCCTTAAGAAAAGTGCTCAAGAACGCCCTCCTCGTCGGGCGCCGCCGCCCGATCATCATCCAGAGCCTTTTTCCCTGCATCGCCGACCAGGAACCGCCGCAGGCCGAAATTGACCAGTATGTCAATTGCCTCAATGAGTTGAAAAATGGCGGCGCGGAAATTTCCCTCGTCCAGATTTATTCCGCCACCAGGCCGACTGCGCGGTCCCAATGCGGGCATCTGCCCTTAAAAGTCCTCTCCCGCATCAGCCAGCTCATCAAGAGCCAAACCGGCATCAAAGCGGACGTGTTTTGATTTCTTCCGCGGGCCATGGCCGATCCCATTGAAATCGGAAGAGTCATTGGCAATTGAGATTGAGACAACATCCGCAAATGGTAGGCATGAAGTCATGCGACCAGAGGACATCCGGGAATTGCGCGAGGCAGAGCCTTTTGTGCCCTTCCGAATCTGTCTAACCGACGGCAAAAGTTACGATGTGCCGCACCGCGACTTCGTCATGATCGCACGCAACGTTATTGATATTGGCTTGGCGCGCACCACGGGCGAAGGCATTTACGATCAAATCGCGCGCATTTCCCCACTCCATATTGTGCGGGTCGAAAACCTGCAAACCGCTTGAGCGCCGACCTCAGCGAGGCGCCATCGAATTGCAGTCTCCGTCATCGTGACTTGAGGGGTAAGCGATCACGGATAAATCGCGCGACCTCATCGGCTGCGGGCGGATCAATGTTGGCCAGCACAACGACAACGTAGTTGGCCCCCGGAAAAACAGATAGTCTTCCATTCATGCCCGGTGAGCCTCCGCCATGTCCTAAGCAGCGCACACCATCCTTGGCCAATTCATCCTCAAACCCGAATCCATATTTAATTCCCGGCCGGCGCGTGGCGACTTTGCCTGTGATCAGCAGTTCGGTGTAATGCGCATTAAGCAGTTGGTGAGAAATTAGCGCGTTGGCGAATCTGAGGAGGTCTCCAACAGTGGAATAACCTCCGCCCGCGGAAGTTCCACGATAGGGCAGCGAGCCCGTCGTGGGGCGGAGAGCGGCTTTTGAGCTGGTCGAGTGTTCTTCGGCCGGTGCGGGCCCGGCTAAGCGTGGGCCAGGTCCGTTAGAGCCCGGACCCGGGCCAATCAAGCGCAGACCAGGACCACCCGGGCCTGTGTAGCCGACCGACAAGCCGGGCACATGCTGATCTTCGGGTAAATTGCCCGTTGAGTTCATGCCAACCGGCTGGAAAATGTGATCACGAACATAGTCGTAGTAGGTCTGGCCGCTGACCACTTCGATAATGCGACCAAGCAGAATAAAACCGTAATTGCTATAATCCCAATCTGAGCCGGGCTGGAACTGAACCCCGCGCTTTCCGTAAAACGCCACGTAATCTTTGAGTTCCTGCAATTCCTCCCGGTGCGCTTCGTATTCGGGGCTGAAAATATCGCCCGTGCCGCCGCGATGCGTGAGGAGCTGTGCAACAGTAACTGCAGCGACCCCTTGATTTGGGTAATCGGGCAGATATTTTGCGATTGGGGCATCGAGGTTGATCTTCCCGGCTTGCACTAACTGCAAAACTCCCACCGCGGTAAACATCTTGCCCATCGAGCCGAAGCGGAACTTTGTGTCCACTGTATTGGTTATACGCTGCTCGCGCTCAGCGTAGCCGTAGGCGCCTTCAAACACCATTTGCCCATCCTTCGCAATCAGCACCGCGCCTGAAAATTTGTCATCGGCGGCTCGCTTCTCCAATTCCGTACGCACGGTCGCGAACGCCTCGGTTTCGGAGGCATTCGCCGTCGCTGCGGCAACCGCTTCGCCCGGGCCAACCATCAAACCGTCGATCCTTGGCTCCCGATCGGCGGTCAAAACAAGTTTGACGGAAAGGGCGGTGTCGCCCCGGACAAAATCAAGGTCCATCGAATTGTCGGCGGATTTGATCGCCGCGAGGTCCGCCCCCTTCAGGTCGTTGCTTAACTGATTGAGCATGCGCACATGATCCTGCGTGGAAGCGAACTCCAGAAACCTCTGGCTGTAGTGCTCCTTGGCGAACGATGCCTTCTCTTCAGGGGTTCCCTTCCGTGCAACCTGCATGAATTGCCTGGCCAGCTCTCCGGCAGGCGTCTTCGGCATCTCCGGTTCGGCGGTCTGCGCCGCCACCGCCAGACCGAGCAGGCCAACCAATGATAAGAGCAGCGCCCGAGCGGCTCGGCCCTTCAGGTCGGACCTCTGAGAGGAGCGTCGGTCTTCGCGTATGGTTCCAGCTTGTTGCAGATTTAATTTCATCGCGCAAAACGTAGCAGCGCAACGCGGGTCTGGCCAACCACTTGAGACGAACGGGCCATAAAGCGAAACGAACGGGGATTAAAGCGCGACGAACGGGGAACGATCAGATGGCCCTGTTCCCTACCGCGATGGCTGCATGGATACGCAGTTGCCTTGCTCTTCTTTCCCGCGCCATAGAGCCATCGCGCCAACCAGCACCAAGAGGACGACTTCAAGGCTTATCCAGCCGACAAATATCAGTTGCCCAATCCCCGCGATGTCCCTTTCCGTCTCGCGCAGGGATTGGCCTGCCATCACAAATCCAGAACCTTTGCCAGTAAAATGAATAATACACGTGGCGAGACGCGCGCCGGGCCGCGGCTGCCATGTGACTCGGGACCGCCCATTTCGGCGTGCGGTTTCAAACACGCCTTTGGGCGGAACCGGTTCTTTGCCGTCTAAGATCGCCGTCGAACGGATTGGTTGCGCATCATCGTCAAGAAAAATGAGAAAAGGAGAGAGGCTCTCGGCCAAGTCCACTTTGGCCGCTGATTTTGAACTATCAGGCATTTGCCCTCGGGCCAACGTCGCGGCGGCGTCTTCCGCCCATTGCACTGGGACCATGTCCGCCATGCGCCGGAACGTCTGTTGCATGGTGGCATAAATCAAGCCGCACAACAGCGTGACTGAAACTGACAATGGAACAAATAGTTTTAAGGCTGAGAAAAGAGACTTCTTCATAAGTACTTTGCATTAAAAAGTCATAACCATTTATCTTGCCTATAGCAACACGAACACACATACTTTGCACTGCAAAGTATAATACGTCAACCGCTTTTTATTTTTTGAATGATGCCCATTGACCGGCCAGAGAACTTCCGCGTCCGGATCGTTAAGAGATGCCTGAGCTAAGGCACCGCCGGTCACCCGCAACCATGAGGTCACTCATTCAGACCCTTGTCAAATCCTCGCTCTCGCGGAAGACGCGGAAGATGCAATTTCGGAAATACTTCCATTTATGCCATTTACGCGTAGGCCGCGTGGTGCGCGTTAAAAATTATTGCTTGGGGTCTTGACAAGGATTGTGCTTTGTAGTACAAAGTGAACATGAAAAAGATCGGTGGCGCCATCGCTTTGCTCGAGTTGTTTCTGGTTTTTCCCGCGGCTCTTTTTATGACGGCGCTCTTTGCGCGGAACGTTCAGCCGCCGCCATATGAGCCCGCGCAAACCGCCCGGCGCTTGGTCGATTGGTATGCCGCCCGGCCAGTCCTTGGCTTGGATATTTTTCTGATCGCGATGCCCTTGCTCGCTCTAGGCCTTGGGGGCGCGATCTTGCTGCGGCACTGGCGCGCGGACGCGGAGCTTCGCGAAGCCGCGGGCCATGCGGTCCTGGTTCTCCGCGCCCACCTCGCCGCCGTGCTCATTGCCGCCGCCACTCTACTGGCGGGCGGCATCCTCGCGATTGTCGCCTTGCACATGATCACAGACTGACGATTTGCCTCATGGCTTGGCGATCCGGATTAGCACCACACCGTGCCGCGGGACGCTGCTCTTGAATTCGTCCCGGTATTGGCCCAAATCCTTTTGCCGCCACAAATCGCGCACGGTCTGAGTTCCCCCCAGGCCGAGGTCCGTCCATTTGACAGTAATGGTGGCCGGCGTCTCGCCGCGATTAAAGAGGCCGACGGCTTTGGTGCCGCTTTCCAGGTCTTTGGCCCAGACTTCGCTCGTGCCGTCCAAAGCCATGCGCCGGCCCGGCTTGCCTAGCGGGTCTTGATCAACGTCAATCACCTCATCATTGCAGAGCAGCCCCAACGTGAAATCGTCCAGCCGGGTGATATCACCGCTTAAAATGAGCGGCGCGGCGACCAGGCACCAGAGCGACATGTGCGAATACTGTTCATTGGGCGTAAGTGGGGTCGGAACCGTTTGGCCCTTCCAATTGGTCAAAAAACCCACCAGCAAATAATCGGGATCGTTCCATCCGCCGGGCCCGCCGAATTGGTAGAGTTCGCTCTTGGAATAAAGATCAAAGCCGTCGCGAAACAAGGCGGTCGCAATCCCGTTGAAACTCCCGCCCAAATCTCCCGCCGTGCGCCAGCTTTGGCCGCCGACTTCCTTGCCCCAGGTCCACACCTGGCCCATGCCGTACTGGCAAAGGTTCAACACCATATCTCTGTCCTGGCGGCGAAGAATCTCGCCCGCCAAACGGTAAGGTTTTTGCAACTCCACCAGACTGTTGTCCTTGGCTTTCTCACCATAAGAACACCAGTCGTACTTGAGAAAATCAAAGCCCCATTGCGCGAAGCGCCGCACATCCTGTTCCTCGTGCCCAAATGCGCCCACATGTCCGCCGCAGGTGGTAGGCCCCGGCGAAGTGTAAATGCCCGCCTTCAAACCTTTCGCGTGAATGTAATCGGTCAAAGCTTTCATGTCGGGAAAACGCTTATTTGGGTTGACCATCCCTTGAGGGTCGCGCGGGTCGCCGCCCAGCGAAGGGTCATTCGAGCCGGGATGAACCGCCCAGCAGTCGTCGATATTCACGTACTGGTAGCCGTGATTAATCATGCCATTGCTGACCATGGCATCGGCCGCGGCGCGCATAATCGTGTCGGTGACGTGGCTCTCCCATACATACCAACTGTTCCAACCCATGTGCGGTGTGAGCGCCAGGGTATCGCCGCAAACGATTTTGAAGGGCCTTGACGCTTTGCCCAGACGGTTCGCCGCCGTGAACGTCACCAAGAATTCGCCTCCCGTGGTTAGGCGGCCCGTAATTTGGCCCGTGGCCGTATCCACCGCCAAGCCCGCCGGCAAATTCTCCACACCGAAAGTCATCGGCCGCTCGCCTGTGGCGGGAATCGTGAACAAGAACGGATGCCCCGGATGAACCCCAAAAATGCGCGCGCCATTGATGCGCGGTTCCGGCGGTGCTTTGGGCGTGAGCACCACCGCCTCCTCGCGCGGTGAACCGATGGTGGACGGTTGCGCTGGGGCCGCGCCAGCTCGGAAGAGTGAACAAGCCAGGCAAAGGCTGGCTATGGCGAGGGCATTAATCGCGCGTAGGAGCATAAAGGATCGTTTTAGTCGCATAGTCAGACCCACCACTCTAGCCGTCAATCCACCATTCTTGTGCTGCGGTGGGCAAGCGAATGTGATTCGTGGCTGCGGAAAAGCAAGCCTTGCCTCTTGCCATTGTTACAAACATCATAAAAATAGAAACCGTGAAAGTTGCGATGCCTTTCAAATCAGAAGCAGTGAAAGCCTTGCCCGCGGGCCCTCGCGAAATGCCCGCCTACAGTCTCGCGGAAGCGGCGCACTATTTGCGGATTCCAATTGCCACGCTCCGATCATGGGTGCGCGGACGACATTATCCGACAGAAGGCGGGAAGAAGTTCTTTAAACCGGTGATCGCATTGCCGGACCCAAATTTAGCGTCCCTCTCATTTTTCAATCTGGTGGAAGCCCACGTTTTGGATGCGATTCGGCGGGAGCACAATATCCCTTTGCCCAAGGTCCGCACCGCGCTCGATTACGTGACGCAGCGCTTGGGCGTGCCGCACCCGCTGGCCAACCAGAAATTCGAGTCTGATGGCGTTTCTTTGCTCGTTTCGCGTTTCGGCCAATTGATTGCCGTCTCAGAAGCGGGCCAATTGGCCATGAGTGACATGCTCGCCGCCCATTTGCGCCGGGTGGAGCGCGACAACTCGGGCCTCGCCGTCCAACTTTATCCTTTCACCCGCAAACGCCAGCTCGATGAGCCGAAAATCATTGTGATTGACCCATCAGTTTCCTTCGGCCGTCCGACCATCATTGGTACGGGGGTAGCGACCGCGATTGTGGCGGAGCGTTACAAGGCAGGCGAGTCGGTTGACGAACTGGCCGAGGATTATGGCTGTGACCGGAGAGAAATTGAAGAAGCCGTGCGATACGAGCTGGCCATCGCCGCCTGAGCGGCTGGTTTTCTTTATTGATCGTTCCTTGGGCCGCAGAATCATCCCCGAGGCATTGCGGGGGGCCGGGGAAGAAGTTCGTGTTCACGATGAGCATTTTCCGCAAGATGCCCAAGATCAGGTCTGGCTGGCAGAGGCTGGCAGGAACGGCTGGATCGTCCTCACCAAGGATAAGCTTATCCGCTACCGGGCTGCGGAGATTCAAGCGTTGCGGGCGGCCAAGGTGCGGGCCTTTGTACTATCTGCGAGAGGGGATTTGAGCGGGACCGAAGTAAGCCAGATTTTTCTGAAAGCGCTTCCAGCGATCAAGAGGCTATGCGAGAGAATAGCTCCGCCGTTCATTGCCTTGGTGGATCGAGACAGCGGAGTGAGATTGGCTGACAAACAGGTGCAAAAGTGAACCGAAAACCGCAGATCAAGAGGCCGCGTTTCTTCGCGCAGCCATCCGCCATTCGCGTCGGTTTTTGAAAAAGTTGACACCGGGCAACTTTCAGGCAAACTAATGGTATAAGCCTCGACAGACGCAACGCGCCGCACCACGGCCGAATGCGATCTGCGTTGGATTGAGACCGCGCGCGGGCCAGGAGAAGTTTTGCGGAAACGCCTCTCGCGCCTCGCGAGGATGATGCGATGAAGACCGAAGGCCAAGTGCGGATTAACGAGGACCGATTTCGTTCGGGTGCCAGGGCCTTCACCTTGATCGAGCTCTTGGTCGTCATTGCCATTATCGCCATCCTGGCCTCCTTGCTCTTGCCGGCCCTGGCCCGCTCGAAGCAGGCGGCCAACATCACCGTCTGCAAGTCCAACATGAAACAGCTCGGATTTGCCTTCGCCCTTTACACCGCTGACAATCAGGAGACTTACCCGGCGGGCGCTTGTTACGTGGACCCTGAAGATCAATATTGTTGGGATGTTTCCATCCGCCCTTACATCGGCGGCAATCCGCATATTGGGCGAGCCGCCTTGCTGGGGGGTGTTTTGGACCCGACAGTGTCGCCGTTGATCTTGCGCTGCCCGTCGGACATCGGCCCGAATACTTATTGGGATGCGACCGCTAGCGTGGGGAGGCGAACCTACGCCATGAACGCGATCGCCCAGGAGAATTGGACGGCCACCTTGGGGCAGGCGCTCCCGACGCCGACGGACGGTTTGGGGATTTACTGGAGCGCCACCGGGGGAAATGTCTTTGGCACGCCGGGGTATAAGACTTCGGTCGTGCCTCACCCCGCCCAAACCATCAACTTGGTCGAACAAGCCGCGGGGGACAACGTGGCGGGCAATGTCTGGCCTTCCGTTTGTCTGGCTCCCTATGGCACGGTCGGCGGCCAGGGAACCGGGGAGGCTTACCAAATCGATCTCTCCGACACGAACAACCAAGGCCTGGCCTTATACAAGCTGCAAGACAATCACTTCAATTATCTGTTTTTCGACGGCCACGTTTCTCTCTACGCGATCCAGCAAACCGTCGGGTCCGGGACGACCAATAATCCCAAGGGATTGTGGTTGCTTTCCTCGGATAATTGACCGCGCCCGGGAGGTTCATGCCCGACGCCTTTTCAGCGCAGTCGGCTGAGTTTGATCAGGGTCAAATCGTCGGGCAGATGAATTTGGTTGCTGAAAGTGAGGAGTTGCCTCTCCAGTTGGTTCAGATGAAAGTCGGTAACCTGGCCGCTGCGAACCTGCGCGCGGGCGAGCCGCAGCAACCCCTCCTTGCCAAGTTCCTGCTCCTCGGCATCGAAAAGTTCAGTGGCGCCATCTGTGTAAAGCAAGAGCGCGTCACCCGGTTCCACCAGCCCGGTGAATTCCTGGTAAATCGCCTCTGGAAGCAAACCCAACGCGGGGTTTGGCCGTCCGACCTCCTCCACCGTTCCATTGCCGCGGAAGAGCAGCGGGGCGGGGTGCCCGGCCCGGACCAGGCGTAAGGCTCCACTGGCAGCGTCATAACTGGCCAGGACCGCCGTCCCGAAAAACCCTCCATCACCCACCAGCACCCGCACTCTTTCACTCAAGATACCCATGAAGCGCGCCGGCGATTCCAATTCCGCCCGGTACTCCCGCCACAGTGAGCGGAGCAGCAGAGTATAAAGGGCCGCCGACACGCCATGCCCTTTGGCATCGGCCACCAGGATGGCGTAGCGATCGTCCCCGACCCTTTCCAAGCGAAAGAAATCTCCGCCGACAAAATCCCGCGGCTGATAACAGGTCTCGAAGCTCACGCGCGGGTCCTGCGGCAGATCGCATTGGACCGCCATTTCCTGGATTTCCTTGGCCCGCAACTGGTCATGGATCGACTCGGTCAAATCTCGAAATACTTCGATGCCACCGATCACCTGGCCGGCATGGTTGCGCACCGGCGAGACGGTTACCTCGACCGGAACGCGGGAACCGTTGCGATGCTTCGCAAAGACCAGGACCGGCTCCGCACTCGGCTGTCCGGTCACGATGCTGCGATGCAAGGGGCAATGTTCATCACCACACAGGGCGTGCCCGTCCTTGTCCACATGCACCAGGATATTTTCCCGGCAACCGTGCCCCACGACTTCCTCCATACTCCAGCCGGTGATTCTTCGCGCCGCCTGATTCCAGAAAACAATCCGCCGGTTCGTATCGGTGATATAAGCTCCGTCGGCGAGCAGGTTGAGCAGTTCGGGGGCATCAAATTCGGCGAGGAACGATGCGGGGTGGCTTGGCTTGGCATTCATGACGCGAATCAATCAAGGCGCTGCAAAAGACATGTCAGTTTTACTGCCACGGGCGTGCCGTAATATAAGCAAATATCCAGGTTTTTGCAACGAAGATAAGGAAGATTGAATTTGGCAAAAACTGAGGCACTATAAGACCTGCAGCACCGCTGGTTGATGGATGCCTTGAGCGCCTATCAATAAGCAGTGAGCTTGTTGGCTCTTGATTTGTGGAATGATGGCTTGAAAGGCGGGCGGAGGCGCGTTCCACAATCGGGACCATCGATCCAGAATTTTAGGCTGGGCGCGAGGGAGGCGAGGCCATGAGCAACCAGCCGGCCCTGAAAGGAAAACGTCAATATGAAATTAGGTCTTTACAGCATCACTTATCTGGGGGTGTGGTATCGCGGAGCCGCACTGTCCCTCCCCCAATTAATCAAAACCGCGCGGCGCTTTGGTTATGACGGCGTGGAAATTGACGGCAAACGGCCGCATGGAAATCCCCTCGATTGGCCGCAAGCGCGCTGCCAGGAATTGCGGGCCTTGGCGCAAGGCGAAGGCATTGAAATCCACGCGGTGGCGGCGAACAACGACTTTAGCTGCCCGGCCCCGGAAGTGCGCGAAGCGCAAATCACCCACACGCGTGAATTGATCCGCATGACGGCGGACCTGGGCGCGCGCCATTTGCGGGTTTTCCTCGCCTGGTGGGGCATCACGCTCCATCCCCAACTGGCGACCTACGACATCATGGAAAACCTCTGGCCGGTGGTGCATGAAAAGTTTTCAGCGGAAGAGATTTGGGGCTGGTGCCGGGAGGCCTTGAGCGAGTGCGCGCGCTACGCGGGTGACGCGGGCGTAACGCTGGCGTTGCAGAATCATCGGCCGGTAGTCAAGGATTACGAGGATGTGCTGCGGATGGTGCGCGAGATCAATTCACCCCATCTGAAGGTCTGCCTGGACGCGCCTCTCATGTTGGACAAAACGCATTTTCCCTTTGAAAAATCCCTAAAAAATTCAAATTAGGTCCGTCGTTATTGAATTAAATGAAGATTTCATCATTTCAAATGTAGCCATACATTATGCGATTTGGAGCTTGACAA
>Ga0182016_10003608_pt1 | contig 17596 bp, 26 predicted proteins | sample 712S2MmetaG_FD_120491 | JGI IMG/M metagenome (GOLD analysis project Ga0182016, IMG submission 120491) | Permafrost microbial communities from Stordalen Mire, Sweden - 712S2M metaG | ecosystem: Environmental > Terrestrial > Soil > Wetlands > Permafrost | place: Sweden: Stordalen | collected...
CAGTCATGACCTCGTCCTAAAGGGCGAGGCTTGAAAGACTGACCTCACCAGTCGGTTCGATCAAGTTCAACCATGTACTAGACAGCGCGCGAAAGCGCGTTAATATACTGAACGGATTGGCCATGGTAGGCCACGCGACGTTGGAGACTCCTCCCACATCACCAACCTCTCGGTCCGTCAGTGTCGATGGGAAGCAGAAAACTCGAAAGAGATTTATCATAAAAAACACCAACGAAACCGTCTACGTCCCCGTCCTCGATCACAACCACAACCCCGTTATGCCAACATCACCAAGCCGCGCCCGGCGCTGGGTCCGCGACAAAAAAGCCACGGGCTTTTGGGATCACGGCGTCTATTGCGTTCGGCTCAACCAACCACCATCGGACAACAAAACGCAGCCCATCGTCGCTGGCATCGACACCGGATCCAAAAAAGAAGGCTTCAGTGTAAAATCTGCGGCCCACACCTTCTTAAACATCCAAGCAGATGCCGTTACCTGGGTTAAAGACGCAATCGAAACAAAGTCCACCATGCGCACATCTCGTCGCGGCCGCAAAACACCATGCCGCGCCAATCGGCAAAATCGTAAAAGTCGCAAGCCCGATTGGCTCCCACCATCCACTAAAGCACGTTGGCAATGGAAAATTCGTATCTGCAAGTGGCTCCAACGCTTCTTACCAATTACCGGATTCATCGTCGAAGACATCAAGGCCACAACACGCAAGACTCGTAGCAAGAAAACACGTAGATGGAACGCGAGCTTCTCGCCGCTCGAAGTAGGCAAGCAGTGGTTCTACGAACAACTTGGCAAACTCGGCAGGCTCCGAATCAGTCCCGGCCACGAAACGTACGAACTACGCCAACAAGCGGGACTCACAAAATCTAAAAACAAGATGGCGCAGATTTTCTCAGCGCATTGCGTCGATAGCTGGGTGCTCGCCAACAATTTAACTGGGGGCCACGATACTCCCGACAACACCCGAATGCTGTGCGTTACACCACTACGATTCCATCGCCGCCAACTTCATAAACTCCAACCAGCCAAGGGTGGAATACGCAAACGAGAAGGCGGTACGATAAGTCTCGGATTCAAACGTGGATCGCTTGTGACGCATCCAAAGTACGGCATCACCTATGTCGGTGGATTTCTTGAAGATCGCATCAGTCTCCACAATCTCACAACTGGCAAACGACTGTGTCAAAACGCAAAGCCCGCCGAATGCAAATTTCTCGCCTATAACACCTGGAGGACGCGACTTCTCAAAGCCGCCTAATACTATGCATAATCCACGCTTTAGCAACTCGCCTTCCTCCCCGGCCTCAACGCCGGGGCCTCCGTCGGCCTCATATCAGTGAGGAGCACGAGACTCGGGCGATTATCGCTTATGATGAAGCGACCTGGATGACACTTGCACAGATGGCCGACATCCTCGATAAAGCGCGAAAGACGATCGGCGAACTTATCGGCGAACCGGAAAAGCTTGCAGCATTCGCTACCGAAAGATTCCTCGCACTCGGCAAATAACCGTCACTCGACACTCGTCAGAAGCGCCTCGCAAATTCGGGCGACACTAACGGGACGAAATTCCCATCGATCAACGCCCACATTTACGATGCTATCAAAAACGGTCCATCGCTGATGGACATGACCGCAAAGCGCAATGTCGTACGGACCAGGAGCCGGCGGACGCTCATGCTTGGGTCGCCGATACGCTGGATCCACCGCAGACTCCGGCGGATAGTGATTCAGCCACAGCCGATAGCCATCGACTTCAACAATCACATTCTCGTGCACCTCAGCAAAACCCGTATCGAGCATTGTCTGCCGCCCCTTATCGTGATTGCCTAAAACAAGAGAAATCCGACCATTCAATCTCGCTAGATATTTCGGCCACACCTCATGATCACCCATGGCAAAGTCACCCAGATACCAAACGTGATCGTCGGGCTTCACAACGTCATTCCAACGACGAATCATGTCATAATTCATCTCCGTCGCCGATTTGTATGGTCGACCGCAATACTGAATGATGTTCGCGTGCCCAAAATGATGATCTGAGGTAAAAAACGTCGACATTGGTGTTTTCTCAAATTAGAAGCCAGGTTTCTCGTAACCCTTGTGGTAACAGTGTACCACACCCCTTTAAACATCGCGTTCCCTCGTGCGAACGCTCTCAATCATGAAACACTCCGATTTCGAAATCGGCAAAAGCTTTTGGTGCGGCGGCCGCCCCTGGCGCTGCACCGATATCGGTACCCGAGTCATCCTGGCGATACGCCTCGACCACGAGGATGATCCGAGCTGGTACAACGGCCCACCATACGCGGTCGGCGAGAACGCTTTCGACGAATATGATTTTGAGGGCTGCTCCGCCGAACCCGATCCCTACCTTACCGACGAAATCAACAAATTCGTCAGACAGCGAACGGAGCGCTCGACCACCAAATACCCGACGGACCTCATCCAATTCCTGGACTTCTTTGCCGAAATGGACCTAACCGACGGCCATTTTGCCGCTGCCAAACGCGCAAAACTGCGTGTGGTTAAGCGATTCACGGAGCGAAACGCTGGCACCACAGAAATCCGCGAAGGATTTCTGATCGAAGCGTCATTCCTCAAGTGTCTGCCGGAAATGGGAAAACCCTAAGATCGCATTTCGGCAAGTTGTCCGGCATGTCGCGGACACGCCGATAGACGCCAAAGATCAGAGTCAAACACATTACTGTCGTACGAGACCGTATTGGTGGCCACACACCACGGGCCACAGCCATCACCCTCCGCGCGCGAGCGGCGGGCGGCCTTGGTGCAATCCCACATAACCTGCTTTGTTCTCAACGATCGCTCTGGAGGAGATCCGAACGATACCTGTTCACTCACGTGACACGGAGAGCCGAGAAGCTCCCGCAAATGCTTGAGATTCCAACGTCTATTGCGCCATTCCACCGCTGCCTAGCTCCCCCGACGAACCTGCATTTCGTTATAGCACACGGGGAAACATCTTTCAAGACGACCTTCGACCTATGAGCGCGCAGAAAAATCCGAAGCCAGAGAAAGACGCGCACGACCAATTTTCGCATCCGCCATGCCGTAATACACATCAAAAATACGTTCGCCGCGAGGGTCGATCGCCGTCGGAAACACGACATTGTTCACGATTCCGACAGTCTCGTCGCGGCCTTCTGGATGCATTACTGGCTCTAGTGAACGATACCGCACGATATGCGGTTGATCAATATCATGAACCACCATACCCGCACTATACGTCATCTTGTAATGACCATCGATCTCAACGGCATCTACACCGTGATACAAGGAGAGCCAGCCTTCAGCAATCCGCACCGGTGGCGTTCCGCCACCAGTCTTGATTTTGCCCCACGGACCATTCGGTGCTAATACTAACGAACTCTCCGCAACTTTCAGAAGATTGTGGATATCAGCCAAAACCGGAACTAGCGGAATATATGCGATCCGTGTGCTTTCGCGCTTTTCTGGCGCTAGATTCAAAATAGTACGAATCGCTTCATACCCGTTTTGAGTAGACAGGTGCAACATCGGTCGATGGTACATAGCAAGTGACAAAACACCTTGCGGCGAATACACAGGCTCAGGGAAGAACACCCCATCCTTGTCATCGCCTGGCACCAAAGCAAGTGTCGAAAAATCCACAAGACCAAGACGATCCCAATGCAATGCATCATTTGAAAGGGCAACGACAATTCGGGGACCCGCCGGTCCATAGGCCGTATACGCCATAGCATAACGATCAAGAACGGGAATAAAAGTCACACGAGGATCTTCACAACCCATGCCACCAGAATTCTCCGGACGAAGTTCGTAGCTCGTCGTCGGTTCAAGCGCATAGCCCGAACGTACGAAATCCATGCCTGAACCACATTCGGTACTACGCACAATTCCGATCCGAGAGACATTGCCCTTGCCAACCAAACGTGGGTACAACAGCAAGCTACCGTCGCGAGCACGTACGCTTGCCGGGTTTAAAACACCTTCGACCTCTTCGGGAGATCCGTTTGGACGGAGTACCACGCCTAATCGAGTAACCGTCGCATCAAGAAACTCAACATCCGAAGCCTGAGAATTTGGGGTCGCATATGTAATAGCCACGCAGAAGCTATCGTCACAAACAACAATATTCTTGAGCCAACAGAACGCCGCCAATACACTGAAGTCTTTACAAAACGGACCAGACCCGGCTGGCGGCGGTCACTTCTCTGAACCGCCGCCACCCATAGAGAATGTGCTAGAAATTCGATGAAAACCTCACCAAAAATCCGTAAACCACGCTGGTTCCATCGCACCACGACGGATCGCGTCACTATGATCCAGGGAAACGGATTGCAAATAAATTCCGAAAACAACCTGACGCTCAACGGCGACTGGTCCTTTCAAATTTATGGCTGCCGCCCAATTTTTCTTGCAACCTCGCTCGAAACGATGTACGCCGACCATGCGCCAATCATCTTTGAAGTCGATATTCAGGAACTAACCTTAGTCGCCGATTTGCCCGCACTGGTCGATAGCGGCGCCTATTATGATATCGACGATGGAAGTATGTGGTTCAAACACGGCCCAGAGCTGTTGTTTCGCGATCTCTTAGACCCGGACACAAAAGAGTGTCAAGCAGCAATTCGAAAGACAAAAACGGCTGCCTATCTAACCAATATCGGCCCCGACCGCCTCACACTGATAGACGCCGCTACCATAACCAAGCGAAAAAAATAATCGGTTGCCGGCGGATTTTCCTCGCGAAACCGCCGACAACCTACGTAGGAGACGATCATGATCGCCAACGATTTCCTCTTAAATACCCATGACCAAGCCCTCGTCGATGTCTTTGGCGATTCCGTTTTCGCAATCGGCGGCCGCGTCCGCGACCATTTTATTACCAAAATCTACGAACATTTATTGGTCCCAAAGGATCTCGATTTTGTCGTCATAGGCTTAACCCTCGACGACGTCATGGCGCGGTTACAACGAATCGGCAAGACCGACGTAGTTGGTAAAAGCTTTGCTGGCATCAAGGTTACTCGCCCCGATGGCGAAATCATCGAAATTGCTTTGGCCCGTAAAGAGCGATCCATAGGACCTGGGCACAAAGATTTTGAAGTTTCTTTCGGACCAGAAGTCACCATCCTCGAAGATGCCGGCAGACGCGATATCACCATCAACACCATTTCGATTCGCCTCGCTGACCGCCAGGTATTCGCTCCAGCCGGTGCCTTCGCCGATCTTGAGGCAGGCATCATTCGACAAGCCTCGCCAACGGCATTCGCAGAAGATCCACTAAGAATCTTGCGCGCCGTGCAATTTGCCTCCCGCTTCGCGTTCTCGTTTACCATCGAACCCGTGACCCTCGCCGCACTCAAACAAGAAGCCCACCGCATCACAACAGTTACCCCAGAACGCATTGCAGAAGAACTCACTAAGCTCCTCAGCAAGAGCGATAAACCCTCGATCGGTATCAACCTCTTACAAGAACTTCAACTTTTGCCCCTCACCTTGCCAGAATTGAGCGAAGGTGTCGGCTTCGCTCAAAATGATTGGCATCTCTACGATGTCTTTCACCACAACTGCAAGGCCCTTGATATCGCAGCAGAAATCGGGGGTGACCTCACGGACCGCTTTGCCGCCCTCATGCACGACGTCGGCAAGCCTCGCGCCGCCGGGATCCGACCCGACGGCCGCGGTGCCTCATTCCATGGCCACGAAGATGTGTCTGCCAGCATCGTCAAACAGCGGCTCTCGGCCCTGCGTTTTCCTAACGAGATTGTCGACGATGTCTCAAACCTAGCCAGCGCCCACATGTACACGACACAGATGCCAGACGGCACCCCACTGACCGATGCAGCCCTTCGCCGCTTCATGCGGAAAGTCGGGCGTGGATCAGACGATCACGACGTGCTTCGTCAACGGCTCGAACGCCAATTCGCTCTGCGGCATGCCGATCGCCATGCGGGATCAACGCTCACGACTGATGTTTACAACAATGCGGCCTTCGAACGGCGCATTCGCGCCGAACTCGAACGCATACCGGTAATGACAGTCAAACAACTGGACATCAGAGGAACCCATGTCATGGCGGCTATCGTAGCGGCCGGTCTCCGACCTGCTACCTACCGCGGCGACAAGCTCATCACGACGGTACTCAAGGCACTGTTGGAGAACGTCACCGACGACCCGAATCTCAATACCGAAAATACACTCAAGGCGATGATTCCTCAGCATCTTCTCAACCTCGCCGCCTAAGAAAGACACACCATGTCCCATCCATCGGCACACGCTTCAGCAAACGACTATAGCCAAGAACTCTCACGACTGCTGATTCTCGTCGGCGATATGAACGTCGCAATCCGTGCTTATGGCTGGGACTTGGCGCGACGATCATCCTGGGAAACCACTCCGACCACCGACGAAATTGTGTTTTTGTCCAGCCAAATGCACAATCTCGGGATTATCCCCAAAGCTATTCTTGAAGGTGGCATGCACAGCAGCGGCATCACCAACGTTGAGTATGCCTGCAACGACATGCTCTCGATGTTCCGGCACGACAAAACCCAAACCGATATCATAAAGCTATTCACCGATAGCAAATACGCCTCCGACACCAAAGATTTTATTGATGAATCAATACAAATATTTGAAACAATACGAATAAAAGCACGCGCCTGCTTCTAGAAAACCCATTGCCCGTGCCCTCAAAACGAACGCAATATGCTACAATAAGGCACATCTCAAGGCCAACTTTTTGTCAAAATGAAAAAATTATTACAACGAGTATTCCTGCCGAACTACACCGTTCGCATCGCATCCGCCTTCTTACTCGCGGATATGGGCATGTTTGCCTTATTCGCCGCAATCGGTTGGTTCGTCGGGCTTATCTTTCCGGGAACATCTCTCATTATCACGACAATTGCCCTGATTCGGGCCATTTATCGTACACCGATCACTCCGAAAGTAGACTAAGCCCCCAAACATGGCCAAAAACACGAGCCGCAAAGGGCTTCGCATGAAGCTCGAACATATTGTCAACCTTACGAATCATCCAGACATTGTGGCGCTGGAACGAGAGCTACGAACCTATCTTGCTGATCCAGCCGCGAAAGCCGTCGCCTACGCCGCCGAAATCGCCGCACACCGATCGATCGACAACCTGATCCCTGAGATGCTCGCAGCCTATGACCACCTGTTTGTCGAACCAGAAAAAACCGATCCCGACGCCATCGGCAAACAAACAGTAGTCCAAGCACTCCAAGACCTCGCCTACCACAATCCCGCACCCTACCTCCGTGGATTACACTACTACGAGCCTTACAACCAGGGAATCGATGACCGCGCGGCACAATTGCGTGCAACTTGTGCGCGTGGACTAGTTCACTGCGATTTAGACAGACTCTCCATACTCCAAATACTTATCGAACATCTCGTAGACCGAATTGCCACCGTCCGCAGCGATGTTATTGGCAGTATCGCCCAACTCGGCGGTACCGAAGCCCTGCTTCTGATTCGCTTCAAAGCCCTCAGCGGCGACGAAGAAGGTGACGTTATCTCAGCGTGCTTCACCGCACTCTTAGAAATGGACCCTCACGAGTCCATCACGTTTATCGCCAAATTTCTCAAAACCAATCGCATCATTGAAGCCGTCACGGCCCTTGCTTCCTTGCGAAATGCTATTGCGTTCCCACTTATCACCGAGAGGTGGACCGCCACGCTATCCGACGATGTCCGTCGAGCGATTATTTACTCTGCGGCAACATGCCCACTACCAATTGGTTGCGAATTTCTCTTAACCATCATTGCGAATGATCCCCAAGACAATTTGGTCCAATGGGCAATCGAAGCGATTGCGCTGAGTAAATTTAAGCTCAAATTTCAGGATCGCGTCTATACCCTTGTCCAACAATCTGAAAGCCTCGCGCAACTCGCCACCTACAACAGATTCTTCGATTAGATCACACCCAATCACGAACGAGCCGACAATCCCTATACACCAACATCTCTTCCCACAGAAAGCCTTATCATGATCGCCAACTTCGTCTCCGTGTACAGCATCTGCGAACCCAACGCTACCACTCTAAGCAAGCACACGACGTATGCCACCTGCCAATACAATCCCATCGCGAGCATGGTCAGCAACATCGCCCCCATGAATATGCCCGTAGAAATGGTTCCGGAAGAGTCTTATATTCTCGTTGGTGGTGAACGCATCATGAAATTCCACGACGAAGAAAACAACATCGACTACATCGATGGTCAAGCCAAGCATAATTCCTGAATCAACCAAATTTAGCAAGCGTCGCACTCTCCAAGCAGGAGGATGTGACGCTTTTTCTTTGTTTCTCAGGCTTCGTTGATGACAGCCGTCAGCCGCGGATACGCCGCCAATGTGCCAAGCTTTTTCTCTGTGCCATCAGCAGCCCGAACCGTAATAAGAAGAGACGTCGCATCTTCGATCGTGACGATGCCTTCGTGTGGGTGACGCCACCGTGATCCCGGAACCAAATCTCGATAGGTCCGGTGCGGAATTTCTGTGACGACAACCTTCCGGGGCACCGATGGACGCCAAATATCTGGTATTTTCACGGGCTGCACCATCGGCCGGCGCAAAGATGAAGTGATGGGCATATCAATTTTGCGACGTTTGGTCGACGTGTCGATCGTCCCAAAGGCTCCACCATAGAAAAGCTCTTTTTGCGCTCGGGTGACAGCGACGTAGGCGACATTGGCTTCCGTGTCGTCCATAACAAAATGATCGTCGACAAACTCATGAAAATCGTCACCCAAAGTCACCACAGAAGCTTCCTCGCCTTTAAAACGATGAACCGTGCTCAAAATAACATTGGCACCGCGTTCAGTCTCAAGACAATTATCACGAATAATCGACACCACTCGCGGAACTTGACGACCATGCTTCTCGACCATCCGTACATACGGACGTAAAGCCTCACCACCGGTTTCCCCGGATGCTTCCACGAGCTCGTCCCAGGTTTGAAAATACTGAAAAGTCGGATGTTTCGAAAGTTTGCCCTGCTTGAGATCAAAGGCCGAAAGCAAGCCACTCATCAATTCGCCGGCACCACTCCCGACATTCCCGGTGGTCGAGTTAGTCGCTCCTCGGATGAAAATCTTCGCCCCTGATTCGACCAGGACCATCGCTCGCTCGATGAGCCCCATGTTTGATCGTGCCAGAACCACGTTACCGGGCCGCGCGTAACCCATCTTGATCGCACCAGCCTCCGGTGAAATTCCTTTGAGTCGAAACCGCTCGCCTTTAACGGCAAGAATCGCATTTGCCGCAGCCGCAATATCTGGACCAAAACGACGAGATTCTGTCAATGGCAGTGCTGGAAGTCCAATCGATTCCAGCGCATTGACCGCACCGCGAAACGAATACAACTGCTGATGACTATCTCCACAATATATCCGTTGAATCCGCGTTTGGCTTTCAACAATATCGAGCATGCTCGGGGTCGCATCTTGCGCTTCGTCGTATAACACGAGATCTGTTCGAAGTATCGGATGTGACAGCTGATATTGCTTAAGATACCATTCGTGTGAAATCGGCAGTGCATACTCGTTTTCGATATAGAAACAAAGCCGCTTCGCAATCGACGCAATGAATTCAATATCGAGATCTTCGAGATCAGTCGGCACATGCTTAACAAGAACCGTTTCATCAACCGAGGCTAAAAACTGCGTGAGAGTCGAAAGCACGGCGCGTGTCGCACGCGGCCGAAGGGCTGGATCCAAGTCTCGAAATGCACCGCGAGCTACCAGAAACTCACGCCACGTCCGATCGGCATCGCTCTTTATGCGTGTGCGATTGTCGTCATCAAGTGCCGCATAGGCAAGTCCATGAGCGGTCATCGGTCGAACGTGTGGGAATGCAGCAAACCGCTGTTTTGCCGCGGTAGCCGCTGCACGATTGTACACCAAATATAAAATCCGGCGATGGCTGAGCTTTTCGGCAACAAATTGCAGCGTCGTCGTCTTGCCGGTACCGGCAAACGCCAAGACCCGAAAACTATCGCCAGTCCCAGCACGCTCAATAATCGCTCCTTGCTCATCACTCGGAATCATAAATCGCTCAATTTTTCAAACCACATGATGATCAGCCCTAAATCCCGATAAAAAGTCAACAAAATCCATTGCATCCATACCACGACGTGGAAGTAGCTTGCTACAAAGCAGTATAGCACAACGGGAAAATCAGGCACGATCTTAACTGCCATCAACAGACCCAAAAATTTTTGCGAGCATCTCACTCTCTCCCTATGCTATGATGGGGAGACGACCCATCGCTTGTCGATCAAACGCAAGCACATCCTACTCAAATCACAGAAATTACCGTGCCATGCGCTTTGTCTTCGCATCAGATACCCATTTTTTACACAACAACGTGATCGTGCCCGATGGCGATGTATTCGTCCATTGCGGTGATTTTACTAAAACCGGCACCCTCGAAGAAGTCGCCGCATTTGGACTGTGGCTACGAAAATTGCCTCATACGCACAAAATTATCATTACGGGCAATCGCGATCGCGCCTTTCGTGACGATCCCTTGCAAGCGCGCCTCGCTCTTGGAGACGGCAACAATGGCATCGTCTACCTACAAGATCGCCGAATTACCATTGCCGACATCCGCATTTATGGTGCCCCATGGCTACCCCAGTTCGGTCATCGTCCCTTCGACCTGAGCCGAACAGATCTCGTCCAAAAATGGCAAGAAATCCCCCTAGACACCGATATTGTCATCACCCATGGCCCACCACAAACCATTTTAGACAACGTCCACGGCGAAGCCGCCGGCTGTGCTGACCTTTTAGCCAGGATCAAAATTGTCAAGCCCCAAATTCACGCCTTCGGCCACATCCATCAAGGGGCCGGCACGCAAATACACAATGAAACGACTTTCATCAATGCAGCAATCTGCAATGCAAACTACCAGACCACGAATCCCTGTCGAATTTTCGATCTCGCTGCACTGCAAACTCAAACCGCAAACCTCCCCAACGCCGCCTAAAGGAAATTCCACTCAAATGTCCGATTGTGTGTGAAGAAGCATTGGCACGGACGATAGCGAAGATCAGCACCCATCGACCCACAAAGGACCACCACGTTGATATCTGACGTCTTGTCCGAAGCCATTGACGGCATCAACTACTATCTCGACGAGCCAACATACGAAACAACCTATGATGGTCCGTTGCACGACAAAATCGTCCAACTCCGCGACGATGCCGAAAAATTACGGATATTACTCGACGCGCCATCTCCCTGCCAAGGCCATTCAGAAGCATCTCTTTTCGAAATTATCGGTTCTGACACCAACACCTCAGACGTAAAACAAAACCCAGAAGAGCAGAAATGACGAGACACTCTCACCAAAACTAGCAAAACATGTTACTTGCGCGGTTCCTTTGTTTGAAAACATGTTATTTGTGCGCGCGGCCGCTCGGATTATTGCACGCGCACGTGGTACGGCTCGTATTGAACAACTCCGCCGCGCGGACTTTACGCCGGGCGCGCAGCGCCCGAGCCGCAAAAATCCCGCAAAAACCCCGCAAAAACAACGACACAAAAAAAATATCGCCCAAAAAAGTTCCCGCCAATAGGAATAAAAGAACAGTCCGAACGAGCAGTCCCGCAAAAGAAGAGCACAGCGAACACTTCCGTCTCGACCCATATTCATTTCTGATCAAAACCAGAAAAAGATTCAGCCTTCCCTGAGTCCAACCCATTCCTCTCACTGTAGCCAGTGTGTATCATTCTTTGCTGATACTCACCAACGAATAAAGAAAATCACCCAATGCTTTTCATCGCATGCCTACGCTGCTATCGAACTTTCGTCCGTCCCATCGGCATTGCGCGCCGCCCATTTGTTCCCACTCTGCACAGCGGAAGAAGATTGATTGGAGGACAACAACCATCATCCCACAACCTCCGCTACGATCCTGAACGACGAATCATGCCCGCTTCGCGTTCTTTCTCCCAGAAATCACGATCCGACCCGCGTTTACAGGAATAGCGTCAACTCCAGCTGGCGGTAACTGCCCACGCTTACGTCGTAATTCTCCCCGAGCGGCTAACGCTGTGATCCGCGGACGGCTTTCTTCACTAAGGCCAGCATCACTCAAGATCGTCTCGATCGTTGTACCATCATAGCCATCCTGAACCATTGAACCCGAACGCAGCGCGCGCATCGAAATCAAGTGAGGATCAATTCCTGCGAGCGCACAACGACGTTTCACAATTCCCAGCAAATGATGGGGGCTAATCGATCCAGGACCCAATCGACCATTTTTCAGAATAGGTCGAAATACCGGACCTTGAGCATCCATTCCATCGAGATCCGCTTGCCGCAACCACGCACTGAGAGCTTCCACCGGGCACATCGGCCCACGGTTGAATTTCATCGTCGTGAGGCGTGGTTTACCGAACGCATCCGGCGAGCGCTGAACACGCACATCAAGGCCACCCTCACTAGACACAATTTCTTCCACCCGCAACGTATGAATCTCGCGGGCCGTCAATCGCGCACTACTAGAAAGCGCCAACACCAACGCCCGATCACGAACGCATGCCAAGCGAGCCGCTGGCGGCGCAAACCGACCCAACGATTTTTGTTCTCGATCGATTTCTGCTACCACAGCATCAACCGCCTGACGCCATAGCGCATAGGTGATTGCTGGCGCCTGTTGATCTGCTTCAATCAAAATACCCTTCCAGACGTCAGTCACCAGCGGTGAGCGATTCGGATCTAGATGCCCAGCACGCTGATGGTAATGCCGGATAGCCGCCCGATGCTGTTTCATGGTCGAAACCGACACGTGACGAACTCGATGGAGCGCCGTGAGATATTCAGCAACTGCACCAGGGCTAGCCGGCAGTCGCCGATAGTTCCGTGTTGCGTCGGCGCAGAAATCCGAGAAGGTGTCCCAAGCAATTCGGTAGGCGCTTGCCGTGTTTCGCGGGACTGCTTTCCGACGCAAAGCGAGGGCATCGGCGATCAAATCCTGACCCGCATCGGGCGGCTCGAACAGAGCCGGCTGCAAGTTTTCTTGTGGCGCACGAACAGCGTCGTCCATAAACCGACCACTTTTGCAGTCGAGAACCAATTTCCCGTACATATGTTCGATTCTGGTTTAGGTCACATAACTCCGCACGCACACCGGACAGCCCTTTTTGGAGTTTGATCGCTGTCGTTCGTTCAAAAACGCGCGCGCGCACCGCGTAGGCCCAAGCTCCGGCATCGAGAGGGGAGCCTAGCATCGCGGTGGAGTTATGTGACCCAATAGAATTCTGCAAGAATCCCCTTGCCTGTTTGTTTACGGTGACTGCGATACACCGCTGCGAGGCGACGTGTCCCATACTTAAAGCCCCTGGCCTCCTCAAAAATAGGAACGACTGATCCCATCTTTCAACGGGACTAAAGACCCTTGCACAACCCGTTTCCCTTTGTAGCCAAGCAAGCGTAGGATAGCTTCATTGAACCCTTTTGCAAAGGGCCCCTCTCCTTTGCAAGTCCTCTTTCTTAGAAAGATTTCTTCAATGAAGCAGCTCCTGCCAAATCCTCGGATCGTCCCTGCTAGCCTACTCTTGGCCTTTGGCCTCGCTGCCTGCGGAGGAGGAGGCTCCGGAACGAGCAGTAGCCTCCCGACTATGGTCGCAACAGCCAAACCCGTCACACCAGTCGTAGCTCCCTCTGTTGCTAGCCCAAAGCCAGCTCCAATATCATCCTCTACACCCGCTCCAACCGTGACAATGGCCCCGAACACCACCGCCTCGATCGCCCTGGCTCCAATCGCCTTCACCGCCGTCGGCGCTCAAAAATCGGTGATCGTCACGGTCTCCACCGGAACATCACTCTCTGCGCTCTTCCGTAAGACCCTTGGACTCGCAGGCGGCGCTACAATTTCTTATACCGGCGGATGCACCGGAACCGCAACCGTCAGCCCAACTCAACAGATCACAAACGGCTCGGGCTCGACCCCTGCATTCACCTTAACAAGTCAAGTTGCCAACGGCAGCTGCTCACCACAATTTAATTCGTCAGTCGCGAACGTTACTGGTTCGGTTACCGCTGCAACGCCGGCAACCACCCCAACAACAGCACCTACGGTGCCCTCGCCGGTAGTGTCGACTTCTCCGTCTACGGCACCAACAACCACCGCGAGCGCGGCCCCGACGACCTCGTCGTCAACCGCACCATCGACCACACCAATCCCCGCCGCAACAACAGCGCCAACAACCGCGCCGACAAGCCTCCCGGTTTCCAGTGGTGGCGGCAACACCGCCTCTCCCACACCCGTCCCGACGACAGTCGCAACCGCCCAGCCGACGACAGTTCCCACTCAGCCGACCGTAGCGCCGACAGCAGCGCCGGCCGTAGCACCGACCGTCGCACCGACGGTCGCACCGACCATTGCGCCCACCCTAGCTCCGACTGCTGCCCCCACCGCGGCACCAACCGTAGCGCCGACCGTCGCACCGACCGTCGCACCGACTGTAGCACCGACTGTAGCACCGACCGCAGCACCGACCGCAGCACCCACACCACAAGCGACAGCAAGTCCCACGGGAACCGTAGTCTTTAGCTTCAGTGCCAACACGCTACCCGGAGCCATTCCGACTCAGAGGCTAAACACACTCCAACTATCGGACTATAACGGAAACGTCCTCACAAATCAGAACTTCTTGATTCAAGCCAATGGCATACATAACGAAATGCCCATCGTCGCCTCCGACCCAAATGCAACCGCATTCACCTTCAACGCCGATTGCTCTGCCATCACTGCCGCTCCATACACAATGAATGCCACACAATACGGCTACGGCAACCCACTCACCCTCAGCGAAAATTCCTCCGCAGGCTACGGAAGCGGAACAGCACTCAACTACGCGATGTTCGCCATCACCGCAGACCAAGCAACAACGTGCGTCGAGCATTTCTCAGATAATGCCGGGAATCATGCGTCTCTCACCGTAACGACCACAAGCAACATGGTCGCCCAGTCTGTACGACGATCCGTGCGTTCTATCCACTAACCAACAACGACACAATACACTCCCCCCACAAAGGCGGTCAGCACTCATACTGACCGCCTCTTCTTTGTTTCTTGATTCCAACAAACCGCTTGCCTGCAAATCACCAGAACCTCCCTTGGCGAACAAACAATCCCACCACTTCCGCCACCGAGGAGTCTCCGCGTGCAAAAATATCTGGCCTTCGAGGTTCCCACCAACGATCCTAAAAACTGGTCGGCAGAATGGATTGTCGTACCCGTCCGCCGCGGTGATGGACTCCTCAGGCAACTCAAGGCCAAGGCCGAAACTGACACCGACGTCCACTACTACGAGCCTAACAACCTCGTGAACCTCATCGGCTACATCGGCAAAGCCAGCCACATCGCAGGCAAACGCCCCACATTCACCTTTGTGCCCTGAGCCATCGAAAACCCCAGGCAGACCACGTCGCGGCCGGTCGATTCTCTGAACCGGCCCCGACGCTTGGAAAGCAGTTTTTCTCAATGAGCTATCCCGATACGCGCCGACGGCGCAACCTCAAAAAACTCGATACGATTATCGCTCGTCTGCGCGAAACAGCCCTGGCCCCCTGGATCCGCATCTTTGGGTCAGCCGCCAACCCCGCCATCCTCCTGCCAGGCGACATCGACGCATTCGTCGATATGCACGAAGTCACGCTGCGCGGCGACGAGCGCACGGATGCCCTCAAAAACCTTCTCCAAATCGCCCTCGATGGCGGATGGTCCGGCAACCACGGATACTTCGACCCGTACGTTCTCACGTCCAAAAACATACTGTTCACCCGATCCGATACGGGCAGCCTCGCTTGGATCCACGCCGACACCCCCGAAACCACCATCGCCGCCGGCCAAACCGGGATTCTATTGACGAACTTCACCAGAAACTTCGTTGCCGAGCTCGCCGCAGCAGCCATCCCGGAACCCGTCATCCCCACCGACGACGAAAACTATCCGCTCGTCGCTTCAGCCAACCACGTCGCAGGTCTTGTTGAGGAAATCCACCGTCGCGCAGAAGACTTCGAAGAAGGCGACCTCCAGGATCGGCTCTATGCCTTCCCGCTGTATCGCCTAACTCTCATCCCGATCGCAGACATCGACCTCGAAGAATTCGAGACCGACGAAGACCTGATTCTCTCCTACGCCGAAAAAACCGGGACCATGCCACCCATCGTCTTCGATCCGAGCTCTGGATCGATCATCGACGGCATCCATCGCACCAACGCCGCCGATCGCCGCGGCCAACAAACCATTTTAGGCTACGTCGGCACCACCAGCCAGCAACACGCCAAACACCACCAGAAAGTAGCACTCGCATGAGCGATCGAATTTCCGACTACACCACAATCCCCAAAGCTCCCTATTACGTCTTCGCTACCGACGACTCACATATCAATGGCCCAAAGACCGAAGTCCTCGTATTCCCTTGTGCCTCATTCGCCGAAGCTCGAATCGTAAAGACCAATTGCGATAATCGCACCGACATCGCCGACTTCGTACGAATCGTCGAATTTCCGCCAGTGCCTAGCCTCTCCATTCAACACTGGCTCATGGAAAAAAACGAATGCCCCATTTGGTACGAAGTCGACGGCATTCCGTTCAAAGCATCCCAGCGCCATAATGGGTATGCCAATATTGCAACCTATAATGTGTCCCTCGTCATCGATAACGACCATTTCTATACCATCACCGCACGAGCTATCGTTAAAGACGACCCCAGTGGCGAAACCCTCAAACACTTCGTGTTGCGCGAATCACGTATTCCAAATTCGCTTTTCGATCAACAATTCGCTAATGAACGTTCACTGCTCGATCTCGTCGACTGGAAAGAACTTGCCAACGACATCGCGAACCCTACCCCTTAATCCGAACCACTCCCCCAACCTAGAAAAGCGGTCATTATGAGTCAATTGTCATCAACCTGTCGCTGCTGTGGCATACCTATCGAAAAGGATAAACCCAATTCTGATAGCGGCGAAAAGTGCTTCGATTGCACTTATCGTCGCTATGCCCACAATAGTAAGGTCTGCGCTACCAATCGCAATCTGAGCGGCAATATGGCCAACAATATCACCGCCGCCGTCCTCTAAAAGACCATCAAATCCAAAAACGAGATACCACCATCACTTTCACAATCGGCAACCAAACATTCACCGAACTCGAACTCGATCAACTCGTCGAAACCGCCGCACATCCCAAAGATCGAGTTCCCGGGAAAGCCCAAGCCCAAAAACGTCTCACGCTCATCCTTGACGCGTGCCGCGACCCACACATCGAAGACACTCAAACCTGTACGAACCAGGGTCATTGGATATATGAAATCTTACCGGGCGAGGGCGTCCGCGAATGTATTCTGTTTGCTCGCCTCTGCCAACCCTAAAAATCCATCCGATTAACCATCACCACTCTCTCCGTTGTTGATTCGGCGTTTTAGGGCATCCGTGCCCTAAAACAACGTTGTTAGCCGCGAGGCGAAACAATGTCAACAACCAGCCTCAGAAAACAGTAGCAATACCACTATCTCCGATCTTCGAGA
>Ga0182016_10003613_pt1 | contig 17579 bp, 16 predicted proteins | sample 712S2MmetaG_FD_120491 | JGI IMG/M metagenome (GOLD analysis project Ga0182016, IMG submission 120491) | Permafrost microbial communities from Stordalen Mire, Sweden - 712S2M metaG | ecosystem: Environmental > Terrestrial > Soil > Wetlands > Permafrost | place: Sweden: Stordalen | collected...
GCGCACCGGCTCCCACTCGCCGTCGCGCTCATCGCCGTCCGACTGCGCCGCGGCGAGCGCCTCGTCGAGCATCTGCATGTAGAGCTCGAAGCCCAGCGCCGCGACGTGGCCGGACTGCTCGTCACCCAGGAGGTTGCCGGCGCCGCGCAGCTCGAGGTCGCGCATCGCGATCTGGAACCCGGAGCCGAGCTCGGTGAAGTCCGAGAGCGCCGCGAGCCGCTGCGCCCCCTCCGCGCTGAGTGCCGCGGCCGCGTCGTAGAGAAGGTAGGCGTAGGCGCGCTCGCGGCTACGCCCGACCCGCCCGCGGATCTGGTAGAGCTGGGCGAGCCCGAAGTGGTCGGCGCGCTCGACGATCAGCGTGTTGGCGGCCGGGATGTCGATCCCGGACTCGATGATCGACGTGCAGACGAGGACGTCGGCGTCGCCGCGCAGGAACGACATCATCCGCGACTCGAGCTCCTGATCCTCGAGCTGCCCGTGCGCGACTTCGAAGCGCAGCCCGGGGCACAGGCCGCGCAGCCGCTCGGCGACCTCGTCGATCGTCTCGACGCGGTTGTGCAGGTAGAAGGCCTGCCCGTCGCGGGCGTGCTCGCGCTCCAGCGCCTGGCGCACGAGCGTCTCGTCGAACTCGCCGACATAGGTCCGCACCGGGCGCCGGCCCTCGGGCGCCGTCTCGATCACCGAGATGTCGCGCAGGCCGGCGAGCGACATCTGAAGCGTCCGCGGGATCGGCGTGGCCGACATCGCGATCACGTCGACGCGCAGCCGCAGCTGGCGCAGCCGCTCCTTCTGCTTGACCCCGAAGCGCTGCTCCTCGTCGATGATCAGGAGGCCGAGATCCTTTGCGCGCACGTCGCGGGAAAGCAGCCGGTGGGTGCCGATCAGGATGTCGAGGCGCCCGTTGTTGAAGCGCTCGAGCGCGTCTCGCTGCTCGGCCGCGGTGCGGAAGCGCGAAACGTGATCGACCGTGAACGGGTAGTCGGCGAGACGCTCGCGGAAGGTCCCGAAGTGCTGTTGCGTCAGGATCGTCGTCGGCGCGAGCAGCAGCACCTGCCTGCCGTCCGCGGCGGCCTTGAACGCGGCGCGCAGCGCGACCTCGGTCTTGCCGTAGCCGACGTCGCCGCAGATCAGGCGGTCCATCGGGCGGGCCTCCTCCATGTCCGATTTGACCAGCTCGATCGCCTCGCGCTGGTCCGGCGTCTCGGTGTAGGGGAACCGCTGCTCGAACTCGCGCTGCCAGTCGCCGTCGGGCGCGAACGCGTGACCCGGGCGGCGCTTTCGCTCGACGTAGAGCGAGAGCAGCTCGCCCGCCATCTCCTGGGCGGCGTGCCGCGCCCGCGCCTTCAGCGTGTCCCAGCGCGTGCCGCCGAGCCGCGAGAGCGGCGGATGCTCGCCGCCGGCCCCGACGTAGCGCGAGATCTTCGCGAACTGGTCGGTCGGCGTGTAGACGCGATCGTCGCCGTGATACTCGAGGTAGAGGTAGTCGCGCGTGACCCCCGCGACGGTCCGCGTCTCGAAGCCGGCGAAGCGCGCGATTCCGTGGTCCTCGTGCACGACGATGTCGCCGGCGCGCAGGTCCGAGAAGGACCGCAGCGCCCCGCGGCGCCCGACGGAGGGGCGCGCCTGCGACCGGCGGCGGTGAAAGAGCAGATGGTCGGGGATCACGGCGAGTCGCAGCCCCGGGGCGACGAATCCCTCGCGCAGCGCCGCCTGGGCGAAGGTCAGGCGATCGGGCTCCGGTGAGTCCTCGAGCCAGCCGGCGCTCAGGCGCGCAAGATTGTGGGCGGCCCGCTCGCCGTCGCCGCGCCGCGTCCAGGTGACCACCGTGCGGTAGCCCGAGCGCAGGTCGCGCTGGAGCTCCGACTCCGCCTCGGCCAGCGAGCGCGCGACGCCGCCGGCGGCCTGCGCATGGAACTCGACCGGGGCGCTGCCGGCGAGCGAATGCAGGCGAATCCGGGCGCGCGCGGCCAGCGTCGCCTCGATCTGCTCGGGCGCCACGTAGAGGTGGTGGGCGTCGGCGTCGTGGAACGCGGCGGTGACGTCGGCCCAGTGGTCGCGCAGCGTGGGCCCGATCTCCTCGGCTCCGACGACGAGCAGGCTCGCGGCGTCGCCGACCAGCTCGAGCAGCGGCCGAAAGCGCTCCAGCGGCAACAGCTCCGCGATGTCGGGGCGCTGAGCCGCCTGCCCCCCGAACGGGGGGTCGAGCGCGATGCCGCGATGCTCGAGCGCCAGCTCCGCCGCCGGCGCGACCTCGAAGCGCTCGAGCGTCTCGAGCGAGCGCTGGGTGAAGGTCGAGAAGGTGCGCAGCGATTCGATTTCGATGTCGAACAGCTCGACCCGGACCGCCCGGTCGGCTGTCGCGGCGAACAGGTCGAGCAGGCCGCCGCGCATCGCGAACTGGCCGCGATCGTCGACCTGCGAGACGCGCTCGTAGCCCATCTCGACGAGCATCGCGGCGCACTCGTCCAGGTCGAGGAGGTCGCCGACCGCCAGCTCGAAGGAATGCGGCCGAAGCGCCGGATCCGGCACCTTCTCCGACAGCGCCGGGGCCGAGACGACAAGGACCGGCGCCCCGTGCGGACCCTCGCCGCGATCGCCGGCTCCGGCAAGAGCGTCGAGCGCCGCGATGCGCAGGCCGACGAGGTGGGGCGGCGGCGCGAGGTGGGACTCGTAGGTCACGCCGCGCGAGGGATAGAAACGCACGGGGCGAGGAGCAAGCCAGGCCGAGAGGTCGGCGGCGAGCTCGCCCGCGGTTCGGTCATCCGGCGCGACGACTATCGCCGGGCCGGGACCCGAGTGCGCGAGCAGCGCGGCGATCAGGTACGGGCGAAGCGACGAGGAACAGAAGGCATCGCCGCCCTGCGCGGCCAGCGCCAGGCCCTCATCGCTCTGCGCGAGATGGTCCAGCAGCGGCGCGAGGACCGTCACTGCGAACCGGGCCCGGCGGGCCCGGCGCCCGGCGCACCGCTGTCGCTGCGAGCCGGCAACCCCGCGGCGGGCGCGCCCGCCGGCTCCCCGGCGACGATCGCAGCCGCGGCGTCGGCGGCGCGGCCGACCAGCGCCGCCACGTCCGCCGCCGGCTCGCTGAAGCGACCCAGCACGTAGCCGGCGACGATCTCGGGATCGGTGGAGTCGGGGCGCCCGACCCCGACGCGCACCCGCGCGAAGTCGCCGCCGCCAAAGCTTTGGCGCAGCGACTTGAGGCCGTTGTGCCCGGCCAGCCCACCACCGACGCGGCTGCGAATCTCGCCGAACGGCAGGTCGATCTCGTCGTGGAGCACCAGCACGCGCTCCAGCGGCAGGTGGTAGGCGCCGCGCGCCGGACCGGCGCTGCGGCCGGCATCGTTCATGAACGTGTGCGGCTCGAGCAGGGCGACACGCGGGCCACCGGCGCCGGCACGTCCCTCCCGCAGCCGCCCGCGGTAGCGCTCGCGTCCCGCTCCGAGCTCCCATCGCCGGGCCAGCTCCTCGGCGATGGCGAAGCCGATGTTGTGGCGGGTGTGCAGGTACTCCCGGCCGGGATTGCCGAGCCCGACGACGAGCCAGTCGATCGACGGACCGCGCGAGAGGCGCAGGAGCTACTCGCTGTCGTCGCCGCTCGCCGCGTCACCCGCGGCATGGGCCGACTCGTCGTGGGCATCCCCCGCGCCCTCGGACTCGCCGACCAGCTCCGTCTCCTGCTCGATCTCCTCCTCATCCTCGAGGCGCAGCCGCGGCGGGATGAGCGTCGCGATCACGATTTCCTCGAGCTCGCCGAGCAGCGTCACCCCCTCGGGGGCCTTGACCGCGGAGAGCAGAAGCGTGTCCCCGATCGACATCTCCGAGACGTCGTGGGCGATCGATTCGGGGATCGCGGTCGGCAGCGCCTCAACCACCACGCTGTGGGTGACCTGCTCGAGGACACCGCCGTCGCGGATGCCCGGCGATTCGTCGGCGCCGTGCAACTCGACCGCGACGGTCGCCTGGATCGCCTGGTCGAGGCGCACGCGGACGAGATCGACGTGCATCAGCTGGCCGCGCACCGGGTGGCGCTGGCTCTGCTTGAGCACCGCCGGGGTCGGGCGCCCGCCGTCGAGGGTCACCTCCAGCACCGCTCCGACCGCGGCGAGGGCGTTGCGCAGGGCGCGGTCCTCGACCGCGAAGCTGACCGGATCGCCGTCACCGCCGTAGAGCACACCGGGGACGAGGCCCTCCCGGCGCATGCGTCGCGCCGAGCGCGAACCTTGCGGTTCGCGGCTCGCGACGTCGAGTCGTGTCAGTGCGCTGCGTTCCATACCGGGCCGGGATCGTAGCGAACGGCGCCCGCCGGCCGCTCGCGCCCACCGCCGAGCAGGCCGCCGCGACCGACGCGAGGCGAACGCGAAGCGGCGCGCGCCCACGGCGCCGGCGCTCTCAGCAATCGGCGGTGTCGGGGATCTCGGCGCTCACCGCGAGCAGCCTGATCGTCAGGCCGGTGAGCGCGTTTCCGCTGCGCGCCACCTTGACGCACTGCACGACGGGGAGGCGGCGCAGCGAGGACTTCCAGGCGACGCGCGTCAGCCCTTCGGCGCTGCTCAGCGAGTAGGCCGTCGGCGACTGGTAGGCGAGGATCTCGACGCGACCGGGCCGCTTGAGGCGACGCGCGTCGGCGGTCACGTTCGCGCGGCACTGGCGGTCACAGCCGTGCAGCGCCGCGAGCATCGCGGCGCCATCACCCCGCGCCTCGTCCTCGAGCAGCACCAGGACCGCGCTGCGCTCGACGTTCTCGAGCGACAGCCAGCGGGCCAGCACGCCGCTGAGCAGCAGGAAGACGATCACGCCGGCGGCGATCAGAACCCTCCCTCGCCACCTCACTGCGCGGTACGCGCCGGCGTCGTCACGAGACCTCGTCGACGCGGCGGGCGAGCGCGTCCTCGAAGGCGCCGAACTCGCCGGCGAGCAGGTGGTCGATCGGTCTCGCCGGCGGGTGCCCGGCGCGAACCCAGCGCGCCAGCGCGCCCTCCCCCAGCAGCTGCGCCGCCTCGGCCGTCAGCACGTCGAGGATCTCGACCTCGGGCCGGTGGCCGACCTCGCCCGCGATCGCGCCGAGCGCGTCCAGTTCGAAGATCGCGAGCGCCTCCTCGTCGCTCAGCCCGAGCCTTGCCACCAGGCCGCCGAGTGGCTGGCTCAACCCGGCACGCTCAGAAGAGCTGGTTCTCGCCGCCGAACACCTCGCTGACCGAGCCGTCGGTGAAGATGCGACGGATCGAGTCGGTCAGGAGATCCGCACACGGCAGCACGAACACGTTCTCGGGTGCCCCCGGCGCGATCGCGACCGTGTCGGTCACGACGACCCGCTCGAACGGCGTGCCGGCCAGGTTCTCGTAGGCCGGGCCGGAGAAGACGCCGTGCGTCGCTGCGGCGAAGACGCTCTTGGCACCCTGTTCGAGCAGCGTCTGGGCGGCGGCGCAGAGCGTTCCGGCGGTGTCGATGATGTCGTCGATGATGACCGCCGTCTTACCGGCGACCTCGCCGATCACGTAGCCGATCTCCGCAACCTGCTGCGCCGGGCGCTCCTTGGTCAGCACCGCGAGGTCGGCGCCGACCTTCTCGGCGAACTTCTGCGCGAGCTTGGCGCGGCCGACGTCGGGCGCGACGACGACGACGTCCTCGAGGTGCAGGTCGATGAAGTGCTGGGCCAGGATGAAGCGGGCCGTCATGTGATCGAGCGGCTTGCTGAAGAAACCCTGGACCTGGCCGGCGTGGAGGTCCATCGTCAGCACGCGGTCGGCCCCGGCGGACTCGAGCATGCGTGCGACGAGGCGGGCGCTGATCGGCTCGCGCGGCGCCGACTTCTTGTCCTGGCGCGAATACCCGAACCACGGCACGACGGCGATCACGCGGTGAGCCGACGCGCCGACCGCCGCATCGATCATCACCAGCAGCTCCATCAACGCGTCGTTCGCGGTCAGGCCCTCCTGCGCGTTGCCGCAGGTCGACTGCACGATGAACACGTCGGCGCCGCGGATCGACTCCTCGTAGCGGCAGTAGACCTCGCCGTTGGAGAACGTCTTGAGCTTCGTCGGGCCGAGCTCGACGGCGAGCTTCGATGCGATGTTCGCGGCGAGCTGCGGCGTCGCGCGGCCCGCGAACAGCATCAGCCGCTTGTCGTAGTCGATCGGGAGACTCGTGATGGCAGGCTGCGGCTCAGTCACGCTCATCGGCAGGGAGTCTAGAGGTTGCGAGGGGGTCGCAGGACGTAGGACGCGGGTGCCATCTCAGCGCTGCGCCCGCCGCTCGCCGTAGTGCTCCACGTTGCGCTGGCGAGCCCGCGCGACCGCCAGCGCCCCGGGCGGGACGTCGCCGGTGACGACCGTTCCGGCAGCGGTCCAGGAGTCATCGCCGACCGTCACCGGCGCCACGAAGGAGGTGTGCACGCCACCGTGAACCCGCGCCCCGATCGTCGTGCGGTGCTTGCTCGTGCCGTCGTAGTTGGCGGTGATCGAGCCCGCCCCGAGGTTGGACTGCGCGCCGAGGTCGGTGTCGCCGACATATGAGAGGTGCGGGACCTTGGCGCCGGCGCCGATGTCGGAGTTCTTGACCTCGACGAAGGTCCCCACCTTCGAGTCCTCGCGCAGCAGCGCGCCCGGCCGCAGGTAGGCGAACGGGCCGACGCTCGCGCCGTCGCGGACCTCGCAGCGCACGAGGTGCGAATGAACGGCGCTGACGCGCTCGCCGAGCAGCGCGTCGATCAATGTGGTGTGCGGCCCGACCGTCGCCCCGGCGCCCACGCGGGTCGCGCCGAGCAGTTGCGTGCACGGTTCGATCACGGCGTCCTCGCCGATCTCGACACCGAAGTCGATGGTCGTGGTCGCAGGCTGGACGATCGTGACGCCCGCGAGCATGTGGCGCTCCTGGATGCGCCGCTGCGCCTCGGCGCGGACCGCTGCGAGCCCGACTTGGTCGTTGACTCCGAGCACCACCGCCGGGTCGCTCGCGGCGATCGTCGCGATCCGCGCGCCGCGTTCGCGCAGGATCGCCAGAACCTCCGGCAGGTAGCGCTCGGCCTGGGCGTTGTCGGTGCCGACCGCGGCGAGCGCGTCCAGCAGCGCGCCGCCGTCGAACGCGTAGATCCCGGAGTTCACCTCCGTGATCGCCAGTTCATCCTCTGTCGCGTCACCCGCCACCTTGGTCTCGGCAACGCGCACGAACGCGCCCTCGCCGTCGCGCACCACGCGCCCGTAACCGCTCGGGTCATCGAGACGCGCGGTGACCATCGTGGCGGCGGCCCCCGAGGCCTCGTGGGCTTCCGCCAGGGCTCGCAGCAGCTCGGGCGCGACGAGCGGCACATCGCCTGCCAGCACGATCACGACCCCGTCGCGATCGATCGCCGCCGCCGCGGACGCGACAGCGTCGGCGGTACCGAGCGGCTCGCGCTGCACCGCCAGCTCGACCCCGTCGCCCCAGGCACCGCTGCCCGCAGCGGCGGAGGGATCCCCGCCCGCCGCCGGCGCCGCGGGCGCAGCGGCGCCGATCGTCTCGATCAGATCGCCGCCGGGGCCGATCACCACCACCACTCGCGCCGCTCCGGCTGCCCTCGCCGCCGCCAGCGGCCACGCCAGCAGCGGTCGCCCGCAGAGGTCGTGCGCGAGCTTCGGCGTGGCCGAGCGCATCCGCGTGCCGCGACCGGCGGCGAGGATCACAACCGTGACTGCGGGCATCATCGTGAGCCTAACTACACTTGCGGCGGTAGTCGTTGGGGGGTCGTCTAACGGCAAGACTTCGGCCTTTGGCGCCGACTATCGGGGTTCGAATCCCTGCCCCCCAGTGCGGCTCCCGGGGGTGCATGCACCCCCGGGCGAAACGGCGCATGCGCCGTTTCGCGGGTCGGCGCATGCGCCGACCCGTAAAGCATGAGGCTAGCGCCGCGGCACCCGGCCGCCGGCGTGCCCAGGCTCGGTCGCCGGCCCGCTCGAGGTGCCCATGCCGAGCACCCGCATCGCTTTCAGTCCGAGGCTGAGCTTCTCGCGCCCGTCGCTCGAACCGACGTCGAGGCCGCACAGCTCGCGCACGCGCTCCAGCCGGTAGCGGATCGTGTGGCGGTGGGTGAACAGGCGCTGGGCGGTGCCGGCGACGTTCCCGTCGGCCTCGAGGAAGGCCTCGACCGTTGCCACCAGGTCGGTGGCGTACTGCTCGTCGTAGGCGACCAGCGGCTCGACCGTCTCGGCGTAGAAGCGCTGCAGCTCCTGCGGGTTCTCGCTCATCGCGCTGAGCAGCAGCCGGTAGGCGCCGGTTTCCTCAAACGCCAGCACGCGGTGTTCCTGGTCGCCCTCGGCGACGTTGGCTGCGAGCAGCGCCTCGTCGGCGGCGCGCGCCAGCTCGAGCGCGTCCGCGGCGGGCCGGCTGCGACCGATCGCGAACACGAAACCGCCCATCCCGGCCTCGAGGTCGCGCAGCACCCCCTCGGCGGCGCGGCGCGCGGCGGCCTCATCGGCCCCGGCCAGCAGGACGATCACCTCGGCGCCGGCGTCGAGGTCGCGGTCCGAGAGCACCGCGACGGCGCTCGGAACGGCAGCGCGAGCGGCGCGTGCGGCGATCGCGCGCAGCCGCGCCCGCCAGCCCTCCTGCGCCGGTGATCCCTGTGGATGGGCGTGCGCGATCAGCACCGACGCTCCCCGCTCGAGGTCTCGCAGGCCGACTTCGCGAGCCGCCGCCAGCACCTCCTCGCGTCCGGTGATCTCGCGCGCCAGCACCGCGGCGACGAACACCGCGGCGGCCTCCTCCGAGGCCAGCTCGGGCGCACGCACACGCTCGACCTCCGAGGCGATGAGGGTGCTCACGAGCCGCAGCAGGCCGGCGTTCGGGGTTCCCCGCGCCCGGACCCGCAGGCGCCCGACCTCGACGTCGGCGACGCGCAGCTCGATCGAGGTCACGCCGTCCGATTCGCCGAGCAGGGAGCGCTCATCCGCCGGTGAGCGTGCGGCTACCGCGAGCGCCTGCCCGCCGCGATCGAGCACGACGACGCTCGCGTCCAGCGCCCGGGCGGCGGCCCGCACGACCGTCGGCAACCCCGCTCCGGACTCGACGGCCGCGGTGATCTCGTCGAGGGCCGCGAGGTCCAGTGCGCCCGAGGTCGCCGCGCCGCTATCCGTAACGGCCCCAGATCCAGATCACGGCGCCGGCGCCGAGCAGGCCGATGCCCATCATCGCCGCGAGCACGTAGAACGAGAGCATCACCGCGACGAGCCGTTGCCACGACTGCCTGTAGGAGCCGACGGCCGGCACCAGGATCAGGCCGACGAACGCGGCGAGCCCGGCCAGGCCGCAGACCCCTGCGACGAGATAGGTGATGTCGATCCTGCTCACGGGTACACGGATTGTCGCTTAAGCGCCAGTCGTGGTACCTCCCCGCACGAGCGGCGCTCACACGGCCGCGACCACGCTCAGCCCAGCAAGCTCGCCGAAGCGGGGAACGGGCCCGCGGCGCGCGCATCCACGCCAGTCTCGCGCAGCGCGGCGGCGGCCACCGCGGCCGCGGGCGGAGCGTCGAAGAGCCCGATCACGGTCGGGCCCGAGCCGCAGACCATCGCCTTGCTCGCGCCCGCCGCCAATGCCTGGGTGAGCGCGTCCGCGATCGACGGCTCAAGCGACAGGGCGGCCGCCGCCAGGTCGTTGACCCCGGTGAGCTCGAGCGGGTCGAGCTGCGCTAGCTGCGCGAGCTCGGAGGCCGAACGTGGCGTCCCGAGCCGGTCTGCCTCGCGGTACACCGCCGCCGTCGCGAGGCGGGCGCGCGAGGGCAGCACGAGCACGCCGAAGCCGGCCGGATCGGGCAGCGGCGTGACCAGCTCGCCGGCTCCGCGCACGAGCGCCCGCCCGGGGCGCAACTGGCTGGGCACGTCTGAGCCGAGCGCTGCCGCCACCGCCTCGAGCGCCCCCAGCGCTGTTCCCGATCGCCGCGCCAGCAGGCGCAGCGCGGCCGCTGCGTCGGCGGAGCCGCCCCCCATGCCCGCGGCGACCGGGATCCGCTTGACGATCTCGATCCGCTGGGGTGGCCCGTCCCAGCCGGTCGCCTCGCGGAACGACGCGACCGCGGCGCTCACGAGGTTCGGCCCTTCGACGCCGGGGCACACCACCTCGTCGCGGCCGGCGTCGCTCGCCTCGAGCTCGTCGCAGAGCGTGACCGACTGCATCAGGCTGACCAGCTCGTGCAGACCGTCGTGCCGGGGCGGCCCGACGCACAGGCAGAGGTTGATCTTGGCCGGCGCCAGCTCCCTCACAGTGCCGCCCACAGGGCCGCCAGCTGAGCCGGCGCGAGCCGCTCGGCGCGCTCGTCGGCGGGGCGTCCGATCGCAACCAGCGCCGCCCGGACGCGCTCGCGATCGGCCCCGGTGGCGAGCATCAGCGATCTCGCCATCGCCTTGCGGCGGTGCGCGAACGCTCCCTGGACGAAGCGCCGCAGCTCGGGCGCCGGCGCCGGTGCGACGCGCGTCATGGCGATCAGCACCGAATCGACGTTCGGCACCGGGAAGAACACGCTGCGTGAGATCGCCCGCAGCACGCGGACCTCGCAGGCGAGCTGGCACAGCACGCTCGGCACGCCGTAGGTGCGGCTGCCGGGCGCTGCCGCCAAGCGCTCGCCGACGTCCTTTTGCACCATCGCCACCCAGCGCTGCAGCGTTTCCAGCTCCTCGACGGAGCGCAGGATCGCGCTTGCCGCGATGCCGTATGGCAGATTCGCGATCAGCTTGTTCGGGGGCGGCGACAGCGCGCGCAGATCGAGCGCCATCGCATCCGCCAGGTGCAGCGTCACGTTGGCGAACGGGTCGAGGGCGTCGCGCAGCGCCGGCTCCAGATGGCGATCGATCTCCACGACGTGCAGATGTGCGACGCGCGGGGCCAGGTACTCCGACAGGACCCCGAGGCCGCCTCCGATCTCGAGCACGACATCGTCGGGCGCGAGCTCCCCGGCGCGAGCGATCACCGCGAGGATGTTCGAGTCGATCAGGAAGTTCTGGCCGAGGTCGCGGCGCGGGCGCACCTCGAACTGCGCGAGGCGCCGCAGACTCGGTTGCGTGAGCGTGCTCACCAGCCGAACAGCTCGGCGGCGTTGCGCTCGAGCGTCGCCTCCAGCTCGGCCGGCTCGACGCCCCGGCGGGCCGCGAGAAAACGCGCGGTCTCGACGACCGCGGCCGGCTCGTTGGGCTTGCCGCGCCGGCTCTGTGGCGCGAGGTAGGGGGCGTCCGTCTCGACCAGCAGGCGCTGCGCCGGCACGCGCGCGACAGCCGCGGCGAGATCGGCGGCGGACGGGTAGGTGACGTTGCCGGCGAAGGAGATCCACCAGCCGGCCTCGACACATTCGTCGAGGTGCTCGGGCATCGAGAAGCAGTGCATGATCACCGCCAGGCCGCTCGCGTCGCGACGGAGCACCGCGAGGGTGTCCTCGGCCGCGGCGCGGGTGTGGATCACGAGCGGCTTGCGCAGTTCGTGTGCAAGCTCGATCTGCGCTTCGAAGGCCCGTAGCTGAAGCTCGCGGGGCGCGCGGTCGCGGTAGTAGTCGAGTCCGGTCTCGCCGATCGCGACGCAGCGCGGATGCGACGCCAGCTCGCGCAGCAGCGCCACATCGAGAAGCTGGGCGACGTTGGGGTGACAGCCGACGGCCGCGTGGACGGCCGGGAAGCGCTCGGCCGCGGCGAGCGCCGCGCGGCAGCTGTCGGCGTCGGTGCCGACGGTCAGCATCGCGACCACGCCGGCCGCCGCGGCCGCGTCGACGAGCTCGCCGTCGGGCGGCTCGCAGGCGTCCAGGTGTGTGTGCGAATCGATCAAGCGGCCTCGGGCGGGGCGCCCTTTGGGAAGAGCGGCGCGAGCGCGGATACGCGCCCCCCCCAGCCCTCCGCCGCATACGCTCGCGTCGTCTGCTCGCGGGCGCCGAGCGCGCCGAGCAGCTCGAGCGTTTTCGACGGCATGTAGGGCATCAGCGCCACGGTCACCACGCGCAGGCCCTCCGCCAGGGACGCCAGCACCTCGCGCAGCTCCTCGGCGCGGCCGTCGTCCTTCGCGAGCGTCCACGGCGCCTTCTCCTCGACGTAGCGGTTCAGCCGGCGCACGTGGCGCCAGATCTCCTCGAGCGCCGCCGAAAGCTCGGCCCGCGCGAGCAGCTCGTCGACGCGCGCGAAAAGCCCGGCGAACTCCTCGCGCAGCGGCGCCTGCGTCGCCACCGCGGGCACGACGCCGCCGCAGTAGCGCTCGATCATGTTCAGCGTGCGGCTCGCGAGGTTGCCGTACTCGTTGGCCAGCTCGGCGTCGTAGCGCGCCTGGAAGCCCTCCTCGGAAACCGCCCCGTCCTGGCCGAAGCTCACCTCGCGGAAGAGGTAGTGGCGCAGCGCATCGGCGCCCTGGCGCTCGATGATCGCGAACGGGTCGAGCACGTTGCCGCGCGATTTGGACATCTTCGCCTCGTCGGGGCCGAGCAGGAAGCCGTGCACGAACAGCTGGCGCGGCGGCTCGAGACCCCCGGCCATCAACAGCGCCGGCCAGTAGATCGTGTGGAACTTGGAGATGTCCTTCCCGAGCACCTGCAGGTTCGGCGGCCACAGCCGCTCGAGCGACTCGCCGGGGCGCGCGTAGCCCAGCGCGGTGACGTAGTTGAGCAGCGCGTCGAACCAGACGTAGAAGACGTGCGTCGGCTCCCACGGGACCGTCACCCCCCACGAGAGGCTGGCGCGGGAGAGCGAGACGTCGATCAGGCCCTGCGCGACGAAGCTGCGCGTCTCGTTGTAGGCGTGTTCGGGCAGCACGAAGTCGGGGCGCTCGGCGTAGAGGCGCTCGAGGCGCTCCTGGAACGCCGACAGGCGAAAGAACCAGGTCTCCTCGCGCTCCCGCGTGAGCTCGATCAGGTGGATCAGGCAACTGTTGCCGGGGCCGATCTCGGTCTCGGTCTTGAAGTCGGCGCAGCGCGGGCAGTACCAGCCTTCGTAGAAGCCCTTGTAAACGTGTCCGCTGTCATGCACGCGCTGGAGGAACTCCTGCACGAGGCGCTTGTGCTCGGCGTCGGTGGTGCGGATGAAGAAGTCGTTGGAGATCTCGAGTGAGCCGGTGAGCGCACGGAAGCGCTCGGCGTTGCGATCGACCAGTTCCTGGGGGGTGACGCCGGCCGCCGCCGCGGCCAGCGTGACCGGCTCGCCGTGCTCATCGACGCCGGTGAGGAAGAACGTCTCCTCGCCGCGAGCGCGGTGATGGCGCGCGAGCACATCGGCGGCGATCTCGGTGTAGGCGTGACCGAGGTGCGGCGCCGCGTTCACGTAGAAGATCGGCGTGGTGATGTAGTAGGACATCCGCCCCGGAGGCTACGCCAGGGCGCCACTGTGGCGTCCGGCGGGCAGCCCGGCCGGCCGGCGCACGCTCAGGCGGAGCGTGCGGCCGGCGCCGCCGTCAGCGCCCGGTAGAGCCGGTTCGCGGGCACTCCGGTCAACTCCGCGAGCGCCTTGGCCGCGGGCCGCGGGCGCGCTCCGGCTTCCACCAGCGCGACCAGCGCCGCCAGCGCGCGCTCCTGCATGTCGGGTGAGCCGGCGCCCGGCGGCGCGGCGGCGACGACGAGCACGACCTCGCCGCGCGGCGGCTCGCGCTCGTAATGGGCGGCGATCTCAGCGGCGCTGCCGCGGCGCACCTCCTCGTGCACCTTGGTCAGCTCACGGCAGACCGCGACCTGGCGACCGGGATCGCGCTCCGCGAGCAGCGTGAGCGTGGCGAGGAGCCGCTTGGGGGACTCGAACGCGACGAGCGTCTCCTGCGTGCCGACGACGAGACGCTCGAGCTCCGCCTTCTTGCGCGGCAGGAAGCCGACGAAGCGCCAGCGCTCGGCCGCGAGGCCTGAGGCGACGAGCGCCGCCAGGGCCGAGCTTGGCCCGGGTAGCACCTCGACCGACAGGCCGGCGGCGATGCAGGCCTGGACGAGGATGAAGCCCGGGTCGGAGACGAGCGGCATGCCGGCATCGGAAACCAGCGCCACAACGGCTCCGGAGCGCATCCGCGCCACCAGCTCCGCGGCGCGCTCGCGCTCGTTGTGCTCGTGGTAGGAGACCAGAGCGCCCGTCACGCCGTAGCGGTCGAGCAACTTGCGTGTGTGACGGGTGTCCTCACAGGCGACGAGGTCGGCTGCGCGCAGCGCGGCGAGCACCCGCAGCGTGACGTCCTCGAGGTTGCCGATCGGGGTCGGGCAGACGACGAGCCGGCCGCTCACGCCGCGACCCTGCGTTCCAGCGACTCGCGGGCCAGCAGCGCGGCGCCGAACATGCCGGCCTGCGCCCCGAACCGCGCGGCGCGGATCTCGGCGTGGCGCGCGGGAACCGCGAGCCCGCGCCGTGCGAGCACCCGGCGGGCCGGTTCGAGGATCAGCTCCCCGGCGCCCGACACCCCGCCCCCGATCACGACCACATCGGGGTTGAAGATGTTGACGACCGAGACGAGGCCGACGCCGAGCCACTCGCCGAGCGTGCGGAGCACCGCCAGGGCGGAGGGGTCGCCCTCGAGCGCGAGCGCCGTCACGGCCGGGCCGTCGATCGCGCCCCCGGCGGCCAGCGCGCGTCCGAGGCCTCCGTCGGGGTCGCGCCTCGCCGCGGCCGCCGCTTCGCGCGCGAGCGCGGTGCCCGAGGTCCAGGCTTCGAGGCAGCCGTGGCTCGGGCAGCCCGGCCCGCACTCGGGCCCGTCCGGGTCGACGATCATGTGACCGAACTCGCCGGCCGCTCCCTGGGCGCCGTGGTAGAGCTCGCCGGCGTTCATGATCGCGCCGCCGACGCCGGTCCCGAGCGTCAGCATCAGCGCGAAGCGCTCGCCCCGCGCAGCGCCGTGGCGGTGCTCTGCGAGCAGCGCGAGGTTGGCGTCGTTGTCGACGAAGACGGGAAGGCCGAGCCGCTCGACCATCGCGTCCGCGAACGCGAGTGAGGCGATCGGCAGATGAATCGAGGAGGCGGCCACCCCGCGCTCATCGTCGACCAGACAGGCGATCCCGAAGCCCACCGCTTCGACACTGTGCTCGAGCGTGCCGCAGAGCTCGTTCACCGCGTCGGCGACCGTGGCCAGTAGCGTCGGAAGGTCCAGCCCGGCCACCGTGCGGTGCGTTCGCGCGAGGACCGCGAGGTCGCTGTCGAGGACGCCCGCGCGCAGGCTGGTGCCGCCCAGATCGACGCCGATGACGCATTCTGTCGGCACCTGCGCCACTATAGACGGCGCTCTCATGGCCGACGTTCCCGACCCAGAGCCCGCTCGCTACACGCGTTACCGCGCATCGGTGAGGCGGCCCTGGCGGCGGGCGGTGAACGCTGCGACGGCGCTCGAGCAGCTGCATGCGCTCAACCAGGAGCCCTCCGGCCAGGGGCCCCTCGCCCGCCGCCGGCATCGCCGCCGGCGCCGGCGGCGGCCGCGCTGGCTGCGCGCGCTGCGCTGGGCCCTGGCGGCGCTCGCCGCGTGGATCGTCGGCTCCCTCGTGCTGTTCGTGATCAGCTCGACCACCGCCCAGGGCGTGGCGGCTTCGGCCGTCGCGGCGCTCGATGGCGGCGGCATCCCGCCATTCTCGGCCTCCAACACGCTCGTGCTGGGCTCCGACGCCCGTCCCGCCGGCTCGAAGGAGCCCGGCGCCGACGTTGGCGGACCGAGCCGCTCCGACGTGATGATGCTGATTCGCACCGGCGGCGGTCATTCGGCGAGGCTGTCGATCCCGCGCGACACGCTCGTCGAGATCCCCGGCCATGGCCTCGCCAAGATCAACGCCGCCTACGCCCTCGGCGGCCCGGCGCTCGCGATCCGCACGGTCGAGGACTTCCTCGGTATCCAGGTCAACCACGTGCTGCTGATCAACTTCACCAACTTCCCCAAGTTGGTCGACGCCATGGGTGGCGTCACCTACACCGGGAGCTGTGTCGTGTCGTTCATCAGCGGCGGCTTTCGCAACGGCGGCTTCACGCTGCGGCTGCCGTCCGGCACCCACCATCTCAATGGCGCCCAGGCGCTGGCCCTGGCGCGCACCCGGATCAACCACTGCAACCGCAGCGAGACCGACCTGACCCGCGAACTGCGCCAGCAGAAGCTGCTGCTCGACATGAAGAGCCAGATGCTGTCGCTGTCGGGCTTCATCCGCCTGCCGTGGATCGCGTGGGCGCTGCCGCAGACGATCGAGACCGACATGAGCGGGCTGACGCTCGCCGGCGTGATGCTCTCACTCGAGCTCGGCGGGAACGCTCACAACGCGATTCTCGAGCCGACCGGCGCCGAGCAGTTCAACGGCCAGGACGTGTTGACGATCACCCAGGCAGCGAGGCAGGCCGACGTCAGGCGCTTCCTCAACTCCTGACGCGGGGCGGGATTTTCGCCGGCCAGGCCCGGGCCGGCGCCCACGCCCCGCGCACGCCCGGGCGGCTACTCCGATTTCGGCGCCGGCTTGGCGGGCTTGTCGCCCGCCGGCTTCGAACCGCCGCTGCTCTCGCCGGCGGAATCGCTCTTGGGCGCCTTGCTGTCAGACGAGCCTGACGAGCCCGAGTCAGACGAGCTCGACTCAGACGTACTCGACTCGCCGCCGCCGGCGCTCTTCTCGCGCTGGCGCTTCTTGGTCCCGTAATCGGTGTTGTAGAAGCCGCTGCCCTTGAAATGCACCGCCGGCGAATGCAGGACGCGCTCGACCGGACGCCCGCAAACCTGGCACACCGTGAGCGGGTCGTCGTTGATGCTCTGGATGACCTCGAAGGTGTGTCCCTTTACGCAACGGTACTCATAGGTCGGCATCGAAATCCTGAGTATAGGCGGGGCGGCGCTGCGAACGACTAGCATCCGCCCGCGTGGATGACGTCGTCACGATGGAGAAGATCGTCGCGCTGTGCAAGCGGCGCGGCTTCGTGTTCCCCAGTTCGGAGATCTACGGCGGCGTCGGCTCGACCTACGACTACGGCCACTACGGCGTTCTGCTGAAGAACAACGTGAAGGGCGAGTGGTGGCGAGCGATGCTGCGCGAGCGCGACGACATCGTCGCCCTGGACTCGGCGATCCTCCAGCACCCGCGCACCTGGGAGGCCTCCGGCCACCTCGCCAACTTCACCGATCCGCTCGTCGACTGCCGCGTCTGCAAGCAGCGCTTCCGCGCCGATCACCTGAACCAGCTGGCCTGCGGGCGCAAGCCGTCGATGCACCCCGGGGAGTTCGCCGAATGCGACCTCACCCAGGCCCGCGACTTCAACCTCATGTTCGAGACCACCGTCGGACCGGTCAAGGAAACGGGCTCCACGATCTACCTGCGCCCGGAGACCGCGCAGGGCATCTTCGTCAACTTCAAGGCCGTCGCGCAGTTTGCGCGCAAGAAGCCGCCCTTCGGCATCGCCCAGGTTGGGAAGTCCTTCCGCAACGAGATCACCCCGGGCAACTTCATCTTCCGCACCCGCGAGTTCGAGCAGATGGAGATGGAGTTCTTCGTGCCGCCGCCGGCCGCGGCCGAGTGGTTCGAGTACTGGACGGCGGCGCGGCGGGACTGGTCTTTTCCTCCGGCCAGGCGGCCATTACCGCATCGCTGCTCACTATCGTGCATGCAGGCCAGAACTTCATCTCCGCCACGAGCCTGTACGGTGGGACCTGGACCCTCTTCA
>Ga0182016_10003614_pt1 | contig 17577 bp, 12 predicted proteins | sample 712S2MmetaG_FD_120491 | JGI IMG/M metagenome (GOLD analysis project Ga0182016, IMG submission 120491) | Permafrost microbial communities from Stordalen Mire, Sweden - 712S2M metaG | ecosystem: Environmental > Terrestrial > Soil > Wetlands > Permafrost | place: Sweden: Stordalen | collected...
ACGTTATGCAGCAGCGTTCCGCGACCACCGAGGTTCACCGCAAAAGCATCCACCCTGCCATCGTTGTCGTAGTCCGCGAAGCACGCGCCTCGCGCGGTTGTGCGCTCGCTCAGCACGGCGCCGGCTTCGCGCGAGACATCGGCAAACTTCCCGTTTCCAATCCCGCGAAACAGCGTGTGTTCCTGCGGAATCAAATGGATCAAGCCGCCATGGAAAATCAGAATGTCGAGCAGTCCATCGTTGTCGAAGTCATAAATTCCCGTGCCCCAGCTCACGTATTGCGCATTCACCTGCGAGACGCCCGTCTGCGCGCCAATGTCTTCAAACGTCAACTTGCCTGTGTTGTGCAGCAGGCGGTTATAGTGCCCGTCGGTCACCCACAAATCGAGAACGCCGCGGCCTTCGAGATCCGCAAACACCGGTCCCATCGATGAAGTCGATTCTCCATTTTGGCCGAATGCTGTGCCGGAATCGTTTCCAATCTCTTCAAATGTTCCATCGTGCTTGTTGCGAAACAGAAAATTCTCGGTGCGGTCGTTGGCAACGTAGATATCGTCCCATCCATCGCCGTCGAAATCAGCTGCCGTCACGCCCATCGCGCGGCCGACATACGCGCCGATGCCTGATTTCTCCGTCACATCGGTAAACGTACCGTCACAGTTGTTGTGGAACAGCAGGTTGGTCTGGCCTTCGTAGTCCAATGGGCCAGGGTAGTTATCCGCCGCGTAGAAGGCGCGATATTTTGGATCGAACTTAACATAACGGCCCACAAACAAATCGACGCAGCCATCCTTGTCGTAGTCCAGCCATGTGGAGCTGATTGCCCAACCATCAACCTTGATGCCGGCCTTCACGGTTACGTCTGTGAAGTGTCCGTTGCCGTCGTTGTGATAGAGCACCACTTTGCCGTATCCGGTGACGAGCAGGTCTTCGTTGCCGTCGTTGTCGTAGTCCGCCACTGCTACCGCGTCCGAATACATATCCGGATTCAGGCCGGCCTTTTCCGTGATGTCGGTAAATCGTCCGTTGCCGTCGTTGCGATAGAGATGATTGTGCGGCGGTGGCACTGGCTTTTCCTTCAGTGGATACGGGTGCATCGAGTCATCAAGCGGACGGCCATTCACCACATAAAGTGATGGAAAGCCGGAGTTGTTGTAATCGAACCAGACGCATCCCGCGCCCGTTCCCTCCAGCAGCGATCCCAGTTGCCGGGACCCGAAGCTATGCGTAAAGTCGATGCCGGCTTTGTCGCTTGAGTCGTCAAATCGTATTGTCGAATTGAGCGTCATGGGCGCCTGCGGTGCGGTAGACGGCGCTTGCGCGCCAGAGGTTTGTGCCATGCCTTGCGCCGCGACAAAACACGCTGCGACAAACAATGGAAGTGAGCGAATCGTCATTTCAGTTGCCTCCGGGCGTGCCGGTCTTCAACGCGGACGCTGGCTTGGCGCCGGTCAAGTCCACCGGAGTTGTTGTGCGCAGCAGCACTGCGGGCACATGATTGTCAGACGATCGCTCCGGTCCCGAATGGCAGCCGACGCAATAGCGCTGCTCACCGCGGCGAATCCAGAACCATCCGTGCTCTTGCCGCACCACAGTGCCCTTCGCATCGAGCAGCGCAAATCGAATTGGCTTGTCGGCGGGGGTTCGCACATAAAACGATCCGTCCGACTCGACGGGCGCCATTCCCATCAAAACAGGATGCCCTTCGGCGTCCATCGTTTCCAGTCGCACTTGTGCCGGCGCGATTTTCAAATCGCCTTCGCGCGATTGGCGCGCATCGAGCGCCATCATGTTTGCGTAGTCCCAGTCGTGCAACCCGGATGGATGGCGTTTGGGACGTGAATGCGGCGCGATAATCACAGGTTGCACGAGATCCTGGCCCGGAATGGCCAACACAGTTTTCAGCAGCGACGCGCCAGCTTTCGATTCACTCGGAGGTTCGCACAACTTAAGTGAATAGTGCGCCGCGCCCGCCGCACGCACGCTGACCAACCACTCGCCAGCTGCTGTTTCTGCAATCGCACCTGCATACTCCGAGATCGGAGCAGGGATTGCAACCTCATGCGCGAGTGGCGACGTAAACCGGGCCAGCGAAGTTCCGTGGGTAAAAACCACATCGCCCGATGCCAACTGCTTTCCACCCCACCGGGCCCGGCCGTGATCGCAGCGATACGACTCAACACCCGAGCCATCGGAGTAGACGAGAAACATCTCCGGCGTCGTTCCGGTTCCAAGCGGAAACCCGGCTTCAAACAGAACGCGCCCGTCCCGTAGCACGTCGCTTGGAATCGTGCTACCGGGCAAGTAACTCAGCGACACGACAGTTGCGCCGGCCTGCGCATCGATCGGAGAAAGCGCGTATGCGGCATCTTTGCCTGCTGCTTCCAATTGAAAACCGTGCTCCGTATGACGCGCATAAACCAGCCGGCCATAGGGGAGATAAAAGGGCCGAATCGCACCGTCATTGGCAGCGATCAACTTGCGCAGCGAATGATCTTTCAGGGTCAATTCCCAAATCTGCCACGGATCGCTTATCGCATGTTTGCCCGAGAACAACACACGTTCCCCATCGAAGGAAACATTCGCGTCCGCGGATGCCGCAAACCCGCGCACCAGCGATTGCGTCTTGCCCGCATGGATCAGCAGCAACTGCGCGCCCTTGGGAAAACGCTCTTCGCCCTTGAGCGCGGCCAGAGGCACATAAACAGGGGCCGCTGTGACAATCAAGTCCGCATCCGTAGGGCTGTTCGCGGTCTGCGCCGAATCGGGGCCAAACCCGCAAATTGGAATCAGCAGCGCTGACAATGCGACCATGGTGAAAAGGCGAGAAGCGACTCTCATCCCACGGCCTCCATGGGTTCAGCACCAATCGCTTCGCGCCGCTCCGATTCCAGGCTTCGCAACTCCAACCAGGGTTCCAGACCGTACATCATCGCGTCGAAGCCGGCAAAATCGAGCGACTGCTCGCCATCGCTCCAGGCCTTTTCCGGATGGGGGTGAACCTCGACCAGCAGTCCGTCCGCACCCGCCGCAACCGCTGTGCGGGCCAAGGCCGGAACCAGTTCACGATGCCCGGCCGCGTGACTCGGATCGGCAATCACGGGCAAATGCGAAATCTGCTTGAGCAGGGCGATTGCCGCTATGTCGAATGTGTTGCGCGTCGCCGTTTCGAAAGTGCGAATGCCGCGCTCGCAAAGAATTACGTTGGGATTGCCGTTATCCAGAATCAACTGCGCAGACCGCAGCCAATCCGCAATCGTCGCTGCCATGCCACGCTTAAGCAGCACCGGGCGCTGACTGCGCGCTGCGGCTTCAAGCAGCGAATAGTTTTCCATGTTGCGCGTGCCGATCTGCAGAATGTCCGCATACTCGGCGACCATCGGAACATCGTCTTCGCACATGACTTCGGTGATGATCGCCAGGCCGCTTTCTTGGCGCGCGCGCGCCAGCATCTTCAGCCCTTCGAGGCCATGCCCTTGAAATGCGTAGGGGGAACTGCGCGGCTTGAATGCGCCGCCGCGAAGGATCTGTGCTCCTGCTCGCCGCACATGGTTGGCTGTGGCCATTAGCTGAAACTCGGTTTCCACCGAGCAAGGGCCAGCCATGGTGATGAATTCCGCGCCACCAATCTGAAGATCGAGCACCGGAACTACAGTCTGCTCGCGCCGTGCGCTCTTCAGGACATCGGGAGAATCGGCAAATTGCTGGTGCCAGGTATCACGCACAATGGCGCCTTCCTTGAAGGCTCAGAGTATCGCCGGGCCTGAGGCACTACCTCCACCGAAAGTTTGAGTTTTTGGGTACGAGGTCAACATCTGTGACGCAGCGCACAATAAGGCTCAATTCATCCGCATTTGCTGAGAAGAAGTCAAGGAGAGAGCCAGTTTATTCGGCATTCGAAGGTAAGAAATAGCGTTCAAGCGTAGGCGCCGACCTCGATAGGTTGTTCCAACTCGATGAAGCGGAGGCGCTGGGCCCACTCGTCGAGCCATTGGCGACGCCGGCTCTCCTCGACACGGGCTGGGCCGTAATAGATTGCGGGTGCGAGGACGCTGAAGCCCGTGAACTGGAAGATGCCGCGGTGAATGGGGCGGAGGATTGCGAGGATGTCCCCCTCTTCGCCACCGGTTACATAGCTGGGCTGGAAACCGCCGGTGGTGAAGGAGAGCATGGCGCGCTTGCCGCGGAACGGGCCATTTTCGTAAATGCGTCCGGAGCCGTACGCGCGGCCCATGGCAAAGACGCGATCGACCCAGCCCTTGAGGATGGCGGGGAGGCTGAACCACCACAGCGGAAACTGAAAGATTACGAGATCGGCTGCCTCTACCTTGCCAATTTCCGCTTCCAGTTCGGGTGCGAATCCGTGGGTCTCGGTGGCGTGCCGCTCTTCCAACTGGGGCTTGAAAAAATCGGGGTCGTTTTGTTCGAGGAAGTTGGCCCGACTGGAGCGGGGGTCGAAATCCATCCTGTAAAGGTCGCTGGTGACGACCGTGTGGCCGGCTGAAATGAGGGTGGCTACGGCAGTATCGAACATGGCGCCGTTGAAGCTTTTCGGCTCGGGATGTGCAAAAACGATGAGAACATTCATAAGCTTGGCCTTTTGGAATCGGGTATGCGCACTGATGGATAGATGTCCGCGGATTAGCGGGCGATGCGGAAAAGCAAGGATGAAGACGGAATCGATATGGGACGATGGCGCGCAGAGAATGCGATTGGACCTTAGGCCAAATTGATTTTCAACGAAGAGCCAGTGGCGGCGGCCGGTAGCCGAAAGCGGCGTCGACAATTGCGGCAATACCGAGAGCTGTCTCGTCTTCGAAGGGCCTGGCGACGATCTGAACGCCAATCGGTAAACCTTCCGGTGATTGTCCGACCGGCACAATGGCTGCCGGCGCGGCCAGTGTGTTGAACCACTGCGAATGCCGCCAGGCGTCGAGGTACTCTACCGTGCGCCCTTCGATATCCCAATGCCGCTCGCCATGGCGGAAGGCAGGCACGCTGGCTACAGGACACAGGAGCACCGGATACTTGCGCATTTCTTCGAGTGTCTTTGCGCGGAGCAAATCAAGCTCTGCCCAGGCGTTCAATAATTCGGCGGCGGTAATGGGCGGAACAGTGGCGGCAATGCGCAAAAACTCGTTGAAGATGGGACTTAGTTCGTGCTCGCGGCCGCGGATTTCCGGCGCATAAAACATGGCTCCGCAATGGACAAAGAACTTGTGCCATAGTTGCCGCAAGGGCTCCAGCGTGGTGGGACGAAATAGCTCTACGCGAAAACCGGCTTCGCGCAACGCCGTCGCGGTGGACTGCACTGCAGCTCGCGTTTCAGGCGTCACCGGGACCAGATCGTCGTCTTCGAAGAAGCCGATTCGATTCGATCGCAATTCGTTGAGCCCTGGCTCGCGCAGCGCTACTGGAGGGCTTGCCGGATCTGTCGGGTCTTGCCCGCTCAGGATGCGAAACAGCAACGTCACGTCGGCGATAGTGCGCGCCATAGGACCGATCGCGCCCAGGATTTGAAACGGGCCGACACACGGAGGCAAATGGCCACGGCCTGGAATGCGGCCGGGCGTGGGCTTGAGCGAGCAGATCCCGGTAAAGTGTGCCGGAATGCGCACCGATCCGCCACTATCGCTGCCCAGGCCGGCTGCCGACATACCGGCCGCAATCGCGGCCGACTCGCCACCGCTCGATCCTCCTGGAGAACGTTCCAGGTCCCATGGATTTCGGGTTTGGCCATAGAGGAGATTGTCGGTTTCATACGCCATCAGGAATTCCGGACAATTCGTTGTGCCGAGAATTAACGCTCCGGCGGCACGGAGCCGCGCCACTACAAGCGCATCGTGAGCGGGAATCTCGCCCTTGTGCAACAGGCTGCCGATTTCGCATTTCAGGCCGCGGGTCGCGATTGATGACTTCACGGTGACTGGCAATCCGAACAACGGCCTGCGCGCGCGATGTCCTTCAAACGCATTGTGCATTCGGGCTCGGGTGCGCACGCGTTCGGCATCGAAATCGGCGAACGCGTTGAGGGCCGGATTGAGTTTCTCAATCTGCGCGATGTGTGCTTCGGCTAACTCCCTGACAGAGACTGCTCCGGTGTTCAGCAGTTCGAGTTGACGCACTGCGGATTGAAGTACCAGGCTGGACGCGTCGTTACTCATTGATTGGCCGCCATGCCCGACGTTGGGAGGAGATCGTCAGCCGGGGTTGAATGCATCGTTTGATAGTTAAATCGATACGACCGCACCGGCTCCCCTGAATCCCAGCGGTCATTCCAGTTCAATTGGTAATTTAACGCGCCCGCATCGTCGGGGAATTTTTCGCTTGCAGGATATGGGTATGTACTCATTTTGTGGAATGGGAGTTGCGAAACGGTGAAGGGTGACGCGTCCCACCAGTCCATGTCCTTCACATAGCCGTTGGCGTAGAAAAAATAATCGCGCTTCCAATTTGCAGGCAGCGCGGGCAGCCTGGATACATCGAATTCAGTAGCGATCTCTTCGCCGCTGCCGAAGACTGCATAGCGATCGTCGATGCCTTTGAGAAGCTCTGTCACATCGCCCATGCGTGTGTAGTTGCCGCGTTGGTGCTGGAACGGGCCGGTCAAGCTTACTCGATCGTAGTCGTAATCCAGATCGCCGTCGCTGGCCAGATCGATCTGTTTTGGGTAGCCGCGGAAATGCAGCGTGGCCGAAGCCAGCGGGATTTCTGTTTCGCGCGAATCGGCAGCGGCGTTGTTGTCGATCAGCACCTGGTCCCAATAGATTTCGAGGTTGGTAACAAGGCGAATCTTCCGCGCGCCTGGCGGCAGTTTACCCGTGAGATCTGCAACAATGGTGCGCTCAAGGCCGGCGGGAAAACCAACATCGTCGGCAATGCGCTGCCAGGTTCCATCGGGCAGTTGGGCCTCGGCAAAGGGCGAGATTGGCTTAATCCCCGCCTGCCACGCCGCATAGAGCGATGTCGCGCTGAAGTAATTCACATAGCCCGTCATGAGGAGCTTCAGCGGTGATTTTGCATTCACGTCGCCGAGGTCCAGCGTCAGCGTGTGGAGATTGGCAAAGCCATCGTAGGGCGCTGCTATGAACCCGCTCGCGAAGGTATGATCGCGATGGCTCAGGGCATCCAGCACATCGCGGCCTTCGCCATCCCACGCGCCTGCCGGAAGCCTCGCACCTGCTGAAGCTACGACGCGGCCTGATGCAAATGGCGGATCGTCGAGGAAGCGCTCATCGGGATTCACTTCGACATTTTCCGGATGATCGACGGCGACGAGACGCAATTGGTCGATGTAATTCACTTCCTCCATCGGCTCCATGAAGCGCATGCTGATCTTGCCATTCACGGGCTCAACTTTCGCTCCATCCACCTTGATCCACTCGCCGGGGTTGGGAATATTGCGACGGTCTGGCGTGAACCAGTGGCCCACTACGCCCGCGCCAATCACATCCGTGACCAGCTTGTATTTGTGCCCATCCCACGCAAAGAGAACCGGGCAGCTGCTGCCGCGTCGATCGGCTTCTTTCATCGCAATTACCGCGCGGCCATCCTTTAATTTCGGCAGGTCGATCTCATCCTGCAATACGCCTGTCGGCCAGAGGATTCGCAGCAAGTCAACGCCGTCCGCATCCCCCAGGCCAACGAGAATCTGCGGCGGGCCTTGCGTCTGGTAGCCCGAAGCGCCGGGCAGTTCCCACTTCTGCCAATGGCCGTTGGCGAAGGTCTCCACCTTCACGCCGATGGCTGTTTTGTTGTCGGCGTAGCCGGTCAAGTCTAGTCTTACAAAATGATTCTTGTTGGCGCCGATGTTTTTGAGGAGTACTGGAGGCGCGTTCAGTTGGGTCACTATCAGGTCGGGTGCACCTTCTCCGTCGACATCGGCGGCAATCAGGCCACGGGGGGCTTTGAGCACGGCTGTATCCAGGCCTAACGCATGGCTTACGTCTTCAAAAGTGCCGTCGCCGCGATTGCGAAACACTCTCACCTGCGGACCGCCTGCCGTTTCCACTATTGCCGCAAGATCGATCCAACCGTCGTTATCGATATCGATGGCTGTGACGCCCCATCCGCGTATCGCGTCCTTCAGGGGAAGTTCCACACGTTCAAATCGGCGGCCGATGTTGTCGGGGCCTGGGACGTTGCGCCATAGCGTCAAGCCCGGTGCGCCCGCGTGCGTGACGGCAATGTCCATCCAGCCATCTTTGTTGTAATCGAAAACTGCGATGCCGGTTGTCGCGGCAAGGTTCCCGCCGTCGTGCAAGGTTTGAGTCGGATACTCGCCCTCGCGCGGATTGATGTAGATCAACGGCGCAGGCCCGTCGCCCGTGATCGCAATATCGACCGCACGATCGTTATTGAAATCGGTGAGGATTGCTGCGGCTGTTGTCCCGGCCCCACCCAGTCCCGTCGGCTCCGTCCACTCCGTAAATGTCTTATTGCCGTTGTTGCGCCAGAGCACGTTTGATGTTCCGCCGGCCGCTAACGGCATGCCGGTCAAAAACAAATCCAGATCTCCATCGTGGTCGTAATCCACAAACGTGATTCCAGTGGGCCGATTCTTCGCGGTGAGTCCAGCCTCCGCTGTTACGTCTTGAAACTTTCCCTTGCCTAGATTGCGAAAGAGCAGCACGGCGTCGTCCAGCGCCACTGCGAGGTCGTTCAGTCCATCGCCGTCATAGTCGCCAACAGCGCACGCGACCGCATGACCTGACGCTTTGAGCCCGGCTGCCGCAGCGTCCCACTCTTCAAATGTCCCATCTCCGTGCGCGTGCAGTACGCGAATCGCCTGGGTGCCATTCACCATCAGCACAAGGTCCATTTGGCCCAAGCCGGTGGCGTCCATCATGCATGCGCCGCCGGTCGTCGGACTTACAAAAGCCTTGCCGGCGCCTAACGCATGGGGCTTCTCTGGTAGGAGAGGGTGTGCCTCCAGGCGGACGGGTATCATCGCTTTCATTGCCGCCTCTGGCTCCTCGATCGGCGTGACCGTTGAGTAATGTCCCTGCTCGCCGTATGCCAACCCAATCGGTGCGCCGATCTTGGTGCTGGTCAAATGTTGAAAGCGCTTGAAGTGCTCCTTCGCTCCCGCCGTGTTTCCCGACCGCTGCATGGCGCGCGCCAGTTGAAACTCGGAGGACGCATGAAGAGGATCGATCTTCAGCGCCTGCTGGAAAACTTCAATGGCCTTGTCGAACTCCTTCATTTCCGCCAGACAAACGCCCTCGAAATAATAGGAATCCGCATCGCGCGGATCCATCTTGACCGCGTGCTGAAAGCTCTTCAGCGCATCTTCCAATTCATTGCCCGCATGCTGGGCCAGGCCTAGGTTGTACCAGGCCTGTGCGCTCGTGGGATCCAAAGCAATGGCTGCCTGCAAGGCCTTCTTGGCTTCGTCCAGCTTTTGCAGAGTCATCAACGCAATGCCGTCGTTGATGGCGGCTTGTGGGAGCTTCGGGTCCTTTTTCATCGCGGCGGCAAACGTGTCGGCAGCGCGCTCAGTGAATTGCTGGCCCATTTGCGCTACGCCCCGGTTGTTCAGCCGCACGGCTTCGGCGTCGAAACGTGCCGGCGCTCCCTCGGCTCCGCCCGCTACAATCAATAACCCAAGAGCCGCAGCCCCGATCCTTCGCATAAATCTCTTCCTCATTGCGGCCGCAAATCGACCCGGCGGAACTCCGCCAAACTGTGCAAGCAACCTTTCAGTGTATGCGAGCACGCAACGCTCCCGCATCGGCCCAGATGTTGAGCGCGGGATTGCGCGGGCCGGCGACTGCGCATCCAATCTATACTTCATCTGTGATTTGCCAATGCCAGAGCGACTCGGAATGAACCACAAAAGCCATAAACGCCGCATCGGCGTCATCAGCACATCGCGGGCCGACTATAGCCATCTTTACTGGCCGCTGCGCGAGCTTTCCGCCCAGCCGGATGTCGAGCTTGGCGTGTTCGCGCTAGGCGCCCATCTCTCGCCCGAATTCGGCGGCACGCTCAAGGAAATCGAGCGCGACGGCTTCCCTATCCAGGCTCGCATCGAGTGCCTTCTGAGTTCCGACACCGATACCGGCATGGCGAAGACCATCGGCGTTGCCATCCTGGGCCTGGCCGACGCATTGACGGCCTGGCGCCCCGATCTGCTGCTCCTTATCGCCGACAGATACGAGATGCTTGCTCCCGCCTCCGTTGCGGTTGCGCTGAGGATTCCCATTGCTCACATCGAGGGCGGAGAGGTCTCGCAAGGCGCCATTGACGACCAGGTCCGAAACGCCCTGACCAAGCTCGCGCACATTCATTTCACCTCCACTCCCAGGGCGCGCCAACGGGTCATCGCAATGGGTGAGGAGCCTTGGCGCGTACATCATGCCGGCGCTCCCTCTCTCGATCATCTTCGCCGTTCCACGCTATTCGATCGAGCCACTCTCGAATACAAGCTTGGCATCAAGCTAACTCGGCCGACCATCCTTGCGGCTTGGCACCCGGTGACCATTTTGCGCGATACAAACCAGGAAGCCGACGCGCTTTTTGCCGCACTCGGGGAGACTGCAGGACAACTTATTTTTGTTTATCCGAATTCCGACGCGGGGTGCTACGCGCTTATCGAACGAACGCGAGCGCTTGCGGCTACGCGAGCCCACACACAGATCTTCGTCAACCTTGATGCCATTACATATTGGAGCCTGCTCGGACAGGTCGACGTCATGGTCGGCAATTCTTCTTCGGGCATTATGGAAGCAGCTTCTTTTGCGCTACCTGCTGTCAACGTCGGGATGCGCCAACTGGGGCGAGAGCGCGCGCCAAACATCGTCGACGTCCCCGCCGAGGCCGTCGCAATCAAAGCCGCGATCCAGCACGCTCTCAGCGCGGAATTCCGCGAATCTCTTAGCGGCATGAGCAACCCTTATGGCGACGGCACCGCCGCCAAGACAATCGCTCACGTGCTGGCTACTGTCTCGCTGGACGGCCTGCCGATCAAGCAGCCCACGCCTCTTTCCGAAAGCAATTACTCTGCAGAGACCCACCGTGTTGAGCCCTCGCCGAAACCACCGCTTGCGCCTGTTCTTGAAGTGCCAACCGTTGTTCCGCCGCAGCCTTTTGGGCCGCTCAGAATTTCGATCGATCCCCCGGCGATGGACCGATCCAAGAGGGGCACGATTTTTGGCCACATCTGCTTCTTCATTGGGGATCAGGCCTTTCCCTCTGCTTGGTACACGGACCTGGTTGTCGCATTTATCAGCGTGTGGCTTGACGCAATCGTAAAGATATTGTCAGGCAAACGAAACTACGAACGAATCCGGTTCTATCACAATCCGTATTCAATCGACGTGTCGTCCGCGGAAAAAGGAGCGGTCGACCTGGAATTCATCTGGCACAATGCCTCGGTCGACCAATTGGTGGGATCGCTTCACGCCCAGATTCGTGAACTTACCCAGCAGTCGATGGAAGCAGCAGCGAGGATTTTAGAAGTCTGCGAGGAACGGGGATGGACAGATGCGGATACGCTGAAGCTTGCGGACACATTGAAAGCGGGCAAAGCGGCCTTGGCCAAGAGTCCCGTCTTGGAGCTTCCATGACGGGCGGAATTCCTTTGAGCTCTCCCGACATCACACAGGCCGAAATAGACGGTGTAACCGCTGTTCTCCGCACTTCGCACCTCAGCTTAGGCCCGGAGTTGCCAGCCTTTGAAGCCGCACTTGCCGCGTACCATTCTGTTCCGCACGGTGTTGCGGTGAGTTCCGGCACTGCGGGTCTTCACCTCGCCCTGCTCACTCTCGGCATCGGTAAAGGCGACGAGGTGATCGTTCCCTCTTTCGCCTTCATTGCGGTTGCGAACGCTGTTCTTCAGGTCGGAGCCACGCCGGTCTTTACGGAGATCGAACCTCTCACTTTGAACCTCGATCCGGCAGCTGTCGAATGCGCCATCACCTCCCGTACCCGAGCCCTGCTCATCGTTCATACCTTCGGTGTTCCTGCGAACATGGATGCCCTGCAAGCCATCGCCCGGCGGCACGAGCTGGCGATCGTAGAGGACGCCTGTGAAGCTATCGGCGCTGAACACGGTGATGCGCCCAATGCTCGCCGCGTCGGCGGTTTTGGCGATCTGGCGGTTTTAGGGTTTTACCCTAATAAGCAGCTCACAACGGGCGAAGGCGGGGCCGTGCTCAGTCGCAATCCTGCACACGCCGCGCGGCTGCGCAGCCTGCGAAACCAGGGGCGCAAGGGAACGGACTGGCTGGACCACGCCGAGCAGGGCTACAACTACAGATTGTCCGAATTGGCCTGTGCGCTGGGACGTGTTCAACTCAGCCGCCTGGGTGAAATGCTGGCTTTGCGCCGCACCGCTGCCGAGCGCTACAACGGCCTGCTGGCCAACGTGCCTGCGATTGAGTTGCCACCCCTGAGCCTGCCTGGCCGCTCCATCAGCTGGTTCGTCTACGTTGTCCGTTTGAGGGAAAATGTAGACCGCGATCGCGTTCGTGAGGCCCTGAATGCGCGGGGTATCGCCACGGGACGCTACTTCGCCCCCATTCACTTGCAGCCGGCCTGGCGCGGCCACCCCAGCGCGCGCTCGCTTTCACTTCCCATAACAGAGTCCATCGCTCGTCGCACTCTCGCGCTTCCATTCTTCAACCGGATTACCGCGGATCAACAGCAGCAAGTCGCCGACGCACTCGAAGAGGCAATAGGCGGCATTCATCCCACAGGGGTTAAAACCGCCTGAATTTCCGGGTCATTTTCGGAAGGTGACCCAGAGGCTACCCCGGTCGTACCCTGACACAAAGCGGTGTTCCGGAACGCGATCCAGTTAATAGCCAATTCAGGCGTTAGGTCGAGCCTTGCGAAGGCAATTTTCATTGCATCGCAAGAAGATTGCAGTCGGTTTAATTTTGCGAGAAATACGGAGAGGTTTCGGTAAAAAATCGTTTGTCAAGAAACCCTTGTCTTCGTCGCCGCATCAAGTATGCTGGAAGATTCTCAGGCACCAATTGGATGGGTCGAGTCGTCTCGACGGCGAAATAACAAGGAGCGCACCGTTCCCAATTCGGGTCTCCGTGTCTGCGGGTTTCATTTCAGGAAGCTGCGTTTCGGTTTCCCACAGACAGCAGGTGTTGCCATGGACCCTGGCTCGCTAGACTGACTTCATCCGATGTTGAAGAGCAGGTTTGTATGGTGGTCAAAACACAGAGCAAAGGGCGCGGCCAAATCGGACTTCATGTGGGCGCTACGAACGTTCGCCGTTATTTCCCCAAAGACATCTCGGTGATCGAGTTGCAACTGGATCATCTGCAGATCCAGTGCGGGCTATCCCCCGGTTTCTGGCAGGACCAGCCGGAGATTTACGATCCCCGGCTGTGTGCGTGGCTAGAGTCTAAGAACTTTCACAACCGGCCCGACCGAACACCGGTTCCCATGGTCATGATCCCGTCTGGAAACAACTCGTTCAAGCTGGAACCAGTGCGGCTGAACGGTCAGGCAAAACTGAAGCAGATCCATCCACCGGCGGCTTGACGCGGGCGACTTTTAGCCCCAATGCTGTTCACTTAAGGAGCTCGCGTCTTGTGACGGGTTGGGTTTGCGCTATCCCCGGCCCACAAATGCGAGGGATCGGCGGCACACAATTCAGGTAGGAATACGAACCCCTCCGTTAAGTGAACGATAGTGCCTTTCGCCCCCAGTTTTCAGCTGTCAGCTAGAATCTAAGCTGCCATGTCCTTTAAAACTCTTCAAGAATCCATTGAGCGCCATTTTTCCGCGGGCGCAGCAGCCAACTCCGATCCTGACGCCATGACGGCCTTCCTGGCCCTCCGCGGCGCGCTTGAGTCCGGGCAAGTCCGCTCCGCCTCGCCCGACCCAACGGCGCCCACCGGCTGGCGGGTCAACGCCTGGGTCAAGCAGGGCATCCTGCTCGGCTTCCGCCTTGGCGGGCTGGAAGAATTCCCTGCCGGCGGATTCGCGGCGTCCGGGCTTTCCTTCGTAGATAAAAACACGTTTCCGGCTCGTTTTTTCACGCCGGCCGACGGCATCCGCGTAGTCACCGGTGGGTCCGCCATCCGCGCAGGAGCTTACGTTGCCCGCGGCGTTGTCTGCGCTCCGCCCATGTACATTAATACCGGCTCGTATGTCGACGAAGGAACCATGGTCGATTCGCATGCGCTGGTCGGGTCCTGCGCGCAGATCGGCAAGCGCGTTCACCTGAGTGCAGCCGCTCAGATTGGCGGCGTCCTTGAGCCCATCAACGCCAGTCCTGTGGTGGTTGAAGACGACGTGCTGGTGGGCGGAAACTGCGGTGTTTACGAAGGAACCATCGTGTGCAAAGGCGTTGTACTGGCTGCGGGAACCATTCTGACGCGGGGCACTCCTGTCTTCGACCTGGTGAATGGAACAATTCTTCGAGCAACCGCTGAGCTGCCCCTTATCATTCCCGAAAATGCCGTTGTGGTACCCGGGTCGCGGGCTGTGAGCAAGGGTAAAGGACAGGAATGGGGCCTAAGCCTCTACGCCCCGGTGATCGTCAAATACCGCGATGAAAAAACCGACCTGTCCACCGCTCTCGAAGATTTACTGCGGTGAAGCTTGTGTTTCATCTCTCAATAGGTTAATAATTCTGGCACCATAAGAAATCCCCATGCACGTTGATACGCGCTCAGATTTCATTTGCAATGCAGGGGAAAGCCCTGCATCGGAATCGGGGACCATTGTGCATTCCGGAAAGTGGAGAACGACACATGCCTTTGATGACCTGGACTGAAGAGATGAGCGTGGGAGTAAAGGCATTGGATGAGGACCATAAGAAACTTGTCGCGTTACTCAACGAACTGCACGAGGGAATTCTTGCCGGTCAACAAAAGGTAGTTCTTGAGAAAGTCATCGAAAAACTGGTCGAGTACACCATCTTCCACTTTGGGCGAGAAGAGAAACTCTTCACCGATGCGGGGTTTCCCGCCTCGGCGGAACACAAGCGGGAGCACGACTTGCTTTCCCGACGGGCGAGGAATCTTCAATCGCGCTTCGAGTGCGGTCAGTCCACTCAACTTTCGCTGGAGTCGATGGAATTTCTGAAATCCTGGCTGACGAGCCATATCATGGGCTCCGACCAGGAATACCGGCCTTATCTGCAAGCCAAGGGAATTCGGTAGTCTTTTTTTATTGAATTCCGTCTGCTGCGTTCGACATGGGCTTCGTTGGCAATTCTCCACACGGCATAGAGCCGCCAGATTCTGCCGCATGAGGTGGGTCGAAACGATACCCTGTCACAAGATGATTTCTCCGCAAGTGCACGCATCCTCACAACTCATCCAGTGGGGCATCCTCGGCCCAGGCCGCGCTGCCGCCCGTTTTGCCCAAGGCCTCGCCGCCGTTCCCAATACCAAGCTCGTTGGAGTCTGGGGCCGTAACGCCGGCCGCACGCACGCCTTTGCCGAAAGATTTGCGGTACAGCACAGTTCGCGGAAATTAGACGAGTTCTTCGCCACTGGCATCGACGCGGTCTACGTCGCTACACACCCAGACACTCACGCCGACCTTTGCATCCAGGCCCTGGCCGCCGGCAAGCACGTCCTTTGCGAAAAACCTTCAGCTCTCAATGGGCGGCAGCTCGCTGAAATCCTGAAAGCCGCCGGCCAACACGATCGCCTTTTCATGGAAGCCATGAAGCCTCCATTTTTCCCTCTCTACCAAAGGCTTCGCGAGCATCTCGCCGCCGACCCCATCGGTCCTGTCGGCTTCGTGCGCGCCGGGCATTGCGACTCAAGCCTTGCGCCCGATTACCCACTTCACTTTCCAGAACTCGGCGGCGGCGGCATCATGGGCATCGGGCCGTACGAGGCGTTTCTCGCACTCGACTGGCTTGGGCCCCTGGTTCGCGTCCACACGCTAGGGCGACTGAACGCTGCGGGTGTCGACTCTTTCGCTTTGATCCACACCGAGCACGAGCGCGGTATGGCACAGCTGCACACTGGCCTCGATCTGCTTAGCCACGGGGACGCCATGCTCTCAGCTCCGCGCGGTTTCGTCGTCATTCACGCCAACTGGTGGAACCCCACCCGCGCCACGATTCATTATCTCGATCGCCGCGTCGTTGAGCTCCATGAGCCTTACATGGCCGGCGGATTCAACTATGAAACTGCCCACTTTTGCGGCCTGATCCGGCAGGGACTCCGCGAAAGCCCTGAGATACCCCACTCGCTTTCGCTTTCCATGGCGCGGCTGCTTGAAGAGGCCAGGACGGCCCTTGGGGTTCGCTTCCCCGGCGAATAATTCGGGCGGCCAGCCAAGCGGTATAATCACCGCAAGCTTCCAAACAAAGCAGCGGGGGGATCCAAATGGATGTCGTCTTCCTTGTCATTCTTGCCATCGCGGGCCTGATCGTTCTCACCTTGATTCTCGGCAGTTTCTTCACGGTCAGCACAGCGCAGGTAGCCGTCGTCACGCGCTTTGGGAAGTTTCTGCGCATTGCCGAGCCGGGGCTTAATTGGAAGGCGCCTTACCTTGACTCAGTTGCCGGCCTGGTCAGCCTGCGCGTCAACCAGATATCGCTCACCATGGAAACCAAGACCAAGGACAACGTCTTCGTCACCATTCCAATTTCAGTGCAGAACCGTGTCCGTCCGGAGAAGGTCTACGACGCGTACTACAAGCTTTCCGATCCTGTGGCGCAGATCAAGTCTTATGTGGAGCAGGTGATCCTTGGCCATGTCCCTAGCATGACGCTCGATGAAGTGTTTGCGTCGCAGTCGTCCATCGCGGCAGCCGTGAAGCAGGAACTCGATGCCGACATGGCGGGATTCGGGTATGAAATCGTCAACGTGCTGGTCACGGATATTGTTCCCGATGAAAAGGTGAAGTCCGCGATGAATGACATCAACGCGGCTCAGCGCGAGCAGGTGGCCGCCAACGCTCGCGGAGAAGCTGAAAAGATTCTGGTCGTCAAAAAGGCTGAGGCGGAAGCCGAGAGCAAGGCTCTGCAAGGCCAGGGCATTGCGAATCAGCGCAAGGCGATCATTGAGGGTTTGCAGGTTTCCATCGAACAGTTTCAGAAGGTTGTGGATGGAGCTTCTTCGCGCGATGTTATGCAGCTGGTGCTGGTCACGCAGTATTTTGACACGCTGAAGTCAATCGGTGAGAGCGATAAGACTAACACGCTGTTTCTTTCGCATTCGCCGTCGGCGGTGAAAGAAGTCTCCGACCAGATTCTGGAGTCGATGCTGGTAGCCAACGCGGCGAAGGAATAACTTTCTAACTCGACGACAGCGTCCGGGTGCCCAAATCTCGATTTTGAAGCTCTGGGAGAGCCGAATGGGCAATCTCCAGTTGTAATTTCATCGCGAGCCTGGTGGGAGCCCAAACGACCGACTGGGCCAGCGCGGCTGCCCCACCACAGGTGCCGGGTGTTAGCATTCAATATGACAGATGCAAACTAAAAAGCTTAAAATCATCCCTCTCGGCGGCCTTGGCGAATTCGGAATGAACTGCCTCGCCCTCCGCTATGAAGACGACATTATCGTCATCGATGCCGGGCTCATGTTCCCTGAAACAGAGTTGCTGGGTGTCGATATCGTAGTCCCCGACATCACCTACCTC
>Ga0182016_10003616_pt1 | contig 17564 bp, 10 predicted proteins | sample 712S2MmetaG_FD_120491 | JGI IMG/M metagenome (GOLD analysis project Ga0182016, IMG submission 120491) | Permafrost microbial communities from Stordalen Mire, Sweden - 712S2M metaG | ecosystem: Environmental > Terrestrial > Soil > Wetlands > Permafrost | place: Sweden: Stordalen | collected...
CATTCAGGGCTCACGCTCTGCCCCATCCAGTCATTCGCATCCACTTGCCAAAACGTGTGAATGCTTCTGTCGCTGCGCGCAGAGCCGCGTCCATTGCGGAAGCGCCGCGCCATGGAAGCCGACCGGATGGTTCGCCTGCCGCGAGCATACATCAGCCCTCAGACCGTCCTTGACAAGTAGCTTATTTCCATGCCGGAGTCGCTTGATATTGATCTTCCGGAAATACGATAAAGCCGCCAGCGATCGCGTTGGCGCTCGCACGCTGGCAGTCGTCTATTCATCTATCGGGTTAAGTAAATAGGACCTTGTCCGGTATTTGTCGACACGACAGTTATTTTTCATTTGGAATGCCGACAATTTATCTGTTTCTTATCACCCAAGAGATGCCATTCATGCGCAGTGGTTGCCTTGAAAGGTCACCAAGGCCCTGTTACCCCGAAGTTTCCAGCGACTCTATTCGTTCTTCTTTTAAAGCGGATTGACCATTCGTCTTGACTCGGATCTAGTCAATCAGTTTAATAAACTGCAACATCAAGTGATGGAATTGACGCTATGCGGAACGCGCAGGAATTGTATGTGGGATGGCGCGGCTTCGGTCATGAAATTGGACACATGTCAATTACGCTCAGTGCGCATGCGGCCAGCGCGGATGCGTGGAACTGTTTGGGTCCGTGCCCAATGTCGTGGCTGCCGCAGGCATTCCCGCGGAGAAGTTTCTTGAAGGGCAGGCCAAACCGGAAAAACCGGGTTTGGCCAAGAGCGAAGCGAAAGTGTCTAGGAAACGAAAATGAAACTGAAAGCCTTTCCGGTGTTTCTCGCGTTCCTGGCCATGGGGTTTGGCGATGCGGTCGGTCCCTTTGTGAGCCTGGCCAAACGCGAATTTCATCTGAGTACTTCTGTCGCTTCCCTGATCCCGTTTGCAGGCCTATGCATGTTCGGGCTGCTTTCGATTCCGGCCGGCATTCTGCAGAATCGGCGCGGAAAGAAGTTCGTTCTCCTGCTGGGGCTTGTAGTGTCACTGGCGGGAGTGCTGAACGCCAGTTTCGGGCTCAGCTCGTTTCCTCTTTTCCTGCTTACAGTCGTGTTGCTCGGCGCCGGCGCAGCCATCCTCCAGGTGGCTGGGAACCCTATCATGCGCGACGTTTCAGCGCCGGGCAAATTTCCCCGCAACCTGGTCCTGGGCCAATTCGTAAAGGCCATCGGTTCGCTTTCAGGTCCGGTTATTCCTGTGATTGCGGCCAGGTTTTTCGGCGTTGGCTGGGCTGTCATCTTTCCGATTTACAGCGCGGCACTTCTGGTGACCATCCTGGCAGCTAGCACGCTGCGCATCCCGCGCGACGCAATGGATCCCCAGGCAGCCACGCTGCGATCGTGCTTGCGCCTGCTTGAGAACCGCTATGTGCTGGCAATGACCGCAGCCATTTTCCTTTACGTCGGTGCGGAAGTGTGTGTCAGCGCCGGAATTCCGCTGTTCCTGAAGGAGCAGTTCGGCGTGGATATCGCGAGGCTTGGCCTGCTCGGCACTGGACTGTTCTTCACGGCGCTGACCATTGGGCGATTCAGCGGCGGAGTGATCCTGAATTGGATTGCGCCATCCCGCTTTCTGAATCTGAGTTGCGCCGCGGCACTGGTCGGACTGTTGGTCCTGTTCGCGCCCGCCAGGGGCATCGCCGTTGCCGGCTTCATTCTGGCCGGCCTTGGCTTCGCCAACATTTTTCCACTCTTGTTTTCAGCTGCGCTGGAGCGAATGCCCGCGCAGGCGAATGAGATTTCGGGGTTGATGGTGACGGCTATTGTGGGGGGCGCCGTCCTGCCGCCTTTGATGGGCATGGTTGCCGACCATACCACGGTTCGAATGGGTTTCCTGGTCCCCATTGCAGCCATGGTGTACGTCGGGGCGACCAGTCTGATCGCAGGAAACGGCGGGGAAAAGCACGCCGATGCACATCCCTGAGAATGGGCAAACAGGAATGGCGACGGAAATAATCAAGTGATTCGCCAAATACTCGATTGGCAATGTAATGATTTGGATCATGAGATAGCCACTGGCCTCGGCGCGGGACACTGGGCCGCTCGGGATTCAAGCGGGCTCTTGAAGACTGGAGTCTTATGCAGCAGGGTTGGTGGGCAGGAGTGGACATCGGCGGGACGAAGACTGCGGTGGTGCTATCCTGCGCACCGCCGGAAATCGTATGCCGCCAGGAGTTTGCGACAGAGCCGGAACTGGGCCCCGAACCAGCGATTCATCGAATCATCGCTGCACTCAAGGAAATCCTGGCGGCGCAAGGCACAGCAGCGGATTCTCTCAATGGTATTGGAATCAGTTGCGGCGGACCGTTAGACCGAAGACTCGGTATGGTCATGGCTCCGCCCAATCTTTCCACCTGGATCGACGTGCCCATTGTCGAGATTCTGCGCCGGGAATTCAATTGTCCGGTGAGGCTGGAGAACGATGCCAACGCCGGCGCCATTGCCGAGCATCGCTTCGGCGCGGGACGAGGCTTTCACAACGTTGTGTTTCTCACTTTAGGTACTGGCCTGGGTTCGGGCATCCTTATCGATGACCGCTTGTATCATGGCGCGAGCGATATGGCCGGAGAGATTGGGCATGTGCGTCTGACACGCAGCGGGCCCATCGGGTACTACAGGGTTGGTTCCGCCGAGGGCTGGGCCAGCGGCGCCGGCATCGCCCAGATTGCTCACAGCGCACTCGATAAGGCGCGGCGCGCCGGCAAGCACACAACGCTCTTTGAAGTGGCCCAAGAGCGTGCCGTCACGGCTCGCGATGTGGGCCTTGCGGCACAGGCAGGCGACGCGGTGGCTCTGCGCATCATTCGAACTAGCGGCAGAAAATTGGGACTTGCATTGGCCATCCTTGTGGATATTCTGAACCCGGAATGCATCGTCATTGGCGGCCTCGGGGTGCGGCTCGGCGACATGTTTCTCGGCCCGGCCCGGGAGGTGCTCGCAAGCGAGGCTCTTCAGCCCGCGGTGGAGGCCTGCCGCGTAGTCCCCGCGGTGCTTGGAGAGAGCATTGGCGACGTCGCCGCGCTGTGTGTCGCCATGGATGGGGCTGAACACCGGACGCCGGCATAGCTGGAGATGGTCACTCTCGACAACTCTGCTGGAGATTGCACTTACTGCAACGGTTTCGATTCTGCTCTGACAAAGAACAAAAATGCGAGTTCAACAAAAAAAGGGTCATCGACTGACCCTCGTTTCATCCCTTATGGGTCGGCAACGCCGGTGGGAAACTTTACGTAAACCTCGAAGCCGAGCGGCCGAACGGCCGGGGACAGCGGGGGGTCACTCCGCAGTACCCAGGGCTCGCAGTCGATAGCGGCTGGTGAGCCCGTCGAGCATCATGGTAATGACTGTGGCCGACATGCCCAGGCCTTTCACGCCGAGAGCCGCGCCGGTGTTTGAATCGTAACGCTCCGAGATGCCGGCCTTGAGCGCGTTGGCGACGGTGAGATTTGCGATGCGCGCTGCTTGTGCATGAAGGCCATACGCCGCGAGGCCTTTCGCGACCTGGTAGTTGGGCGCAGGCCACACGTCGCCGCGCCAAAACTCTGAAGACACAAAGTGGGGATTCGTGCTGACCACGGTGGGAATCGGGAGGGGTGTGGCCCACGCCGGCTGCTCCAGCATTGCAGCCATCGCGGCGGCCTGCGCAGCGGACGGCACGTGCGCCATCAGCGGAACGAAGCCGCCGACTGTGGGCACCTGGATCTGCTCAAGCGTATCGCGATGGAGAGCGAGAAAGCAGCCCTGCTGCCGCGAATACATATGCGTGCGCATGGCTTTGGCGCCTTTTGCATAGCGCGCACTGCTGCGTGCGGCCAGGGCAGGTTCGTCGAGAATTCTCGCCATCCGGGCAAGCGCGAGTTCCGAGGCGAGAAGGTACGCCGTGTTCGCGGGAATGAGGATGTCGCCGTACCATGCGCCGTTTTGCGCGTCGGAAGGACGGCCGGGATGCGGCGTCAGCTTCAGGTTATCCAGGTCGACCTCGCGGTCATAAGTCTCGTAGCGCGCGTGCTGACTATCGCCGCTGTACGCGCCCACGCCAATCAATCCGCACCCGGTCACATCGCGCTCGCGCCAATACCACCGGTGAAAATCTTCCAGGGGTTGCAGGCCGGCGCGTAGTAGTTCCTCATCGTGATTACGCTGGTAAACGCGTTCCATCCCCCATGCCAGCAACGGCGCCTGCGAATACGCTGGAAATGTCTCCCACTCCTTGCCAGGACGTTCTTTCGGAGCATCGAAAGGCGCCATGAAATTGGCAATCATTCCATGCATGAACGCCGGCTTCACTTTGTTCCAGCGCTGTTGAAAGTCCCAGTAATTCTGAAAGACGCCGCGAATGATTTCCTGCTGTCCAGGAACGATTGAGAGCAGGTCGAGCACAAACATCGTGTCCCAAAGCCATTGCGCGTAGTAGCCTCCGCCAGGCACGATCCAACTGTGCGCGAGAGGCGGATCGGGCGGGCGAATTTTGCCGAGCACACAGTCTGCGTATGCATCTATGAGTAGCTGCCAGACGGCCCGATCGTCGGTGCTGAAGAGCGGAATCAACATGCGGGCGACCTGATCGCGATTAGACGCGGGCTCGCCCGCGGGGTGCGCCTGCGCGAGAAGTTGCAGGGCAGAGCCTGGCGCAGCTCCCGCAACGATAGCGCCGGCGAGTCCTCCAAGAAGCCTGCGGCGCTCGGAATCGAACAAAAGGCGAGCCGGCTTCAAAGGGCACCTCCGATGGTCTGAGCCTTACTCAGGAGAAAGTTCAAAGCGATGCGGCTTGGGCTGGGCTGCGTTGCGCTGTTCCAGAACAAGCGCCGCGTCCTTCTCTGCGATTACCCGAGTTACATCAGCATCGTTTGGAACCTTCGGATCTTCAATCGCGAGAATGAAGTGCGCCTCATCCAATCGTGTTCGCTTCAGCTCAATTCCATCCACACCCCGGGCCTGGTCTTCCATCGGCGTGCGATAGAGCGCGAGATTCACTCCGGATGATAGCTCGTGCCGCGCGAAGGAAGCGATCTTCTTGTCATCGATCTTCAGCGTGTAACGCGCAGCCTGCAAGCCATTCACGCGGAGCAACTGCCGGTCCATCGCTTCCAATTCGGAAATGCTCAATACGAACTGAATCATTCCATCGTCCAGCGGCAATGGCAGCGGCAGCGCATTGTCTGTCTGCCGCCATTTCATTTTGCCTTCTCTTACCGTGAGATCGGCAACTTGAGCATTCTCGATTACGATCGTCCTGGAGGACGCTGCATCAAGCTCCACGCTGCTGACGATCGGCGACGCTCCCCATGTGCGCGCCAGCGCAGCAGCCATGACCCAGTGCGACGATTCCGCGGGATGAATGCGATCTGGGACCAGCAACGCCGCCAGGGAACTGTTCTTCCGCATTCCTGCGTTGAGGAGGCTGGTCTCCACCTGATTGAAGTCGCTGAAGCCGAGATGTGACGATGCCGCAAGTTCCTTCACGGCATCGGAGTAACGGCTCACCGTTTGGTTGTAGCGAGCAAACTCTGTACCGTGGGTGACTTCATCGTAGGGAGTGGGAGAGATGAGAGTGATTCGCGGCGCCGGCGACTCGCCTTGAAGGCCGTCCAGCAGCTTTCCGTATCCACTCTTGAAGACTTCAAGATACTTCGGATTGAAGTCCATGTAGTAGCCGTCGTTCATCCCGAGCATTACCGCGATCACAGTTGGTTGATGGGGAAGAACGTCGCGCTTCAACCGCGTTGGCATATCGCCGGTATAGCCGCCAAACGCGGTGTCTCCAGGGACTCCCGCATTCCAGAATGTGACGTGCATCCGCGGATAGCGGGTGAGGAAGAAGTCTTCAATCAAGCGTGTGTAGAGACGCTGCGCCGTAATGCTGTCGCCATAGAAGACGACTCGATCGCCTTCGTGCAGCGCCAGTTGCTGGCACTGAGATCGCGCTGCGCACGCGGCCAGCAAGAGGAGCAGGAGCATCCGTAAAGGGCGAGGCTTCATCGCGTCACCGCTGAATTTTGACATGAGGGCATCTGTTGCGCTCCCGCGGGAGCACCAAGATGGCTTTGAATCTGGAGCCAGACATCCGCGGGTGCGGTTGGAAACCGCCAGCTTGCAACGACCTGGCCGGACGGCGAGACAAGAAGCAGCGGCGCAGCGGATCCGCTCAGGGATTTATGCAATCCCATTGCATCGGTCGCATCGAACTGCACCGCCGGATCAATGTTCCAATCCACACGCCGTTGTTCGAGTTCGTCGTTTCCTGTCGAATGCGCGGGCACAACGACACTATCGAGCCCGAGGCTTGCAAACTGGTGCATCATGCTATCAATCAGAACCATTTGGCTCCGCGATGCGGCTGCTCCTGGCGCTCCCGGAGCAGCCAGCGAAGAGACCAGCTTCCAGCGTGCGCCTGGCGCGTGGATCGCCTGGTCAGCAGAGAATGCATGCGGGTCGAGTCCTGCTGTTTTTCGAAGCAATTCCGTGAGGCAGCCGCACATCTCATCGGGTTTGTTCGCGGCAGGGTCTGATTCTGCAGTGGAGGATGCCGCGGCCTGGGCGGGCGCGCAATAGCGGTTGCCGGAAAACTGGACGCCGGCCCTCGATGACACGAGCGATGGCGATACGGAGATCACTGTGTTCTCTCGAAATCGATTGGCATAATTGCCCGAGAACTCGGCAGTCGATTGAAAGGCGGGAACGGGCACCGCGGGATCCCACACAATGGTGTTGTTGGCAATTTCCACACCATCGAGCTTGCCTCCATTCCACGTATACAGAAAGATGGCCCCCTGTCTCTTCGACAGGCGGGGACTGCGGCCGTTATGGATGCAGGTATTCTGACGAATCTCACTGTGAGTTGAATCTCCGGCTGTGCCTTCGGCTCCGAAGACGGAGATGCAATAGCCCTGCGAATCGTGACCGAAGTTGTGAGCGAGGAGATTGTTTTCATTGCCATAGTCGATATCGAAGGCGCCCCCATCGACACCGGGAGAATCAGTGAAATAGGCTTCGTTGTACTCCACGCGGCAGTCCCTGCACCTCCACTCCCAAATGGCGTTGGGCGTTCCAATCGTCTCTTTTTCCTGCATGCCGGTGAACCAGGCGACGTTGTGCTCCAGTACGCCGTGTGCGACGCGAGCAAGGAGAATTCCATCGCCGGCGACGTCGTGGATTGTTGAGTTGCGAATCTCGACGTGATCGCCGCGCTCCTGGCCCTCGGCAGAATCAAAACTTGCGCCGTTCACGATAATGCCCGCCCATTCTGAAGTTCCGTAGGCGGTTACGCCATCTACGATCACGTCGTCGATGCGGCTTCTAGCGTTTTCGTCCGGAGCGATGACTACGAGTCCGGAGTCCTTGGTCAGCGGCGTGCCGGTGACATCGTGCACCACCACGTTGGTGATTCTGAAGTGGCGCATTTGCGGTACGGAGCCGCCGATGTGAATGCCGTACGGAGAACCGCCGACTACTTCAAGATTTTCGATTTCCCAATACTGCTGATTGCTGAGACGCAGGCCGGCAGACTCGGGTCCACCTACGATGATGGGCAGAGCGCCCTGCCCGTATGCACCGAGGTGAATGGACGCGCTCTCGTTGCCGGAACCTTTGGGCCACAACATGCCTTCACAGCGCGTGCCGCGGCGCAGCAGAAGGCTGTCTCCTGGCTGGTAGGTGAAAGAGCCTGCTTTCGCAATGGTGCGCCAGGCGGTCTGCGAGGTCAACGAATCGGCTGTGTCGCTGCCGGCGTTGCAATCCAGATAATGAATTGCCTGGCCGAACGCGCAGGTGCCCGCCGCGAGGGCACAGAGCAGAAATTGAGACAACCGCACCCTCATTGGGGAATCTCCTATGTGGCTGGTCCGGCGAAGTGTACAGGGTGCGGCATGGTGGATGCGGAATGTTCGATTGCCGCCGCCGCGCAGGCTGCGCAGCGGCAGGGATCGATGGACCGTAACACGAACGGCGCACGAGAGACCGTGCAGGTTTGCCCCTGCGTCAGAAAGTGAGTCGCCCGGCAAATTGCATCACGCGCGGATAGTATCCGCCCTGGATGGTGCCGAATTTAGCATTCTCACCGCCTGGCTGATTCTTCGGTAGAGGGCCTCCCATATCGCCAACCGGGTTGTCGTAATGGCCCGTGTTGAGCAGGTTGAAGGACTCGATGCGGATCTGGAACTTCATCTCTTTCGGTAAAGCGATCACCTTGAAGAGCGACAAATCCTCATTTGTATAGCCTGGGCCATAGAGCGGATTGCGCGGCGAGTTGCCGGGGATCAGCGTTTCCCCAGGGTTTGCGGAAGCAGCCTGGCCCGACGGAATCGTAAACGCTTTGACATTGAACCACGCGGAGGTGGTGGGGTGCGACAGCTTGGCGCTGCCGGTGAGATCGGGACGCAATCCGGGATAGTACTTGTTTGAGCCGTTGCTAACCACGTTGAAGGGTTTGCCGGTTTGCAGCGTGGTGATGCTGTTCAACTGCCAACCGCCCAAGATCGATTGAGCGGCGCCGGTGGCGTGTGAGAGCCAGCGTTTTCCGTGGCCGAAAGGCAACTCGACGATCTGGCTGGCCGAGAAGTGATGGCGCAAGTCGGTGTCTGAATTCGCATACTCAGGCGCAAGATTGAATGGGCTCTGCGGATAATTGCCACCCTTGCCAAGGTCGAAGGGGGCGGGCCCATTATCGCGCCCATGCGCGTAGGTGTAGGAGCCGAGGATGCTGTACCCGCTCTGGAAGCTGCGATTGATCTTGGCCTGAAGCGAGTCGTAGTTGCTGAAGCCGCTCGGCATCAGCGCCTGGACGTTGCCGATCTTGGAAGAAAGATGATTGTTGACGTTGTAGTTGCCCACCGCATAGGACAAGTTCCGCGTGTTTGCACCGACATAGCCTATTTCCGCAGAGGTGGCTCTTCCCAACTGCTTCTCGACCGTCAGGTTATAGTTCCGCGACGACGCTGTAGGAAAGTCGTCTGGTTCGGAATACACAGTCTGCGTGTTCCCGCCCGCCACCTTCGTCAGGTCGATCGTGGAAGCTCCGGTCGGAATCGTGATCGAAGTGGCGCGAGGCGATCCCGAATCGAGGATGTATCCGATGTAGTAGTCGCTGTTGTAAAACGCCTGTTCGGTAAAGAACGGGTAGTTCTTGGTCAGGATGTCCTCGCGCGCATCGTTCTCAGGCGAATAGAAGATGCCGAAGCCGACCCGAAACACCCAGGTTGGCAGAACCTGATAACTCAATCCAACGCGCGGCATGAAGTCTTTGGTGTTTGAATTCACCAGTGAGCGCGGGTTGCCTCCACGCGCGGCCAAACCGATCAGGAGCGTGTTGATGTCGAAGTTGGCCTCATTGTTGCTGGCTTCCACATAGGGCTGCTGGTATTCGTAGCGAACGCCATAGGTGATATTCAGCTTTGGCGCGACCTGCCAGTAGTCCTGCAGATAGAAGCTGTGCTCATTGGCGGTGGTGCTTGCACTGGTAAGCTGCAAACCCTGAAACGCGACCTCGGGCACACCCAGCAGCAGATCGGCAATTTCGCTGCCACCGTTGTAATAAAGTGAGTTCGGATCGTAGAATCCGTAGTCCGGATCGCTGGTGAGCGACTGGCCGGGACCGCCGAAGTACCAGTACGGCGTGGGGAAGAGCGAGAAGTTCGGATGGGAGTTCAGATGCCTGTACTCATAGCCGAACTTGGCGTTGTGGCGGCCGCGCGTCCAGGTCAGCGCTTCGGTGATCGACCAGTTTTTGTCGCGGAAGGTGAGCGGCTTGTAGGTGGAACCACCCGCGGTGGGCCCGGTCCCAAACTGAACCTGGGGAAGATTGTTGGTGGATGGGAAACCTGGAATCACCACGTTTTGAATGCCCCAGGTGTTGGCGAGTTTGCTGCCGGCCAAAGGACTGTTTTGCGAAACGGTGGAGAGCAAATAGCTGACGCCCGCCTCGTTCAGCAGGGTCGGCGAAAACACATGATCCGATCGGAGAGAGATCACGTTGTTCTCAAAGCTGGTCAGGTCTCCGCTGTCGGCGCTGCCGCCGTTCTTCACCGGAATGTGGCCTGCGTATGGATCTGCGGTGGAAGTGTCGCCTTGTTCCGCATCGTAGGTGAGGTAGATGCGGTCCTTCGGTGAGAGAGTGTAATCCACGCGCAGGTTGGCGACATTGTTGTTGTCGGTGTACGCCTGGTTCACGGGGAAGTTCTCATAAAATGGCGTCACGCCAAGGCTGGTATTCAAAGGCTGGGGAAAAAGGTTAAGCAGAATCTGCTTGCCGCCGGGACTGACCATATTGGCGGGAATCAAGTTGTTGGTGAACTGCTGGCTGTAGTAGTTGTTTTCGAAAAAGAATGGATTGAAGATAGGAATCTGGTTTCCGGATTCAGGATCGGTGAGCCCGGATAGATCGGCGTCGCCGGCTGCGTCAAACTTCACCTCATTGACCGTTGGCGTGTTGTCAAAGTACGAGAACGTGTTCTGCATGCGGTTGCCTTCGAAGGCAAGGAAGAAGAAAGCCTTGTCGTGCTTGATGGGGCCGCCGAAGGTTGCGCCGTAGATCTTCTGCTGCAGCGCGGGCACCGTGCCGGAAGGAGAAACTGCTGGATTGGCGGCAGTGGCCGTGGGGCGATAGAAGAAATACGCACTCCCGTGATTGTTGTTGGAGCCGGACTTGGTCTGAATCAGAACCGAACCGCCGGAGGCGCGGCCAATCTCAGGCGCATAGGAGGAGGTGACCATTTTGAATTCCTGCAGCGCGTCGGGACTGGGCACCATGTTGGTGTCGTTGTTGCGGTTGCCGGTGACCTCAGTGCCGTTGATCTGAACCGAGTTTGAGAATTCGCGCTGGCCATTGACGGAGAGGTTCAGATTGTTGCCGCCTCCGCCGCTGCCCACGCCAGGCACCAGCAGCATGAGGCTGGTGAAGTTGCGGCCGTCGAGGGGAAGATCTTCGATCTCGCGGGTGCCGATCACCTGGCCGGTCTCGGCACCTTGCAGTTGCAGAACCGGAGCGGAATCGTTGACAACGACATTCGTCGAGACAGCACCGACCTTCATGGGAATGTTGAAGCGCGCCTTCTGGTCGATGTCGAGTGCAAACGCCGGAATGTTCGCAGTGGCGAAACCGGCCGATTCAACAATGATGGTGTAGTGATCGGGCGGGAGTGCGGTCACGATGAATTCACCGGACTGGTTGGTGACTGCGGTGCTGATGACGCCCGTATCGACATCCTGGATGGATACGTTTGCGCCTGAAACGACGCTGCCTTGAGGGTCGGCCACACGGCCCGAGATGGAGCCGGTTGTTGCCTGAGCACCTGCATGCATGCTTCCGGCCAGCAATACCAGGGGAAGCAAACCTACGATCACTTTTTTCATCGCCATTGGATACTCCATAATGAATCCGCAACGAGAATCGATCTCCACGAATGAAGAGGCGACGCATTCATTGCAGCGCGTGATTCCGTTGCGAGTCTTGCCGGGAAAGACAGCTTCATCGTTTGGAAAACAGCCGGGCGCGAATTGCGGTATACGGGGAAATCGCTTACCCCGTATACCTGTTTCGTGCCCTTGTCCCCCGAGCGTTGAGCCTTCTTTTCCCCATCAAGTATTCATAGGACGAATCAGGGCAGGGTTTTCTTTACAGGAGGCAAAAGAATTCGTTCCATTCAATCTGAAACGAGTCACAGCAAAGGATGGCGGCGTGGATTGTTTGGGTGCGAGGGAAACCGGAGAGCCGGGCGTCCTACTGCTTCTCAAGCAGATGCAGGTTTTCTCCACGAGTGAGCGAGATGGCTGCGAGCTGGTAGGCTGGCGCGCTGGCAAATGCGGCGGCGGCTACAAACCAGATGTACCAACTGAGCGCCGTCATGGACGACGAAAGAAAGCCATGGTTGTCAGCCCAGATGGCGGCGTCTCCAATTGAAGTGATGACAATGGCCAGCACGAACATGCCCCAGCACTTTGCCACCAGGCCCTGGCCCATGCGGATCACGGAGCGGCGCACCAGAATCGCCTCAATGAGCAAGATGGATAATAGCGGATCGCTCATCCAGAGCAGGATGGTACCGAGCGACGGATACTTGGCCAGCAGCGGGAGGTTGATGGCAAGCTGGCTGATGGAGAATGCCACGACCAGGAACAGCAGGGTCTTGTCACCGCGAGTGAGCGATCCCACCAGGCGGAACCTGCGTTGAATCCTGAGCACCTGGGAAAGTCCGACGGCCAGAAAGGCCATGGAGAGCGGGCCGCCGATCACCAGCGCCAGTTGGCTCAGATTTGCAAACAGGCTGCCGGGAGGCAGGCTGAAATGACGCCAGCCGCCCCAGGGCAAGTGCCCGTCGGAAACAGCCCGCAGCAATACGCCCGCCAACCGGGCCAATGCGGCGCAGGCAATCATCCCCCACGCGAGCCGCATTGGTTCGTCCGAATCGAACCACGATCGGCAGATGATGGCGACGCAACACTCGGTCGACGTCATGACTAAAAAGAATGGCGTGCCCAGCGCTGAAAAATACAAGCCCAGCACCGTGTATTGCCCGGTGACGAGGAAATGCGCATAGGCAATCATGCCCAGGGTGAGATGCAGCGCGAGCACAATCCAGATCCAACGTACCAGTCGAGGCATGATTTCTCGTCAGATATCCTGCAAGACGCGTCGGGAGAGTTCACGAGTGGCACGGCGACCGAGAAATGCAGTGAAGATCGGTGTGGAAGAAGCCAGGGAAATCGGGCGGCCCTTGCCGCGCAGTGAACTCTCCACGTGCTGACCGAAACAGCGCTCGATCCAACGGGTGAGCCGCTCGGCCACCAGTTCCTGCGCCGCGGTGCGGATTGCGGGATCGGCATCCTGGCCCCACAGATCGCTCCATTGATTCAGGCGCATCTGCAAATCGTCGAGCCCGGAGGCCGGAGCCGCCTCAAAATGCACGTCTCTGCCGGGAGCAGCCTGAAGCTTACGTTTCCAAAACCCAGGATGCCATTTGCCAAGCAGGTTCATGCCGGTCTCTCTTTCTTCTTCAGACGAATGCGCAGCTTCTCGGTAGCCCGGTGCAACAAGCTTCCGACTGTTCCCGGACGAATCTCCAGCTCCGTGGCAATTTCAGTATAGTCAAAGCCCGCGGCGCGCAGTTGCACACATTGCCACTCGCGCGGGGCCAGTAGCTGGCGGGCCGCTTCAATCCAGTCTGCCGCACGGTCGGCGCCGGGCATGCCGCGCTCGTCGCGAAGCCGTTCCTCGCCGGCATCCTCAAGCGGGACAGCCGTGCGGACCCTCGCAGAGCGCAGCGATTCACACACGTAATTGTGGGCCACTCGATGGAGCCAGGCACGCGCATTGCGGATGTCTTCACCCTGCATGAGCGCAAGGAAGTACCGGAGGAACGTCTCCTGGAGCGCGTCCTGCGCCAGGGGATCGTCGCGCGTGAGTCGATGTGCGTAGGCAAGAAGCACGCCCGCGTGCAACTGGTAAGCCTGGATTGTCTCTTCGCGCGCGCTCTGGGCATCCATGGATGCATCTCTCCTGCGATGCACCTGCTGGCCAGCAATACTAGTCCATCCCCGCAACGTTGGTCTACTGGCGCGCTCTGGGGCAGAGGGAGACAGTGGGTCCGGCTTGTCTTAGAGAAGATGGGCGGCGATCAGGCTCCAGTAGGAGATTTGCGGGCGATAGAAAGGCTGGTTGTGCGCGAGGCCAGGAATGATGACGAGTTCGGAAGGCGAGGCGCAGGCGGCCTTGAGTGCTTCAGCCATGCGCACTGGAAAGAGACGGTCGCGGTCACCGTGCACGATGAGCACTGGGATTGCGCAGGTAAGCAGGGCGTTCTCCGAGTCCCAGATATCGGGAACAACAAAGCGAAGCGATTTGGGAAGGGCGATGCTCATTGCGCCCTTTCTGAGCGAGGTGAAAGCGGCGCAGAGCACGAGGCGATTGGCTGGCACTTGCGGAAGAATTGCGGTAGCGATTCCGCTTCCAAGAGATAAGCCGAGAATGGAAATTGGCAACGGCGCGGCCAGTTCGCGCAGGCAATGGAATGCGGCGATTGCATCCTGCTCGGCCTGGCGCGCGTTGAAAAGCCCGGTGCCGCGGCCGAAGCCAGAGTAGTTGAAGACCATCGAAGCGACTCCGCATGTGGCCAGAAGCTGCTGCACGACGAACCAGTGCTCGACGGTCTCTCCAATGCCGTGACAGAGAAGCAGGTTTGCTCTCACATCTTTTTCATTGGGCGTTACGAACACTGCGTCGATGAGGTTGCGACCGCTGGGAATGGAATGACGGAAGACGCTGATCGGTGTTTCTATCGACTGAGGGGGTGCGATTCTACGGAAAAGCCGGTCGCGCAGAATGAGAACGCGGCTGATGAGAGTGACGCCGACGGCGAGTATCCGATGTTGCGCGTCCATCACGACAACATCCCTCTTGCGCGCGAATCAATTCGCAGGTCTGCGATTGGATACGCGGTCGAGTGCACTCCGGTTCTCACTCTGCAGCTTCGGCGGTTGGGGTCCCAGCCGTTGAAGTTTCGGGGGCCTGAGCCATGGTGGCTGCAAGCTGCTTGACGCCGCGCAGGTCGATTTTTCCGGTGCCCAGCATGGGCAGAGCCTCCACGCGGAAGAACTGATTGGCTCGCGGCTTCCATAGCGCGGGAAGATCGCACTGCGGCAGCTTTTCGAGGACGGGCGCGAGCTTTTCCGCTGAGAGCGTGGTGATGACGACGATGCGCTCACCCTTCTTTTCATCGGGGAGCGCGGATACGGCGAAGACCTGCTCGGTGACGCCGGCCAGCTCGTGCAGCTTGTCTTCGATTTTGATGTGCGGGACCATCTCGCCGCCGATTTTACTGAAGCGAGAGAGACGGTCGGTGATGGTGAGGAAGCCGTCTTCTTCCATGAGTGCAACGTCCCCGGTGGTGTACCAGCCATCGTGCAGGACTTCGGCTGTCTTCTCCGGCTTGCCGAGATAGCCTCTCATCACGTTGGGGCCTTTGACGAGCAGCATGCCCGCGGTTCCGGGAGCGACCGGTTCGCCGGTATCGAGATCGACTACGCGCACTGAAACGCCTGGGAGCGGGTGGCCGATTCTGCCGCGGCGCGCGCCGACTTGCCGGAAACCAGGCGCGCGGAAATCGCGGCCATTCACAGTGACAACCGGTGAGCATTCGGTGCAGCCATAGCCTTCAAGCGGGCGAATACCGAAGGTGTCTTCAAAGGCAAGAGCGACGCGCTCGGGAAGCTTTTCAGCGCCGACCAAAACAAATTGCAGGCTGCCGAAGCTCTCTGGAGTGCAGCGGCGCATGTAGGCTTGCAGGAATGTTGGCGTGGCGATGAGAAAGGTGACGTGATATTTCTCAACGAGTTCGCCGATGACCTGCGCATCGAGCGGATTGGGATGGAACACGACACCGACGCCGTTGGTGGCGGGCATCCACAGCGCTGCCATGAAGCCGAAGGAGTGAAAGAAGGGCAGAATGCCGAGAATTTTGTCTCGGCCATCGAGCATGAATACCTGCGACACCTGCTGGATGTTGGACATCAGGTTGAAGTGAGAGAGCATGACGCCCTTGGGATCGCCGGTGCTGCCGCTGGAAAAGATGACGGTGGCGAGGCCATCGACTGCGGAGGCTTTGCTGCCAGTTGCTTCGTAAGTCACGGGCGATGCGAGTTGGGTGCGATTTGCGCCCAGGGCGCCGCGGAGAAATGCAGATGGAATGAGCCACGCAAAGGCGAGTGCGGTCAGCTTCTCAGTGAAGCGCGGAGCAGCGAGCGCGTCTTCAAGGAACACGGTGCGGCCGGGAATGGCGAGGTTGGGAAAGCGCTCGACGAATGCCTTTGAAGTGATGACCACATCGACGCCGCACTGGCCGGCGCAGGAGGCGATGACTTCACTGGAGGATGTGTAGTTGAGATTGATGGGGATGCGGCCCAGCAGCATGAGCGCGTAGTTGGTGAGCGCACCGCCAACGGATGGAGGCAGCAACATGCCGACCATGTGCTGCTGACCGATCTGGCCGCGCAGGCGGCGCGCGATGAACATGGTCTTGGTGAGCGCGGAGGCGAAGGAGACCTTGGGGGTTTTGCCGTCGGCCATCATGAAGCGCAGCGGGTGACGGCGGGCGGTGCGCACGAAGGAGCGATCGAGTGTCTTCATGCGGCGCTTACGGCGCTGGAAGGCTTCAGCGTGGAGTTCCTGCACGGCGCCGCGCACCTGGATGGCGGTGGAAGTGGGCGGCATAGGCGTGCCGAAGCTGACAGTGACGGGATAGGGAATGCGGCGTGGAACCTTCCATAGAAAACGGCCGCGCTCAAAGCTGAAGATGCTGCCCCACACGCCATCGAGATTTACGGGAACGATGGGGACCTCGACGCCTTTCATAATGCGCTCAAGGCCACGGCGGAAGGGTAGCAACTGGCCGGTGCGCGTGATCTGGCCTTCGGCGAAGATGCAGACGATTTCGTCGTTGTTGAGAGCATCGGTGGCCGTGTGCAGAGAGCGGATCATGTCGCGCGGGCGCTGTTCGCTGGAGATGGGGATGGCCTTCATCATTTTGGCGAAGGGCTTGATGATCCTGAGTTCATAGATGCCCTTGTACATGAGGAAGCGGATGGGCCTATCCGTGGAGGCGATGAGCAGCGCGACGTCGACAAAGGACATGTGATTGCAGACGAGCAGCGCGCCGGTCTTCTGAGGGAAGTTGTCGCGGCCAATGACCTTGACGCGATAGATGGTGTGCGTGACGAAGAAGAGAATCAGACGCCCGAACCACTCCGGAAGCAGCATCAGCACATAGACGGTTCCGGCCGCGGTGATGAGGGAGGAAACGAGGATGACGCCGCGCGGATCGAGATGGATGTACTTGGTGAAAACGTAGTAAACGCCGGCAGAAAGCGAGATGCCGATGAAGGAAAGAAGATTGGAGGCGGCGATGATGCCTCCCTTGTCCTCTTCTTTTGGGCGGTGCTGAATGAGCGCATTGACGGGGACGGCGAAGAAGCCGGCCCAGAAGCCCAGCGCGCCCAGCAGGAGAGCCGAAGCGATGAGGCCGTGATGCGAGGCGCCGAGGAGCACGCCGGTGACGGTCATGCCGATGGAGCCGAGCGGAATCAGGCCGTACTCGATCTTGTTGCCGCTGAGCCAGCCGGCGATCATGCTGCCGATGCCTATACCAATGGCCAGAGTCGCGTTGAGATAGCCGGTCTTGGTTTGGCCGATGTGCAGGACCTCGGGGCCGTAGACAACGATGGTGGAAAACAGCAGCGAGCCGAGGAACCAGAAGTAGGTGTTGCCGGCGACGGCGAGGAACAGCGGCGGATCGCGGCGCATGAGCTTGATCTGCTGCCACAGGTCGCCGAAGATGTTGACGTTGAATTTCTTGTCCGGCGCGGCGGGCGGAACGTGGTCGATGAAGAAGCTGCTGAGGAGGCCGATGAACGCGAGGGACAGCAATGCGTAGCCGGCGTAGACCTCGTGGCCGTGGAAGTGCTCGGCCATGGTTGCGCCGGTGACGGTGCCGACGATGATGGCGAGAAACGTTCCGAGTTCGATGACACCATTGCCCCAGGAGAGCCGC
>Ga0182016_10003618_pt1 | contig 17560 bp, 19 predicted proteins | sample 712S2MmetaG_FD_120491 | JGI IMG/M metagenome (GOLD analysis project Ga0182016, IMG submission 120491) | Permafrost microbial communities from Stordalen Mire, Sweden - 712S2M metaG | ecosystem: Environmental > Terrestrial > Soil > Wetlands > Permafrost | place: Sweden: Stordalen | collected...
AGCGGTCCGCCGCTGTTGCCGGGGTTGATGGCGGCGTCGGTCTGGATGAAGTGCTGGAAGCTGGTGGAATCCTGTTGGCCCAGGTCGCGCGAAACGGCGCTGATGATACCCGCGGTGACAGTCGATTCGAAGCTGAACGGCGAGCCGATCGCAACGGCCCAGTCGCCGGGCTGGATAGCGTCGGAATTACCGATCTTCGCCGCGGGCAGGCCCTTCTTATCCACGTGAATCACGGCAAGATCCGTTTGCGGATCGGTGCCAATCACGGTCGCGGGATATTCCGTGGTGTCGTTGTGGAACTTCACCTTGATGCGGGTGGCGTTCTCAACCACGTGATTATTCGTCAGGATGTAGCCATTGGGGTCGACGACCACGCCCGAGCCAAGGCTGGCGCTGCGCTGATCCTGCGGCTGGCCGAACTGAAGACCCTGGCCTCCGCCGCCGCCCCCCTGACCGAAGAACCGCTGGAACAGGTCGGGCAATCCGCCGTTATCGTCCTGGTCGTCGTCCGGCTGTTGCTGTTGCTGACGGCGACGCGGATTCGCATTGCGGGTCTGAGGATTGGATTTCGGAATGTACTCCGTCTCAATATTGACGACCGAAGGTTCAAGCATCTTCGCGACCTTCGTAAAATCGTTCTGAATGACCACTGAATTGGGGATGGTCAGCGGCGTCGCATCGGGAGCCGCAACCTGCTCTTTCGCGGCTTTAGCGCCGGTTTGCGCGATCGTGCCGATCAGAATACCGACGGCCAGCGTAAAGAGCATCAGCGTGAACGACAGGAATTTCTGTCCTCGCACTTTGTCGTAGAAACTCATTGTGTCTTACTCCTCTAAGTACCGCAATTGCTTTGAATTATAGCAGCAATGAAACGGCCCCTCTTTTAAGATGTCTTTCCGGTTTGGTTCGTTTCAACTCCACCAGCAGAATACCGGCTAAGATGAGCCCGGCACCCAAAATACCGCGATTCGCCAGTGTTTCGCCCGTCGTCAGCCAGGAAGTTACCCAGGCCACTAAGGGCTCCAGCGCGAAGATCAGAGCCGCACGGGACGCCGAAGTGTACTGCTGCGCCCATGCCTGTGTTGTAAAAGCCAGCGCCGTCGCCAGTAAGCCGGTTATGAGCACGGCGCCTGCCACGGCGGGAGTCGCGTGGAACCGAATGGGCTCCGCGAACCACACCGCAAGCAGACCAAGCGCCGCCGCTGTGCCTAACTGGACCACAGCCAGCGGTTCAAATCCGATCATTGGCGAATAATGACCTATCACCACAATGTGCAGAGCAAACGTAACCGCGCACAGAAAGCTCAGAAAATCGCCCCGTCCCATCTCGAATCCGAACAACACCGATGGCAGAGTCATCAGGATCATTCCAAACGATGCGATCAGGATGCCGGCGACCTCCCGGAGGCGCGGTCTGTTCCGATAGACGATTGAACTCGCTAAAGGTACCATTGGAATCGATAATCCGGTCAGGAACGCCGACTTCGAGGGCGTTGTGAGCTGAAGACCCAGGGTCTGGAAAACATAGGCGACGAAAAGCAGCGCGCCGGCCAAAAGACCAGGCCATAAAAAATCGATTCCAGGCCGCTTACTGAAAACCATCCGCCGGTAAATCAGGGCCAGAGCGAGCGCGGCCAGGCAAAAGCGTAAAGCCAGAAACAGGAATGGGGAGATATCCGCCAGGGCGGATTTCACCACGACAAATGTGGTTCCCCAAATGACGGTAATCGCCGCCAGGGCGAGTTCGCCTCGCGAACGGTTCATTCGGCGGCGCTGTCGCGCAGCAGAAGCGCGGCGGTCAGCAGGATGCGCTTCAGGCCGAGATCGCGCCCTTCCGAGCGATACCATTCCGACATGGTATGAGCGCCACCGCCCTGCCCCCCGGCGCCGATCGAGATGGCCGGGAGGCCGAGCGAAAGGGGAATATTGGCGTCCGTCGAAGCGCAATCGAGCCGGGAGCGGATGCCTAAATGCGCCTCGACCGCGCGGATTTTCCTGACGATCGGAGCATCGTCGGGCAGTTTCGCCGCCGGCCGATTCCCGATCTCGCGCACCGCGGCGGTTACTTTGTGTCCCACCGCGCGCGCGTTCTCAATGTCTTCCGCCCGAGCCACGGACGTTTGGAGCGCGCTCACCAGCTGCACGATCCTTTCGTTGCTCTCGGAACGGATATCGATCTTGGCGCGGGCACTGGCGGGTATGGCGTTAATACTGGCGCCGCCTTCCACGATGCCGACATTGATCGAGACCTTTGGCGAAGAACGCGGATCGAGCGGCTTTTGATCCACGAACATTGAAATGGCGCGGCTCAGAGCGTGGATCGGATTGCCGATGCCGAAATCGCTCCAGCTATGGCCGCCGGAACCGGAGAAAGTGACGAGAAACCGGCGGCTGCCGAGAGCTTGTGTCGTGATATGCCCTGTCGCCGCCCCGTCCAGCACCAGCATCGCGCCGATCTTCCGCACCAGCTCCGGCTGTCCGCAGATGTGGCGAATACCGCGTAAATCTCCTTCGCCTTCTTCACCCACATTGGCGACGAGCAGGAGCCTGTGCCAGAAGTCCGCAGCCGCCCCGTTGGAGCGCACGGCCCGGGCGATCGCCAGCAGTGCCGCGAGTCCCGCGCCGTTGTCGGAAACGCCGGGTCCACGCATATCGCCCTGGTTGTCGATTGAGACATCCTCATTCGAACGGGGCGTCAGGACAGTATCCAGATGTGCCGTGATGGCCACCAGCGGCGCGCTGTCGTCGGGCGTGGCATCGAGAGACGCCAGCACATTCCCCGCCTGGTCGATCGAGACGTGCCAGCCCAATGCACGGAACTGCGCGGCAAACCAGAGAGCGCGCTCCTGTTCGAGAAACGTGGGGGCGGGGATGCGGCACAACTGGAGGTGAATCTCATTCACCCACTGTTTCTCGCGCGTAAACCACTGGAGGGCCTCGCGGACGCCGGGCTGTTCCGCAAGGTCGCCGGCAGCCGCGGCCGCCGGCAGAAGATGAGCCGCCACAATTCGAGTGTACTTGGTGGTTCGCCGGGCCGTTCAGGACAGCGGCGAAGAGGCCGACGCCTGGCGGGGATGAGCGCGCTCCACGTGTTCCGTGAGCGCATCGCGCAGAGCCCGGCGGCGCTCCGCGATCGTTCCCAGCTCGGCGACTATGCGCGTGGTGGCTTCGTCGTCACCCGAATACTCGACAATACGGAGCTGTCCCTGGGCCCGGAACCATTGCATGGTGACGGACTCATACTCTTCGAAAAGGCGCTGGCAATCGGGACACTCATCGACAAGATCCGATTCGAAATCCATTTCGAACCCCCGTTCGGCCTTTGTCCTGGCTCACCTTCATCCTACGCCGAAAGACAACAGCCGGGTGATGTCGATGTATCCGATCGTACTGGGAGTACGTATACAATCTGAACGAGGACGTACGTGCAACTATTTGGGAGGAGTTCTTTTGACGCTTTGCCGATTCAATCTTTGTGCAGCAGCCGGAATCATGAGCTTTTTACTGTTGGCGCCGGCCGGGAAGGCGCAAAATCCGCCCCCCGCTCCAGCCCCTCCGCCGCCCACCGTATCCCCCGCTACACAAGCGGCCATTGCGGCACAGCACGCGCAGGCTAATACTCCCGCTCCAGGCACCAGGAAAGCTGAACCGGACTATCCCGACCCTCGCAGCCTGACTTTCGGCGTTTTCTACTGGGTGCCGTTCGGAGCCACGGGGCCGGGGATCTTCGGCGGAAGTCAGGCCACCGGCTACGAGACTTTGACCGACATGGGAAAGGCCAGGCGATCGCCCGGCATCGAAGCCAGCGTACCCGTCACGCGGACCGGATCCATTCACGTTGAGCTTTTCAGGGTCGAGGGCACGGGCAATCAGAACGCGCCGGCTGCCACCACGCTCTTCGGCACGGCCATCAATCAGGGCGATTATCTTGCCACGCAGTACAAACTTTCAGGCACCAAAATTTATCTCGACGATCTCCTCTTTCCTCATAAGTTTCCCGTATCGCGTTTCCGGCTGAAGTCGCTTTGGGAATTCCAGTACATCAGCCTCAGCTCCAACATCTATGCGCCGTTTGCGCCGACGACGAACAGCCTGGGGCAGGCCACGTCCGAGTTTGCCTCGGGCAGCAAGAATATTTATCTCCCCACTTTCGGTCTGGCCGCCGAGTATGCGCTGACGCCGCATCTCCTGTTGCGCGTCGATGCGTCCGGTTTCGGAATCTTTCACAAAGCGGACCTGTGGGACGCCGAGGCGACGATCAGCTACCGGTATGGTCCCGTTGAAGTCAAGGTGGGCGCCAAAGCCTTCCACGTGAAGAGCTCACCCAACAATACGGAGTACGTCATTGATTCGGTCAATGGCGCGTTCGTGGGCCTGCTCTTTCATTCGCCGTTCTTCGAAAGATAGATCCCGGCCTTCCCCGCGCGGTGGAATTCGCGCTTGTTACGCTTGAGGATTGCTTCCGGAACGTCAGGATCGGCTGAGAACGCTGGATGTCGGCTGCGGCATCCGTAAGTACGAGGGCGCCATCGGCATCGACGTCAATCCCGCCAGCGCGGCGGACGTCCTCTGCGATCTGGACCGTTTCCCTTATCCATTCGCGGATCGCTCCTTCGAACGTTTGCGCGCCATCCATGTCGTCGAACACCTGACCGATGTCATCCGGACCATGGAAGAATTCCACCGGCTGGTGAAGCCGGGCGGCCGCATTCGCATCGAAACGCCGCACTACACCGACTACAGTTCGTTCTGCGACCCCACTCACAAACACCACCTCAACAGCTTCTCGTTTCGCTACTTCGGCGAGAAGCACGGCGGCTTCGGTTATTACTCCGACGCGAAATTCCGTGAGATTTCCGTACGCGTGAAGCTACTAGCATTCTGGAAATGGCTCGGCTTCGAGTTTCTGGTGAACCGATTCCCGCGCTTCCGCAAATTCTGGGAGTTCTATCTTTGCTATATCGTTCGCGGAAAGGTAATGGAGTTCGAGTTTGAACCTCTTGGCCCCCCTCTACCGCCTCGGCGACCTGCTTCGTTACCGCAGGCACGGTAATCTCGGCGCGCGCGGGGAGGATCGTGCGCACCGCTGGCTGCGCCGCCACGGGTTCATCGTCGTGGCGCGCAACTGGCAGCCTCCGCAAGGCGGCGGCGAAATCGATATTGTGGCGTGGGAGCGGGATTCTCTGGTGTTTGTCGAAGTCAAAGCGCGGGCTTCGGCGGACGGAAACGCACCCGAACGGGCCATCGACGACGACAAAATGTGGGCTCTGCGGCGGGCCGCGCGCGACTACGTACGCCGTTCCGGAGCCGACCCGGCGAAGGCGCGGTTCGATGTCATCTCCATCGCCGGAGAGCGCCTCGAACATTTTCGGGACGCATTCGCGCCCGAGCTGTCGGTATAGTGGTTTTCACCAATGCCGGAATTGCGAAAAGATCCCATCACCCAGGGCTGGGTCATTATCTCCACCGAGCGCGCGCGCCGGCCGAATGATTTTCTGCGCGGTTCTTTGCCCACGACCCCTTCCGGGAGGTTCTGCCCGTTCTGTCCCGGCAACGAAACCAAGACGCCGCCCGAGGTCCTCGCCTACAGGAGTGGCACGGGCGCGAATCAGCCAGGCTGGTCTCTGCGCGTCATCCCGAACAAGTTTCCCGTGCTCGGCATCGAAGGTGACCTGGATCGCGAAGGCGATGGGATCTTCGACAAGATGCAGGGCATTGGCGCGCACGAAGTAGTGGTGGAAGCGGCCGAGCACGCGCTGAGCATGACGGAGCTTTCGGAAAAGTCGATCGAGCAGGTGCTTTGGGCGTTTCGCGCCCGCGTTCTCGATCTGAAGAACGACCGGCGTCTCAAGTACGTGCTGCTTTTCAAAAATCAGGGCGAGGCCGCGGGCGCCACGCTGGAGCACACGCATTCGCAGTTGATCGCATTGCCGGTGGTGCCGATTCGCGTGCAGGAGGAGATCCTGGGCGCACGCAGTTATTACCAGATGAAGGAGCGCTGCGTTTTTTGCGATCTCATCCGGCAGGAAGCCAGGGATGGCGGCCGCGTGGTTACCGAGACCGACAGATTTATCGTGGTCGAGCCCTATGCGGCGAGGTTCCCGTTCGAAACGTGGATTCTTCCGAAGCAGCATCGGTCGCACTACGAGGATATCGACGGGTCGCAGATCGACAATCTGGCGTGGGTGTTGAAATCGACCCTGCGCCGTATCGAAAAAGTGCTGGAGCGGCCGCCCTACAATTTTCTGATTCACACCGCGCCTCCGCAGGAGTCGGCGAACCCCTACTATCACTGGCACATTGAAGTGATTCCGAAACTGACGCGGGTGGCGGGCTTCGAGTGGGGCACTGGCTTCTACATCAATCCAACGCCGCCGGAGGAATCCGCGCAATTCCTCCGCGATGCCGGTTTAGCGTAGCCATAACGTTACCGAGACGCGACCGTGAGGGAGCGGACGATGGTGCGGTTAAACTCCGGGAGCCTATACTTGCAGTCGTGGTGCGTCCTGAAAGACGCGTTCTTCTAACAAGTGAAAGTCTTGTGCGGGTAAGCGCCGGAGCGGCCGCGTCTGCGCGGTACCGTGTGCTGCACGGCGCAAGCCGCATCGGTAAGATCGTCGTTAGGCCGTGTGCGGGAAAACCGCGCGCACGGTTTGAAAGGGGTTTGTTGAAAACGGGCTGGCTGTTTTAGCCAGTACTGCGTCAAAATCTACCTATGAAGTTCGCCCTCCTGCTCCTCGCGGCATCCGCCCTTCTCCTGGCCGAATCGGCCGCCGGTTTGAAATGGACTACGCCCTCGGGCTGGGTTTCCGCAGGCCCCTCGCCCATGCGTGCCGTCACCTACCGCGTTCCGCCTGCTCCCGGGAGCGAGCCGCCGGAATGCGTGGTCTACTTTTTCGGAGCGGGCCAGGGTGGTACGGTCGAAGCCAATATCGAGCGCTGGAAAAGTCAGTTCACGCAGGCGGGTAAGCCAGCCATGGCCAATGTCCGGAAAACAACGATTCACAACGTGCCGGTCACCACCATTGACATCTCGGGCACATACATCGCGTCGGGTGGCATGGCGACCATGCCCCCCAAACCGGAAAATGATTTCCGCATGCTCGCGGCCATTGGCGAAGGCCCCGGCGGCAATATTTTCATTCGTTTTATCGGCCCCGCTAAGACCATCGCCGGAAACCTGGAAAAATATAATCGGTTACTTTCGTCGATCGAAAAGGAATAACCGGAATTATCTTCGGTTATACATCTCAGGTACTACCCCGCGGAAGTGCAATACCGGTACCTTAACGCTGGTATCCGGCGCAGGGCGAGCATATTATTCTGTTTATGAAGTGCCCTAAATGTGCCTCGACGACGGAGATGATGGTCAAATCACTCAGGGGATTCGAAAGAATATGGCTGGTATTGACCTGGACGAGACAATTTCGCTGTCGCGTTTGCGGAAGTGTCTTTCGGGCCTCGGCCGATTATGCCCTCCCGGCGGAAAAAGCCGGCGCCTGACGTCGTGCGCCGATACACGCCGCGTCAGTCCCGTGTATCGTAATTCATATGTTGACCGCGCTCACCCGAGCCGTGAGCCGATCCATTGAATCGTGCGAGCTGACCTGGCTGCCCCGCCGGAAAATCGACCTTAACCTGGCCATTGCACAACACCACGCTTATGAAGCCACCCTGGCCGAACTCGGTGTTCGCGTAATTTCGCTTCCTGAAGAGCCCGACCTTCCCGATGCCGTGTTCGTCGAAGATCCTCTGATCGTCGTGGACGAAGTTGCGGTACTCGCGCCCATGGGTTGCGAAAGCCGCCGCCGCGAGAGAGAAAGTCTGGCGCAGGCGATTGTTCCTTTTCGTCCTTTGCGCACACTGCGCGAGCCCGCCAAACTCGAAGGCGGTGACGTTATGCGCATCGATCGCACGCTGTTTGTTGGCCTGTCGACCCGCACCGACGAAGCCGGCGTTGCCGCTCTCGCAGACATACTCCAACCCTTCGATTACCGTGTAATACCCGTCGCGCTTCGCGGCTGCCTGCATCTCAAGTCGGCCTGTTGTTCGCTCGGTGATGGCGCCATTCTCGCCAACGCCGCGTGGCTGGATATCGCGCCTCTCGCCGCCTTCGGAATTTTGCCCGTCGCCGAAGAAGAACCGCATGCCGCCAATGTTCTCCGCGTCGGCAATACGGTAATCATGCCGGCGGCATTCCCCCGCACGGAGCGAATGCTGCGCGGCGAAGGTTTCAACCTGCGTACCGTCGATATCTCCGAATTGATGAAAGCCGAAGCCGCGGTGACCTGTTCGAGCGTAATCTTCGAAACCCCCGAATAGCTACAATCGACTTCAATGGACCCGAAACTGCGAGCCTGGTGGTCGCACCGCCAGGGGCTGGACGGCAGCCTCGCCGGAAAAAATGCCGCCGAAGTGCTTGCGCAAACCGGTTGGGCGCGCTCAGTGGGCGGCTCGTCGCCCTATCTGACCCTGTTTGCACGCGCTGGCCTGCGTCGCGGGGACGTCGACACCGCTCTCGAAAAAATCAAAATCCAGGAACTGCCCGGGCCGCGCGGTTGTACCTACGTTGTCCCCGCGTCGGATTTCGCGCTGGCTCTCGCCTCCGGCCAGCCCTTCTCCGGCGATGAAATAAAGGTCGCAGCCAAACTCGGTGTGACCAGCGCCGAGATCGATAAACTCAGGACCGCCATCCTGAAAGCGTTGGCCGCAGGTCCCATGGAACCCGACGAGTTGAAAGCCCAAGTCGGCAACGCCGCGCGCAGTCTTGGTGCGGAAGGCGCGAAAAAAGGCATAACGACTACCCTCCCCGTGGCTCTTGGTTTGCTCCAGGCCGAGGGCGAAATCCGCCGCGTGTCGCTTGACGGCCGTATCGATCGGCAGCGCTACCGCTATGCGCTCTGGAATCCAAACCGGCTCACTAAATGGAAGAAGACCGCTGCGCAATCGTTCACGGAACTGGCGCGGCAATATTTTGGCTGGATCGCCCCCGCCGCGCTCGCGGAATTTCAATGGTTTTCCGGCCTGGGCGTGAAGGCGGCGAAGGATGCTGTCGCCCCGCTGCAATTGAAGACCGTCGACCGGGACCTCCACCTTCGGCCTGAAGACGTGGAAGCGTTCACTCGCTTCGAGGCGCCCGAACGCCCGCAGTACTGTCTGGTCGGCAATCTCGACGGCATCTCTCACTTGCGCCGCGACGTGCAGAGTCTGGTTGCGGCCGAAGACCAGAAGCGCGGGTTCATCGGATCGAAAGGTCCGCTGGTCGATCTGCCGAATCACGCCATTCTGGATCGCGGACGAGTCGTCGGCCTTTGGGAGTTCGATCCCGATTCCGCACGCATCGTTTGGAAGTCGTTCGTGCCGCGCAACAGGGAGATGGAGAAAGCCGTGCACGCGATGGAAGCCTTCATCCGCGAAGATCTGGGCGACGCTCGCTCGTTCAGCCTCGACAGCCCGGCGCGCCGCGCACCGCGCATTGAAGCCCTGCGAAAGGCCGCGTCCGCTTGATCGCGACCGCGTTCCTCGCCGACCCGATTGCTAAAGAGCATGACACCGGCCGGGGTCATCCCGAGCGTGCCGCGCGGTGGGACGCGGCTGTGCGGGGGCTCGGTGCGCATCCGCTTGCCGAAGTCGCGCCACGCTCTGCTTCTGAAGATGAGCTCGCGCTTTGTCACTCGCTCGATTACATCCGTACTGCGCGCCGGGATGTCGAGCGTGGCCTCTCCGCGCTCAGCACCGGCGATACCGATATCTGCCCGCGCTCGTTCGATGCCGCGGTGCGCGCTGCAGGTCTCTGTCTGAACGCGGTCGATTTAGTCATGAGCAGGGATGCGCGGAATGCATTCTGCATCGTGCGCCCGCCCGGACACCATGCCACTCCCAACCGCGGAATGGGCTTCTGTCTGTTCAACAACATCGCCATTGCCGCGCGATATGCCCAGCGCCGGTACGGCGTCGAACGCGCCGCCATCGTCGATTGGGACGTCCATCATGGCAACGGCACGCAGGATATTTTTTATCGCGACCCCTCGGTGTTTTTCTTCAGCACGCATCAGTCGCCCTGGTATCCGGGTACCGGCGCCGCCGACGAAACAGGCGAGGGACCCGGCGAGGGAACCACGTTGAATTGCCCCTTTCCCGCAGGCGCGGGCCGCGATCGGATTCTCGGTGCATTTCGCGATCGCTGGGCGCCGCGCATGCGGGAATTCCGCCCCGACCTCATTCTCATCTCCGCTGGTTTCGATTCGAGGCTCGGCGACCCGCTGGGTCATTTCTTATTGACCGATGCGGATTTCGCCGATCTCACTACGCTTGTGATGGAGACCGCCGACAAATACTGCGAATCCCGCATCGTCTCCGTGCTCGAAGGCGGTTACGATCTCGATGGCCTCGCCCGCGCGGTTTCCGCCCATTCCAACGCTCTTGTGCGCTAACGCACCTCGCCCTTTTTGGCATCGCGATTGCACCTTCGCCCAACGGAGGTTCCATCATGAATTGGGACAGAGTCGAAGGCAACTGGAAGCAGTTCACGGGTCAGGCCCGCCAGCAATGGGGCAAACTCACCGATAACGACCTGCAAAAGGCTGCTGGACGGCGAGACCAGCTTGTCGGAATAATTCAGGAACGTTACGGAATCGCAAAAGACGAAGCCGAGCGCCAGGCCAACGACTGGGCTGATGCGCTGAAAGAAGAAGAAAAAGTTGAAAAATCCGGCCGGGCTGGCAATTTTTAGTGTTGTGTCCAGGAAATAGCTGGACCATGTTCATGCGGCTGGTACACGCGACTTCAGTCGCGTTTTTTCGGGAGAAAACGAACGCGACTGAAGTCGCATGTACCGGAAATGCAGCCCAGTTATTTGCTGGACACAACACTAGCCTGCATCTTCGAAGGTGCTGATTCCAGCGATTCCCGCTGCGCCCGCTGCGATGCACGCGGGCGCAGTTTCAGTGGTAATTCCACCCAGAGCGATTACAGGGATGGCCGATTGACGAACAAACTCGCTTAGTCCCGCGATCCCGAGCGGCAATCGGGCATCCACCTTGGAGCGTGGCGAAAAAACGGGTGCGACAAGAACGAAATCCGCGCCCCGTGTGCGATCCAGCCCATCGACGGAGTGGCACGACGCCGTAATCGTGAAGCCGCGCCGCGCAAATTTTTCCGGCATGACGGATCCGTCTCTCAAATGAATGCCGTGCGCCCCGCAGGCAATCGCCACGTCGGCACGGTCGTTGATCAGAATTTTTGCCCCGTGGGGATTGGCCAGCCCCAGCACCCTTCGTGTAATCTCCGCCAGCCTTCGCCCGCCCAAATCGCGTTCGCGAATCTGCAAAAAATCCACGCCTCGCCCGAGGCATCGCGCCACGCCCGCCATCCACTTCTCTTCATCCAGCGCGGCATTTCCGTTTGTGATCGCGTAGCGGATCACAGCGGCGTGTAATATCGTTCGCCCGCGCAGGACCGGCAGAGCGTTTGCCCCTCCCGCTCTACGTGGCGTTCGAAATTAATCCCCTCGCCGCATTCCGCGCACACGCGACGTTCCCCTTTGTATCCTGGAAACTCCTCCGGACCCAGCTCGACGCGCACCCACTGATGCGCGAACAACTCCTCCGCGGGCATCGTCCGATAGGCTTCCATCTGCTGCTGGTTTTTATCCGCGATTTCAGGGCACAGTTCCCTGGCCCTCCCCTTCGACGATTCCCGTGCCACGACGCGGACGGCCCGCTGCGTCTGCAGATCGCAAAACGTCGCGGCCACTTTCCCGAAGTCGCGAAATTTCAGCGCGCGCTTGCCCAGCCTGCAGCCAGTCACCACTGGAATCGCGTCTGTCGCGCATCGGTCGATCTCGATAAACGTCACCAGTCTCTTCCGGTCCTTGCCCTCCGGCTCGCTGACGCCCAGCAGTTCGAGTCCGTGAATCGCCAGACGCAGTCCGAGAATCTGTCCCGCGCACATGTGCCCGTGCGCCGCTGCGGCGAGTTGTTCGTATTCCCCGAACGTTCGCATAAATCGTCAGTCTCCGGGCTGCGCTTCCGGCGCGATCCCCGGGCGCCGCATCATGTTCGCTTCCTTAGCATGGCGATGCAGGTCGGTAATGTCAAAGCCCGCAAACGCCACTGCCACCGCGCCCCCCACCGCCACCGGCAGCGTCAGGAACCAGAACATAATTTCCGCGAAGATCTGCGCGTTAGGATGTTCCACCAGCATCAGCATCAGCGCGTAAATGGTCGCCGCCTGATAGGCCCCCACGTTAGCCGGCGCATTGGGAACCAGCGTTCCGATCGCCTTCACCACCAGCAGAAATCCCGCTGCGCTCAGCCCCAGATCGAACGCGTCCGCCCGCGTCAGCGCCCACACCGCCAGGATTTGCGCGAACCAATAAAGCCCGCTCAGCAGCATCGCGATTCCCAGTTCGCGCCAGTGCCCCAGCCGATGGATTTCGTCCAGCAGATGAACGAAGCGCGCCCCCCAGCTCGAATTCTTCACGAAATAGTGCGCGTGATGCCGCCGGAACAATACATAAAGGATGAGCAGCGCAATCCCCACCACGCCCCCGCCAAATCCCCACATCACCCGCGTCACCATGGCGTGACTCGAAATCTGGAACGTAATGATCAGGTAGAGAATCACGATCCAGAGCCCGTCCATGATCCGCAGAATCACGTCGGAGGTCACTGCCAGGGATAACGGCACTTCGGTTTCGAACGAAAGCAGGAAGCAGCGGATCAGTTCGCCCGCTCGCGCCGGCAGCACGTCGTTGGCGAATACTCCGATGAATACGGCCTGGAGAGAGAGACCGAATGAGGGCGCGCCAACCGGTTTAAGAAACGCGCTCCAGCGCCACGCATCCGCAAAATAAACGGCGAATTCCAGCGCGATGGCGAGCGTTACCCACCACCAGTCCATCGTGCGCAGATGGTCGCCCAGCAGTGCGTAGGGGAATCTTGAAAAGACCCAGATCAGCGAAGCGCCGGAGATCGTATAACCGATCGCGGGCACCAGCCACTTCGGGATTCTTGCCTGCTGCGGAGGCGATTCAACCGTATCCATGCGCGTTCTGACGCGAACGACAACCTCATCATAGCGTCAACCCCGCGCTATCGGCCCGACGCGCGCATAGCCTGAATTAACTTCCGGCTCGACCACGTTACGGTCGCCAGAAAGAATGCGAAGCTCATCAGAATCACGGCCAGTTGCCGCTGCGGTGAAAGCGTCCGCGCCACATCCGCATTGCTCGGATTCACATTCGTCTGGAAATCGAGCGTAACGGTCGCCGGCGGCGCATTTCGCGCATTCACCACCAGCACCGCATAACGTCCGCGGGTGTCGATCATGCGCCGGAAATCGCCCGTGCGCGCTTCGGGCGTCGTCGCCATCGTCTCGTGTTCCTGCCCCCGGTCGAACAGCCGAAACTCGCTCATCGGCAGCAATTCGAGGTGAACGCTCGGGTTTCCCTCCAGCACTTCAAAGCGGCATTCCACCTCGGTCGGCGTCTGCCGCACCGTAAACGGAATCCAGCGGAAATCGCCGGGAGCCAGATGGAACGACGGGCCGCCGAGTAAAGCCATGAGCAAGGCAAATTTCATTCGCGTCATTGTCATCGTACCCCTGGAGTTAAGCTGAATCTCATAACGATGGCCCGCACCATTTTCCGAGTTCTGATCGGCTTGACGCTTCTGGTGATGATGATTGCGCGATATTCCCGCGGCCGCATGCAGGTAATGTTGTTCCTGCCGTTTTATTATTGGTTCCTCGTGTCGGTGTTTGTATTCGCGGCATTCGGCCTGGCTTCCGCGTATCACGCCTGGCGCGAACCGCACAACCGCCGCGCCTACTTGCTCGACATCGTCCTGGCCGCCGCCTGGATTCCCTACTGGCTCACCAATTTCCGCTAAGCGACCGGCGATCTGGTACACGCGACTTCAGTCGCGTTCCCTAAGACCAGCGTTCCTCCCCCTTCGCCACATTCTCGTTAAGATAATCCTCCAGGCATCGCATAATCAGCGCCGTCCACCCCGTCTGATGACTCGCCCCGCATCCGCGTCCCGTATCCGCGTGGAAATATTCATGGAAGCAAGTGAGCCCGCGCCAGTGCGGATTGTCCGCGTAAATTCGATTCTCGCCCTGCCACGGCGCCCACCCGCTCGCGTCGGGAAGAAAAAGCCTGCACAACCGCCGGTTGATCTCGCGTGCCACTTCCCGCAGCGTCATGTATTTTCCCGATCCCGTCGGACACTCCACTTTGAAATCGTCGCCGTAGAAATGGTGATACCGTTCCAGCGCTTCCATCAGCAGATAATTCATCGGCAGCCACACCGGTCCCCGCCAGTTTGAATTGCCCCCGAAAAGTTCTGTCGTCGATTCGCCCGGATCGTAATGCACCGTGCGTTCCTCGCCGTCTACCAACAGCACGAATGGATGCTCGGCGTACACAGCCGAAAGCGAGCGAATCCCGAAAGGCGACAGAAATTCGCGCTCATCCAGCATTCTCTCCAGCACCCGCAGCAGCCGCCCGCGCATCGGCAGGGCCAGCAGACGCTGCGTATTCACGCCCTCGCCGCGCGTTTCCATCATCGAAATTTCATGGTGCAGATCGCGCCGGTTGGTAAGAAACCAATCCATTCGTTTCCGGAAATCGGGCAGCCGGTCGATCGTCGACTGATCCAGAACCGTCACCGCCAGCAACGGAATCAGCCCTACCAGGGACCGGAGCTTCAGCGGAATATTCTTCCCGTCCGTTCGCACCTCGTCGTAATAAAATCCGTCTTCTTCGTCCCAGAGCCCGTCCTCGCCCAGCGTGTTCACGGCATCCGCGATCGCGATAAAGTGCTCGAAAAATTTCGACGCGACGTCTTCGTATACCGGATCCTCGCGCGCCAGTTCCAGCGCGATCGACATCATCGTGGCGCAGTAGCATGCCATCCAGGCCGATCCGTCCGCCTGCTCCAGCATGCCCCCGCCTGGCAGCGGCTGCGAGCGGTCGAAGACCCCGATATTGTCCAGCCCAAGAAATCCGCCCGAAAAAACCTGCTTGCCCGCGATATCTTTCCGGTTAACCCACCATGTGAAATTGATCAGCAGCTTCTGAAAAACGCGCTCCAGAAACGCACAATCGCGCTGCCCCCAGGGCGCCGAAATCTTGTAGACACGCCACGCCGCCCACGGATGCACCGGCGGATTCACGTCGCCGAACCCGAATTCGTACGCCGGAATTTGCCCGTTCGGATTCATGTACCATTCCCGCAGCGGCAGAATAAGCTGCTCTTTCGCCAGATACGGATCGATCTCCGCAAAAGCCACGGTATGGAATCCGAGATCCCACGACGCATACCAGGGGAACTCCCACGTGTCGGGCATCGAGAGGACGTCGCGGTTATAAAGATGCTCCCACCCGCTGTTCCGTCCCTTCCACCGCGTGGCCGGAGGCGCTGGTTGAGACGGATCGCCCTCCAGCCACTCGATCACGCTGTAGTAATAAAACTGCTTCGACCATAAAAGACTGGCCGCGGCCTGCCGCGCGATCTGGCGCTCGACCGGTTCCTGCCCTTCCATCGTGCCGTAAAAAAGATCCGTGTCCCGCATCCGTTCCGCGAAAATCTCATCGAAATCCACCGGCCCGTATTCACTCGCCGCGCACAGCCGGAAGCGCAGTTCGATATTTCCTCCCGCCGCGATCTGTACCTGGTACCGCGCCGCCGCTTTCGTGCCCCGCTGTTGCGGATTCACCGCGCTCTCATCGCCGTCGATCACCAGACGATGGAAAGCATCCTTAACGTAGGGCGTGTCGTTCGCGGCTTTGAAAAGTCTCTCCATATTCGTCTCGTTCTCGGTAAATATCAGCCGGTCCGGCTTCGTCAACGCTTCGAAAATGAATGCGCCGAGCGACGCCTGCTCGCATCGCACCCGCGTATCGTTCTCGCTCCGCATCTCGGGTTTCGGCCAATATCCGTCGCCCGTCCGTCCCCATCCCCACGTATTACGGAACCATACCGTCGGCAGGATCTCCAGCGTCGCGTCGTCCGGACCGCGATTGTCCACGCGCAGCCGGATCAGGATGTCGTCCGGCGAGGCTTTTGCATATTCGATGGCCACGTCAAAATAGCGGTTGTCGTCGAAGATGCCCGTATCGAGCAGTTCGTATTCGCGATCGTGCCGGTTGCGCTTCCCGTTTTCGTCCACCAGTTGCCGATACGGAAATGCACGCTGCGGATATTTGTACAGCGCCTTCATGTAGGAGTGACTGGGAGAGGACTCCAGATAGAAATAGCACTCCTTCACGTCCTCGCCGTGATTGCCCTCGTCGCTGCTCAGGCCGAAGAGCCGCTCCTTGAGAATCGGATCTTTTCCGTTCCACAGCGCCAATCCAAAACACAGCCGGCACTCCCGGTCGCAGATTCCCAGCAGCCCGTCTTCGCCCCAGCGATACGCCCGGCTCCGCGCATGGTCGTGCGGAAAATACTTCCAGCATTCCCCGTTCGCCGAATAGTCTTCGCGCACCGTGCCCCACTGCCGCCCGGCCAGATAAGGTCCCCAGCGCTTCCAGTTTTTTTCGAGCCGGGCCTCTTCGCCCAGCCGGATCTGTTCGGGATTCACCTGGTCCGCCTCAGAATCGCCCGCGCCGGCGCTCCGTCCGAACCCATCAGCAGCAGCGGCAGGCACACCATTTCATACGTCCCCGCCTCCACGCCCTGAAGATTCAGCCCTTCGATAATCCAGATTCCCGCCTCCAGCAGAATGCGATGCGTCTCGGCTTCATCCCCCGGGAACGCATCCACCGAAAGATAGTCGATGCCAACGCACCTCACGCCGCGTTCCACCAGGTACCTCGCTGCTTCCGGCGAAATGAAAACGAACTCCTTCCGGAACGCGTCGCGGCTCCAGCCATGATCCGAGTTCGCCGTCCGGAACAGAATGCGCTCGCCCCCGGCAATGGCATGCGCCGTCAGTTCACTCCGTTCGATCGATCTTCGGTCCCGAATAGGAATCACCCGCGCCGGTCCCACGGTCGCCTCGATCGGCATTTCGTCAATCGTCCGCGCGTTCGGAATGTAATGAAGGGGTGCGTCCATGTGCGTCCCTGTGTGCACGCTGAGACTCATGCGCGAGACTGTGGCGCCGCCGCCCTTCGCCTGATCCAGGAACCGTTCGATGTGAAAAGCGGAGTCCCCGGGCCAGTGCACCATGCCGTTGCGCAGCGGAACGGAGACGTCGATCCAGTCGCTCACAAATCTATGCTACGCGGGCGCTATCCTTCCCAGCTGCCGAGCCGCGCCCGTAAGGAAGCGGACGATGTTCCGGAACACCGGATCGTAATCTAAAACTCACGCATTTATTGTTCCCATATTATTTCTGACTTTTTCGCCTTAGCCTTCGCTTTTTCACTCATTCGTAATCGTGTTGTTATGCGGGGCCGTTAGCTTATTAGTTCATCTCCCCCTACTGTCTGATCTGGAAAGGATAAGTGTAATGCGAGGTCTTGTAAGTCGCCGGTGTGGTGTGTTCGTGAGTATGTGTGCGCTGTTTTGCGTTGCGGGATGGACATCGTTGCAGGCGCAAAATGCCG
>Ga0182016_10003620_pt1 | contig 17552 bp, 9 predicted proteins | sample 712S2MmetaG_FD_120491 | JGI IMG/M metagenome (GOLD analysis project Ga0182016, IMG submission 120491) | Permafrost microbial communities from Stordalen Mire, Sweden - 712S2M metaG | ecosystem: Environmental > Terrestrial > Soil > Wetlands > Permafrost | place: Sweden: Stordalen | collected...
GATCCTGGCCTTCATGGCCATGGAGCCGCCCACGGCCCTGGAACCCAAGCCGATCAGCGAGGAGAAGAACAAGGTGTTCCGCTCCATGCTGCCCGTCGATCCCAAGGACGTGGTGCGCGGCCAATACAACGGCTATCGCCAGGAGGAGGGGGTCGACCCGGAATCCGACACCGAGACCTTCATCGCTCTCAAATGCCTGATCGATAATTGGCGCTGGGCGGGGGTGCCGTTCTTCCTGCGCACCGGCAAGAAGATGGCCGAGGGCCAGAGGATCATCTCGATCGCCTTCAGAGAGCCGCCCAAGAGCATGTTCCCGGTGGGCTCGGGCATCGGCGCCCAGGGCCCCGACCATCTGACGTTCGATCTGGCCGACGCGTCGAAGATGTCGCTGTCCTTCTATGGCAAGCGGCCTGGGCCGGGCATGCGGCTCGACAAGCTCAGCCTGCAATTCGCCATGCACGACACCGGCCTGGCGGGAGACGTGCTGGAGGCTTACGAGCGACTGATCCTCGACGCCATGCGCGGCGACCACACCCTGTTCACCACCGCCGAGGGCATAGAGCGGTTGTGGGAGGTGTCGATCCCGCTCCTGGAAAACCCTCCGCCGGTGCGCCTGTATCCGCCCGGCGCCTGGGGGCCGAAATCGATCCATCAATTGGTGGCGCCGCATGCTTGGCGACTGCCGTTTGAACGGGCGTGGCGCGACCCCAACCGTGAGGGGGGGTAGAGCCCGGAGGTTCTCCCTACTGGCGCTACAAAACCCTACTTGAGATCCGCGCAGGTTTCGCCTGGCTTCAAGCGCACCTTGATCGGATGGGTGAACGCGTTGTGCGGATTGAGCGCGGGGGGAACCGCGCGATAGGCGACGTGCTCAACATCGCTGCAGGATATCCAGGGGCTGGGCAAACGGGCGTCGGGCTGGGCGGCTAGCACCCCGCCGCCGCCGAAGCCGGCAACCAGAAGCGTCATCGCCGCGATGCGACGGCCCCACGGAGGTGATTCGCGTCTCCCGCGAGCAAGCGTCTCCGTAAGTTGCACGTCCAAACTCCCTTGGTTGTCCGAAGTGATCGCCAGATCATCACCCCGTGCCTAATCGCACCACTTCATGGAATTGAAAACCCAAATTGGTGTAGTAAAATCCAATTTGTCGTTTACTGTTGGCCGCAGCGGGCCATAGTCCAAAAATATCCCAATCCTAATGTCACTATGGGTAATCTGTTGGGCGCCACCAAAACAGTGAAGGACGACGGCCTGCATATGTCGCTGAGGGGCTGGGCATGATCGTTTCCCAGCGATCAGAGGCCTTTGCGCCGAGTCCGGCGCTCCCCGTTCGGCCCGCGGCGAACGAGGGCTATGGCCGAGAAAAGATCCATCTTGCCGTGGTGATCGGTTCGCGCGGCCAACTGGTCGGCGTGGAAAGCCTGCAAACGGGCTTCACCCGCCGCTCCGAGCGGCTGATGGCCGTCCCCCAACTCGAGGGCTTGGGCCATCCGACCCCGCTGAATTTCCTTTGGGGCAAGACCGGTCCGGCCTTGGGCATTCGTCGACGCAAGGGCGTGGGAACCTGCCGGCTGGACGAATTGGCGTTCGAAAGGTTCAAAGCCTTCCACCGCACCGCCCTTGCCGGAATCGACGACATCGGGGTGGAGGCTTTCCTCAAGTTCCTTGAGACTTGGTCGCCCGTGCAGTCTCAGGAGTTTCCCGAGTTCGTCGGGTGCCTCGACCTGAACCTGGTCTTTCGTTTCCAATACGACGACGCGTTCCTGCACGAACGTCAGGCCGCCCGTCAGGCATGGTCGCGCGTGCTGGACCAAGGCTCACAGCAAGATGCGATCAGCTTATATCGAGCTGATCGCCAAATCTTGCCATAAATCATAAAGTTAGAACCGAGAGTACGTGCGGCGCTTTAGAGCCGGATGACGTCTCTCGACGTCTGAATCCGGCTCACCATATTTGAATCTAGAGCACGATTCAGCGTTTAGGCGATTCCGCCTAAACCCATCGTGCTTTAGGCGCCGGCGGGATCGCGCGCGGCGCTCTGGTGATAGTATCCGAGCGCGAAGCGCGCCTGGTCCTCGGGGTTGCTCAGGGAGGGCCGCCGCTTGAAGCATTCCAGCCAGAGGGTCTTGATGGCTTCTCGAATGCGCACCCCTTGGGGGATGTCCTTCTCGGTTTTTTGCAGGACAGGCAGGCTCAATAGCATGAGATACGACGTTCTAAGGCTGAGGCGGGGGCCGTTGGCCAACCAAGATCGGAAGACCGAGCCGGTTTGAAAGGCGTCCGTTTTCAACTTCGGATCGACGGCGTCGATCCTGCAGGCCAGCCGGCCCAGTTGATAGGCTTGGTCGGGAAAGTTCGGCTTGAGCATGACCGGCGATCTAAGCCAGGCGCCGCCCAATCGTTCACGCCGTGCTATGACGCCCTTGAGCGCCGCCACGCGATTCTCCGTCAGATCGCCGTCCGACCGCAAACGCCCCAGCACCGCGCTGAGCAGGCTAGGCGGAAATCCGCCGCCGGACAGGAGCGCATAGAGAATTTCGCTGATCAGGTTGGCAGGCGCCAAATCCAGGCGCCCCCCGGGAACGGTCTCCCGCAGGAGGCCAATGACCGATGGCGCCGGGCCGCCGTCAGAGGGTTCGATGCGCAGGTCTTCCCAGAAATCACGGATATTTCCGGCCAGATGGCTGAGTTTGTCGACGATGAAGAACTTGACCGTGGTCTGCCCGGAGGTCTTCGCCAGGCCCACGGCATAAAAGCGCCCTTCAAGACCGGCGTACATATTTGCCGGGGGCCACCGACCGGCGCTGGACACCCGTTCGCAAAGCCGCCGGGCTTCGGGCGTGCTGCGGTCCTGCCAGTGGTCGCTGAGCGCGCTCATGGCCGCCATCAGCAGATCGTCCGCGTCGCCGTTGTCGGACCAGAACACCACCGTGGTCCCGCCGATCTCGACACAATGTTCCCGCCCCGAATGGCGAAAAGCCTCCAGCGCTTCGGAGAAAAAGACGGTGGCGCCGCCGGCCGAGCCGTTTCCCTGCTGCTTCACATATCGGGATAAGGCATCCTGAATCATAACCGTCGCACCGCTGATCTCGCCTGACCCCATTGTAGGGCGCGGCTACCAGGCCGCCGCGATCACACCCCACAAAAGCGCTTTACGACGCCATTTTGCTACAATTATGGGCTTATAGGCATCACAAAGTGCAAAATATCGGCGGCATTTGGAATTAGCCACACCTAATTGACGTTTTCAGGCACATTATGGGCAGAGAATGCCTGATATGGGCCTATTCGGCAGGGGGTCGGGTACGACCAACGTCGATAGCAAATCGCTCATCAGGGCGTGAGTTCAACTAGGGGAACCAAATGAAATCCTGTGCATCTATGTCGGCTGCTCGCCTGGGGGGCTACAAGGCTCTCCTGTTGGGGAGCGTGGTTGGCATCGCTGTTCTGTCCGGCTCCAGCGCCTTCGCGCAACAGGCGCTGGCCTCAAACGGCGCCTCGAACGTTCTGCTCCTGGCGGACGCCAGCGTCCCGGCGCTGGCCTCCACGGTCGCCACCGATAACGGGGCTCCGGTTCAGGGCGCCGTGGCGGCCATCGCCAACGCGCCCGCGGTGCAGATCGCCCAGGCCACGCCGTCCGCCGCGCCGGCCTCGTCCGTCGCCAGTCCCTACACCGTTTCGGCGGTGGACAAGGCCATCGGCGCGAATCCGCTCTCGCGCTTCGTGAACTACTACTTCGCCGAATGGGGCCAATCGTCCGCGCCGACCGATCCCAACGCCCCGCCGGCCACCCGCGCCGGCTGGCCGGTCGTGCCGCAAACCACCCCGCCCATGCCCTTCACCGACTGGCCCTACGGCGGCACCACCCTGATCGGCGACAACCACACCGCTTCGATCGACAGCCCTCTGATGGTGGCCGTTGAGCACACCGGTGTCGGCCAGGCGATGGCCTCCCTGGGCATCCAGGCCTACGGCTGGATCGATTACGGCGGCAACATCAGCTCCAGCCACCTGAAAGGCGGCAACGCGCCGGCGGCCTACGACTACAACCCCAACAACGTTCAGCTGGATCAGGCGGTGCTGTATGTCGAGCGCACGCCCGACACCGTGCAGACCGATCACGTCGATTGGGGCTTCCGCGCCTCGGCGATCTACGGTGAAAACTATCGCTACACGACGTCCTACGGCGTCGCCAGCTATCAGCTGCTGAAGCATAACAACTTCGTCGGCTACGACTTCCCCATGGTTTACGGCGAACTCTGGGTTCCCAAGATCATGGAAGGTCTGATGATCCGCGTGGGTCGTTACATCTCCCTGCCGGACATCGAGGCCCAGCTGGCCCCGAACAACTATATGTACACCCACTCCATAACCTATACGTTGGACAACTATACCAACGAAGGCATTCAGACGACCCTGGCTGTCACCAAGCAGTTCATGCTGCAAGTGGGCCTCGCCATGGGTACGGAAGAGGGCGTGTGGGACTATAACGTCAAGCTGCCCAACCAGTATGTGCTGGCTAACGGAGCGGGTTCGGACCCGCTTTATCCGGGCAAGTCCTTCCTCAAGGATCCGGGCGAACAGCCGTCACTCACCGTGTGCGGTCGCTGGCAGAGCCTGGACGGCAACAACGACGTCAACGTCTGCGCCGACGCCGTCAATAAGGGCAACTGGGGCTACAACAACCTGCAATGGTACGGCCTGACCGCCTATCACAAGTTCAACCAGTACTTCCACGTCTCCTGGGAGTTCTACAACGAGCACCAAGACGGGGTGGTCAACGAGCTGAACCCAACGGCTCAGAACATCTACCTCAATGGCGGCACGCCCTTCTCGCCGCAGTACATCCCCTTCAACTCGCCTTACGAGGCGCAGTGCAAGAGCGTGACAGTGCTTCGCTGCCGGACGGACTCCTACGGCACCGTGGCCTACTGGAACTTCTCGCCCAACCCGATGAACAACTTCTCCTTGCGCACCGAGTACTATGACGATCCGGAAGGTCAGCGCACAGGCACCGCCACCAGCTACTACGAGCTGGGTATCGGCCTGCAGCACTGGCTCTCGCCGCAAATCGAAATGCGGCCCGAGTTCACCTCCTACTGGAGCGACAGGCCCTCGTTCAACCTGGGCACCGCGAAGACCGAGCGCGTCTTCTCCGGCGACCTCATCTGGCACTTCTAGTCTGGAGTTAGCTTAAGCATCGCTGGGGCTTGCGCCCCGGCGATGTTCTTTTGCCGGCCGTTCGGCGAGGCTTGATTCACCCCTTTATTCTCGCCTCGTCGAACGGTTCGGTCCTCGATTTGCCGATCCCCAAAAATCGCATCAAAAATGCGAAAACGAGAAAACACGCCCAAAATGGGCAAATCGCCACATAAATTGGCTAAGCTGTCTGAAGCTGCCCCCGTATGCAGCTAAAATCTCAAAACTGACCGTCCGGTTCGTCGCCATGAGTGACTGAACCGCATCCCCCTGCACCCCGTGGCCCCCCGTCGAAGCGCGCTCAGACTCGGATCGCGCGCACGGCGGCTCGTCGCGTTTCGCGAAACAGAGGGGATATTGGGAATGAACAACGGTGAAACTTGCTCGGCTTGGGCTCAGCGATTCGGGGAGCGAGGGGCTCGCCGATTCAAGGCCTGTCTGTTGGCGAGTGTGGTGGGTGTCGCCGGCCTGTCGGGCGCGCAAGCTTTCGCCGGATCGCTCGATGCGGGACAGCCCCAGGATGGGGGCGCGGCCGTCGCTAATGCCCCGGCCGTGCAACTGGCCGATAATACGCCGGCCGCCCCGGCGCCGACCGCGGCGGCTTCAGTCACCTGGAGCGACAAGCTAGGCTCCGGCGTGCTGGAGCGTCTGGCCAACTACTACAAACTGGAGTGGGGCCAAGTCGGCCCGCCGGCCGACCCCAATGCGCCGACCTCGCGCCGGGCCAATGTGCCGCCCCAGCCCGAAAACTCCCCGCCCATGCCGTTCACCGAATGGCCTTATGGCGGGACGACCAATCTGGGCACCAATCGCACGGCTTCGGTGGACAGCCCCCTGATGGTGGCGATCGCCAACACCGGCGTCGGCAAATTCATGAGCGCGACCGGTCTGCAAGCCTACGGCTGGGTCGACTACGGCGGCAACCTCAGTTCGAGCAAGAACAAATACGGGAATTCACCGGCTGCCTACGACTTCCAGCCCAACGCGATCTCGCTTGACCAGGCGGTGCTCTATGTCGAGCGGACTCCTGACACCGTGCAAACCGATCATATCGATTGGGGTTTCAGGCTTTCGGCCATCTACGGCACCAACTATCGCTACACGACCGCCTATGGCATCGCCAGCTACCAGCTACTGAAGAACAACGCGGGCATGGGTTACGATTTTCCCATGGTCTATGCGGAAGCTTTCATTCCCAATGTCGCCCAGGGCCTGATCGTGCGGGTGGGCCGATACATTTCCTTGCCGGATATCGAGGCGCAGCTCGCGCCGAACAACTACATGTATACCCATTCCATTACCTATACGCTGGACAACTATACCAACGAAGGCGTGCAGGCGACGCTTCAGGCGACCAAGAACGTTATCCTCCAGCTCGGGGTCAGCGACGGGACGGAGGCGGCGATCTGGAACGTCAACGCGACCCTGCCCAACCTCGATCCCAATCCGCTCTACCCCAACAAGACCTTCCTGAAGGATCCCGGCGCCCAGCCGACCGTCACGGCCTGCGCCCGCTATGAGAGCGACTCAGCCAAGGACAATCTGTACATCTGCGGCAACGGGATCAACAAAGGTACTTTCGGGTACAATAACCTCCAGTGGTATGGCGTTACCTATTATCATAAATGGAACGATCATTGGCATATCGCCGTTGAAATCTACAACGAGCACCAGAACAATGTTCCAAACAGCCTGAATCCCGCCGTCTCGGGTTATATCACCAACGGTGGAACGCCGTTTTCTCCGCAATATATTCCATTCAACGCGCCGAACGCGGCCCAGTGCAAAAATCCCAATGCGCTGGATTGCTCGGCCGTGTCCCAGTCGGCTCTGACCTATCTGAACTATCAGCCGGGTCCTTTGGACAACCTGTCGTTTCGCGCCGAGTACTACGACGACGAGGAAGGGCAGCGCACAGGCACGGCGACGATCTATTACGACGTCGGCATAGGCTGGCAGCACTGGCTGGGCGCCCAGGTGGAGCTGCGCCCGGAGGTCTCATACTACTGGTCGACCAAGCCCGCTTTCGACGGCAATCCCTATCTGGGAATCTCCCCGGACAAGAGGCAGCAAACGGTGTGGGCTGGCGACATCATCTGGCACTTCTAGGGTGTGGGCTCAATCGGCCCGTCAAAAACTCTATATCGTTCAACGAGATCGTCATCCTCGGGGCGACTGTAAGTCGAGCCCGAGGACCCAGCCGCTCGACCTTTGATGACAAGCCCTTCGCGCAGCGCGTCCATCGTAGCGTCAAGCGCATTTCTGCTGGGGCCTCGGACAAATGCTCCGCATTTTCCGAGGATGGCGGTCAATTGGGATGGCAGGGCCCGGTTTGCAGTGTCCAGGCCGCGATTGGGCGGCCCGCCCACGCCGCCGTTGAGCCCCAGGATGGTAAGCTAATAACTTAGGCAATATGGCGCTTTAGCGCCAAAATCGCGGCTCCACGCCCGGAGCGTACGCGCTGCATCCAGCCCAAGTATTGCCGCCACACAAACCCAAAATGGGTTTTTAAACACCAATATGGTGAACTGCGGCGACCAAGATACCGCAAAAATACTGATAGATTCCCCCTAGGCAAGGCCGCTATCTCGGCGCCGCATATGGGGAAAATAATACCAATATGGGTTTGTAGACATAAAAAACGGCAGATAATGCCGCAAATGACGCCAAAAGAAGCGAATATGGAAATGATCGGTCATTTTGGCGGGGTCGCCTGGAACATACAGGAGCAATCTGCGACCCCAGGGCCGGTGTTGTGATTAAACCTCACGGCAGTCGTAATAAGTTTGGGCGGGTCGCTTCTAAAAAAGCGAAAAGCAAAGGGGAATATAGAGGATGTCAGAAATAAATAATACGCAGGCGTTTGCATCCGTTTATCCAAACGGAGTTGCTCGCGGCGATGGCCGTGGACAAGAGCGGTCCAGAGTGTTCAAGACGTTTTTGCTGGCCAGCGTGGTGGGCTTCGGCGTTCTGGCCACGTCCAATGCATTTGCCGAGCAGGTCGCCGCCCCGGCGTCGTCTTCCTCGGGCGTGATCCTTCTTGCCGACCTGAGCGCGCCGACCGCGCCTGTGCCGGCGGCGATGGGCGCGGCCACGGCGACGGACGCCGGCGCTCCGGCCAATGATACGGTCAGCGCCATCGCCAAGGCGCCGATGCTGCAACTGGCCGACAACACCCCGGCCCCTGCGGCCTCGCCGTCACCCTATGTGACGCCGGATCCCAACTGGGACGCCAAGCTGGGCACCAACTTTTTCACCCGCCTGGTCAACTACTATAAGCTGGAATGGGATCAGGCCGGCCCGCCGCCGACACCGGGCGCCCCCGATTCGCGCCGCAAGGACTTTCCGCCGGCGCCGGTGACCTCGCCGCCCTATCCCTTCACCGAATGGCCCTACGGGGGCGCCACGGGTATCGCCACCAACCGCACCGCCTCCTACGACAGCCCGCTGGATGTCGCGCTGGAGCCGACCTTCATCGGCAAGGCCATGGCGGCCACCGGCATCCAGGCCTACGGTTGGGTCGATTACGGCGGCAACCTCAGCACCAGCAAGGTCAAGAGCGGCGGCAACGCGCCGGCCGCCTATCTGTACAACCCAAACTCCATCACCCTGGACCAGGCGGTGATGTACGTCGAGCGGACACCCGACACGGTTCAGACCGATCACGTGGACTGGGGTTTCCGCGCCTCGGCGATCTACGGCACCAACTATCGCTACACGACGTCCTATGGACTGGCCAGCTACCAGCTCCTCAAGGACAACCATCCCATGGGTTACGACTTCCCCATGATGTACCTGGAACTCTACGTTCCTAAGGTTTTGGATGGTCTGTTCTTCCGTCTAGGCCGCTATATATCGGTGCCTGACATTGAGGCCCAACTTGCGCCCAACAACTATATGTACACCCACTCCATCACCTACACCTTCGACAACTACACCAACGAAGGCCTGTCCACTACGCTGCTGATCAACAAGAACTGGACCTTCCAGGTCGGCATATCGGTCGGCACCGAGGCGACGGTTTGGAACCTGGGCGTCAAGGAACCCAACCTAGATCCGGGCAACCCCCTGTACGGCGGCAAGACCTTCCTCAAGGACCCCGGCGCCCAGCCCTCGATCACGTCCTGCCTGCGTTGGGAAGCCAGCGACGCCAAGAACGCCTTCATGGCGTGCGAGGATGCGCACAACAACGGCGTGTGGGGTTATAATAACCTGCAGTGGCAAGGGTTTACCTACTACCACAAGTGGGCTGACAACTGGCACACCTCGTTCGAAATGTACGACGAGTACCAGCTGAAGGTGCCTAACCTCACCAACCCCGTGGTGCCTGGCATCATCGCCGCCGGCGGCACGCCGTTCTCGCCGCAGTACCTTCCGTTCAACGCGCCTGCCGCGGCGGAATGCAAGAGCTCCACGGTGCTCACCTGTACGGCCCAGTCCATCGGCGCCGTCCAGTACACCAGCTTCCAGCCCGATCCGCTGGACAATATTTCGCTGCGGACGGAAATCTATGACGACGAGGAAGGCCAGCGCACCGGCACCAACGCCGTCTACTATGACGTCGGTATCGGCTGGCAGCACTGGGTGGGCCCGCAGATCGAAATACGTCCCGAAGTGGTCTACTACTGGGCCTCCAAGGACGCTTACAACGGCAACGCCAACGCCGGCATTGCTCCGAACACGTCCCACGAGTTGATCTGGTCGGGCGACATCATCATGCACTTCTAGTTTAGTACAACGCTAAAGGCGCCGTCCTTCCCGATCCGGGAGGGACGGCGCTTGTGCTTCAGACGCGCGCCCAGGACGGTTAGGGCTCGACGGTTCGACTTCTGTTTATTCGGCGTGACGCCATCTGCTTTCGCGCAGGCTTCCAGCGTGAATGAGCGATCTTCAGACGCTCCCAAAAAAGCCGTGTTTATGATTCCTTTATGCCGCGCTCGGTGATCGCATCTGGAGCGCTTGCCTGGCGCCGGCTAGGATCGATCTGCCTAAATAGTATGCGGAATGAGTAAGGTGTGGGCTGTTTTGGCGCAATCGCACCGCAAAAACAAAATGCCTGGCCCAAAATGGGCTTGTAGGTCAATTGGATGGTGAAGCTGGCGCTCGTTTGAGTTCAACGCACTCGACAGGCTTCGGCTCATAAAATCGGGGACAATCAATGACACTGGCCATGACCGTGGGTCGAGTAAACTGTAGGCGATCGGCGGGGCGACGAAATCCTGCACATATGCGCGGCCTTATGCGCAGCCTCGGCTGCGGCGGCCGGCGGCTCGCCCAACAACGTCCCTGACTGGCCCGTACTGGATCTTAGCCCATGTCTGAATCACACAGCTTCCGATCACAAAAAGGCATGCCCAAGGAACGCCAATGGGCGATCTTGGGCGTGGCGGCGCTCGTCGTCCTGGCCCTGTTCTTCGGCGTCCCTTGGCTGGTCGGGCTGTTCGCGCCCAAGCCGCCCCCGGCGCCCGCGGCGCCGCCCGCCGGCACCTTTGTCGCCACGGACGAACAGTGGGCGACCTTGAGATTCTACACCGTTTCGGCGCAGGGCTTTCGGTCCCAGGCCGTGACGGACGGCAAGATCGCGACGGACGACGATCACACCACACAGGTCTTCTCGCCATTTTCCGGCCGCGTAACCAAGGTGTTCGCCAAGGCCGGCGACACGGTCAAAGCCGGCCAGCCTCTTTTCGCGGTGCAGGCCACTGAATTCGTCCAGGCCCAGTCGGACCTGGTCGCCGCCGTGACCCAGCTGAAAATCGCCACCACCGCCGATGAGCGCCAGCATGAACTGATCAAGGCCAGCGGGGCCGCGCTGAAGGACGTGCAGCAGGCCGACGCCGACCTGGCCAACGCCAAGGCGGCGCTGGCGGCGGTGCGCGGACGACTGAATGTGCTGGGCATGGGCGACTCCCAGATTTCCGCGCTCGAAAACGGCGCGGGGGCCAAGGGCGCCGAGACGATCGTCAGCGCGCCGATCGGCGGCGTGATCACCCAGAGGGCGATCGGCATCGGGCAGAACATCGGCAGCGTGACCAACGGCGGAGCCAATCCGGCCTTCGTGGTCAGCAATATCTCCACGCTCTGGCTGCTGGGGAATCTGCGGGAGGACGACGCGCCGAACGCCAGGATAGGGCAGACCGCCGAGGTGCGCGTCGAAGCGCTGCCTGATCGCGTGTTCACCGCCAAAATCAATTTTGTTTCGCCCACGGTCGATCCCGTCACGCACAGGGTGGCGGTGCGCGGCGAGATCGCCAATCCGGGCGGCGTATTGAAGCCGGAGATGTTCGCCAGCTTTACCCTGGTGACGTCCGACGCCACCAGCGCGATCGGCGTGCCGGAGGCGGCGGTGATCTATGAAGGCGACACGGCCCGTGTGTGGGTCGCCCATGACGGACGCGCGCTGGAGCTACGTCAGATCAAGGCTGGGCGCACCGAAAATGGCTTAGTCGAGGTGCTCTCGGGGCTGCAAGCCGGAGAACGCGTCGTGACGAGCGGCTCGCTGTTCATTGACCGCGCGGCCCAAGGGGCCTGACCATCATGAACGGAGTCATTAATTTCGCGCTGCGTCACCTGGCGCTCATGATGGTGTTCCTGGTGGCGATCTTTGTCGCCGGGGTCGTCGGCTTCGTCGCGCTCAACATCGAGGCCTATCCCGATCCGGTCCCGCCTCTGGTGCAGGTGATCACCCAATCCACCGGCCAGTCGGCCGAGGAGATGGAGCGCTATATCACCATCCCGATCGAGATTCAGATGGCCGGGATTCCGCACGTCACCAGCATACGCACCACCTCCCTGTTCGGCCTGTCCGAAGTCAACGTCCAATTCAGCTACGACTTTTCCTATGACGAAGCCGAGCAGCGGGTCATTAACCGATTGACACAGTTGGGCAATCTGCCCAACGGCGCTCAGCCGCAGTTATCGCCTGAGAGCCCGATCGGGGAAATCTACCGTTATCGCGTGGTCGGTCCGCCGGGCTATTCGGTGACCGATCTGAAGACCCTGCAGGACTGGGTTCTGGAGCGGCGCTTCAAGGGCGTTCCGGGCGTGATCGACGTCAGCGGTTGGGGCGGCAAGACCAAGACCTTCGACGTCAATATCGATCAGCACAAGCTGGTCGCCTATGGCTTGACCCTGCCGCAGGTGATCAATGCGCTGAACAACTCCAACCTCAATGTCGGCGGCCAAACGGTCAATTTCGGACCCCAGGCGGCGATCGTGCGCGGAGTAGGCCTGATCCATAACGTCGATCAGATCCGCGACACCATGCTGACCTCGGCCAATGGCACGCCGGTGCTGCTAAGGGACGTGGCCACCATCAAGGTCGGCAACCTGCCGCGGCTGGGTATCGCCGGCCAGGACCTCGACAATGATGTTGTCGAGGGCGTCGTGCTGATGCACCGCGGAGAGAAAAGCACGCCGACCATCAAGGGCGTCGAAGCCGAAGTCGAGAAAATCAACAGCTCGGGCATTCTTCCGCCCGGCGTCCATGTCGAGAAGATCTACGACCGTAGCGATCTGATCGGGGTGACGACCCACACCGTGCTGCACAACATGGTCGAGGGGATGATCCTGATCTTCATCATCCAATGGCTGTTCCTGGGTAATCTGCGCAGCGCATTGATCGTGGCGACCACCATCCCATTCGCCCTGTTCTTCGCGATCCTCATCATGACTCTGCGCGGAGAGTCGGCGAATCTGCTGTCCGTCGGCGCCATCGACTTCGGCCTCGTGGTCGACGCTACCGTCATCATGGTCGAGAACATCTTCAGGCACCTGGCTGAAGCGTCTCATCAGCCATCCCCCATCACCCGGCGCCAGGGTCTGATGGGAAAGATCGCGACCATTCGGGAAGCGGCGTTGGAGGTGAACAAGTCGATCTTCTTCTCGGCGGCGATCATCATCACCAGCTTCATTCCCCTGTTCACCCTCGTCGGGGTCGAGGGCCATATCTTCGGGCCGATGGCCAAGACCTACGCCTACGCCATCATCGGCGGTTTGCTGGCCACCTTCACCATCGCACCCGCCCTCAGCGCGCTTTTGCTCCCCAACCAAGTGAGCGAGGTCGAGACATTCTTGGTGCGTCACACGCGGCGCTTGTTCCAGCCGGTCCTGGACTTTGCCCTGGCCAACCGGGTGTTGACCCTGGGCGGCGCGGCGCTGATGTTCGCGATCACCATCCTGGCGGCGCGCGGGCTGGGCCTGGAGTTTCTGCCGCACCTGGAGGAGGGCAATTTCTGGATTCGCGCCAGCTTCCCTCAATCTGTCTCGCTTGAGGCCAGCGATGAGGCGGTCAATCAGATCCGTCAGGTCATGTTGCGCTACCCAGAGGTCAAGACGGTGGTCTCCCAGCACGGCCGGCCGGACGACGGCACTGATTCCACCGGCTTTTTCAACGCCGAGTTCTTCGTGCCGCTCAAGCCGTTCGACACTTGGCCCTCGGGCATGGATAAGCCCAAGCTGACCAAGGAGCTCAGCGACGCTTTGGCCAACAAGTTTCCAGGCGTCGATTTCAACTTTTCCCAGAACATTGAGGACAACGTCGAAGAGGCCGCATCAGGCGTGAAGGGCGAGAACTCGGTCAAGATCTATGGCGGCGACCTCGATCAGCTGCAAAACACAGCCAACAAGATCAAGGACGTCATGAGCACCGTGCCTGGGATCACCGATCTTCAGGTGTTCAATTCGCTGGGCCAGCCGACCGTGCAGATCAACGTCGATCGGGCCAAGGCGGGGCGTTATGGGCTGGCGCCCGGCGACGTCAACAACACGGTCGCGGCGGCCATTGGCGGCCAGGCGGCGGGGGCCGTCTATGAAGAGGGCAGCGATCGCAACTTCCCGCTCATGGTGCGGATGTCGCCGGTCTATCGCCAAAGCCTGGAATCGATCCGCAATATTCCCATCGGCGCGCCCAATCCCAACGGAAACGGGGTGATCCAGATCCCCTTGAGTCAGGTGGCTGACGTCAAATTCACCTCCGGCGCCTCGTTCATCTACCGGGAAGCGCAGCAGCGTTACATTCCGATCAAGTTCTCCGTGCGTGGGCGCGATCTCGGCGGAGCGGTGCTCGACGCCCAGCAACAGGTGGCCAAGAAGGTTGTCCTGCCTGGCGGCTATCGGCTGGAGTGGGTGGGCGAGCTGGGCCAACTTCAGAGCGCCCTGGCGCGGCTGGAGGTGATGATCCCCATCAGCCTGTTGTTGATCGGGTTGCTGTTGTTCATCAACTTCTCCCTGCTCAGCGACACGCTTCTGGCGGTCAGCGTCATCCCCATGGCGGCGATCGGCGGGATCTTGACGTTGTTCATCACCCACACCCCGCTCAGCATCTCGGCCGTGATCGGTTTCATCGCCCTGTTCGGCATTTCAGTGATGAACGGCATCATCGTGGTCTCGGCGTTCAACCAGAACATCGAGGCCGGGCTTGAGCGCCTCGAAGCCATTCGGCGCGCCTGCGAGACCCAACTTCGGCCGGTGTTGATCACCTGCATCGCCGCCTGCGTCGGGCTGCTGCCGGCCGCGATGTCCACAGGCATCGGGTCTCAGGTTCAGCGCCCGCTCGCGCTGGTCGTGGTGGGCGGCAGTCTGCTGGCGCCGGTGCTGATCCTTGTCGTCCTGCCGGTTTTGCTTTTCATGTTCTCACGACGCGTCGCGCCCTACAGGCCCCCGGAGACCTCCGGGCACTTCCCTGGGGTTGGAGAATAAGTCGATGACAAAGCCATCGCTGACCCATGCGTCGAGGATGACCGGTCTCGGGCGCCTGACGCCAAGCCTCGCCATCCTGGCGTTGGCCGTATCGGGCTGCGCCGTGGGGCCGGATTTCCACCGTCCGTCGGCTCCAACGGTGACGGGATACACATCCACGCCCCTGAGTCCGGACACCCAGTTCGCCTGGGGTCAGGATGTCTCGGCCCAATGGTGGACGCAGTTTGACTCGCCCGCGCTGAACACCCTGGTCGATAAGGCGCTCAAGGCCAATCCCGACCTGGCGGCCGCGCGGGCGGCCCTAAAGGCGGCGCAGCAGACCTATTATGCGCAACTGGGGGCCTTCCTGCCGCAGGTCGACGCCGGCTACAATGTAGCCCGTCAGCAGGCGTCCGGCACCTTGGCGCCGCCGTTGAATTCCAACGATGATCTGTTCACCCTGCATACGGCGCAGGTGACGGTCGGCTATACCCTCGACGTCTTCGGCGGACTGCGGCGTCAGACCGAACAGGTCAAGGCGCAGACTGAGCAGCAGCGGTTCGAGACGGAGGCCGCCTATCTGACCCTGACGGCGAACGTGGTGGCCACGGCCATTCAGGAAGCGTCGTTGCGCGATCAAGTCGAGGCGGCCAAGGCCGTGATCGCTTCGGACCGTCAGATTCTCGACGTCATGCGTCGCCAATTGACCCTGGGCCAGATCGCGCGAGCCGATGTCGCGGCGCAGGAGGCCGCGGTGGCGCAGGCGGAAGAGACCTTGCCGCCCCTGGAGAAGCAGCTGGCCCAGCAGCGCGATCTATTGGCTGATCTGACCGGGAGCTTCCCCAGCGACGCCCCAACCGAACATCTGGATTTGGCCACGCTCACATTGCCGGCCAACTTGCCGCTCAGCCTGCCGTCCAAGCTGGTGGAGCAGCGGCCCGATATTCGCCAGGCCGAGGCCAATCTGCATGCCGCCAGCGCGGGCGTGGGCATTGCGATCGCCAATCGCTTGCCCAATATCACCCTTGGGGCGACCGCCGGCGGCGCGGCGACCCAATTCTCCAAAATGTTCGACAGTGGCAATACCTTCTGGAGCCTGTCGGGAAACGTGGCGCAGCCCATCTTCCAGGGCGGCGCGCTGTGGCATCGGCAAAAAGCAGCCCAAGCCCTGCTCGACCAAGCCAAGGAACAATACCGGAGCGCCGTCCTCGCGGCCTTTCAGAACGTGGCCGACACCTTGCAGGGGCTGCAGGCCGACACGCGCGCTCTGACGGCGGCGAGCGTTGCTCAGGCCAGCGCGGACGAGAGCCTCACGATCACCAAGCGGCAATTGGAGCTGGGGCAGGTCAGCGGCGTCGCCGTGCTGAACGCCGAACAGACCTACCAGCAAGCGGTCCTGGCCTTGGCCCAGGCCCGCGCTGCTCGCTACGCCGACACCGTCGCCCTGTTCGAGGCTCTGGGCGGCGGATGGTGGAACCGTCAAGCCTGATGGCCGGCGGAGGGATTTTGCGGGGGCCGGCCTACGCCGGTTCGGGTCGCTCGATCCGGGCCTTGGCCCGCCTCTGGCGTAACGCTAACGCCGCCATTTTCGGCGGACACGTGTTCGGGCCATTTTTGGGATCGAGTTTTTCCCTTTAAATTTGATTTGGATATACAACTCCTTAGGTCGGGGTGAGTATCGAACTGGTCGATACCCTAATGGCGTATCCAAGGTCGGATCGACCATTGATCTTCATGGTATGAAATGAACGCTGCGGGCTGGCTCGAAATTGCCGTCACCCTTCTGTTGTCCCTCGCGGTTGGCTGGCCGCTGGGTGGCTATATCGGCAGGGTATGGACTGGCCAACCGACGTGGCTGGACCCGGTTCTCGAACCTGTGGAGCAGGTCATCTATCGCCTGTGCGGGGCGCAGGCGACCGGGAACCAGAGTTGGTCCGCATTTGCCTGGGCGTTCGTCACCTTCTCCATGACGGGCGCGCTATTCGTCTTCGTCCTATTGTGCGCTCAAGATGTGCTTCCCTTCCATCCCGCCGGCTTTCATCCCCTGACGCTCGATGCGGCGTTCAACACCGCTGTCAGCATGGCCACCAATACCGGGTGGCAACCCTACGCGGGCGAGCGGTCCTTGACCCATCTCGTGCAAATGGCGGGCATTACCGTCCAGGGTTTCGCTTCCGCCGGATCGGGTATGGCCGTTGCGGCGGCGCTCGCGCGGGGCTTTGCCGCCCATCGCAGCGGCGGCATCGGCAACTTCTGGGTCAGTCTGGTCAGGAACAACCTGTATATCCTGATACCGGGCGCCGTGATTTTCGCGCTGATCCTGGCGGGGCTCGGCGTGCCTCAGACCTTGTTGCGCCAAGTTGACGCCTCCACCGTGGAAGGCGCGCGCCAAACCATTCTGCTGGGCCCGGTCGCCAGCCAAAAAGCCATCACCCTGCTGGGAACCGAGGGGGTAGGCTTTTTCAGGACCAACTCGGCCCATCCGTTCGAGAATCCCAGTCCGGTTTCCAATCTCCTTGAAGCGGCCGCCTTGTGCGTTCTTGCCTTCGGTTGCGTATCGGCTTTCGGGCGCGTGATACGCGCGCCGAGCGAAGCGCGCGCCCTCGCCATCGTGATGTTCGTGTTGCTGGCTGCGGCGGCCTCCATAATTTACGTGGCTGAGACGGGGCCGACGC
>Ga0182016_10003622_pt1 | contig 17537 bp, 10 predicted proteins | sample 712S2MmetaG_FD_120491 | JGI IMG/M metagenome (GOLD analysis project Ga0182016, IMG submission 120491) | Permafrost microbial communities from Stordalen Mire, Sweden - 712S2M metaG | ecosystem: Environmental > Terrestrial > Soil > Wetlands > Permafrost | place: Sweden: Stordalen | collected...
AAGGGTTGCGTTGCTCTTGGCTTCTGGCGTCGTTGCGCCTCGGTCACAACCCCACTGTGGGGGATGCTCCCTCGTTGCGCCTTGCCGGAAGCCAAGAGCAACGCAACAAACTGTATTCTATCCTGGAGTCCCCTCAGTAGCCCTGTTAACGCGCCACCAGATCATCGGATGTCCACATGATTTTGTCCGGGCCGGCGGAGTGAATCTCCATTTCGGTCGCGGAAAGTTGGTGGAAAAAATAAGGTGTGCCCCAGGCATCAAGGAGCTCGCCCGCGGCATTGATGACCACGCCCGGCTGGCCCGCGAGAAAATTGATTTGCTTGGGATTTTTTCCGGTCAAGGCGGCGGTGATTTCGGGATTGGTCCCCACGGGATTACCGCCGCACATTTCACCATATTGATGAATGACACGGTGGAGATTTTGCAAAACCGTTTCCGGCGGCAGGTTCTTGGGTGGATCGGGCGGCGGGATGTATTGGCCGGCTTTCGCCGCCAGCGTTTCATTTTCGGCGGGCGGCGCTGGGGAAGCGGCAGAGCTGGAGGCGGCGTCGGCGGGGAGAGATTTGCGCTCGGACCCGCCTCGAACGGATGGTTGCGCGGCGGATTCGTCCGCGGGATTGGTGGAGACGGCGGGCGGGCGATCGGTATGGAGGAAAAGAAATATCGCGACACCGGCCAGAAGGCAGACAACGGTGGCAACAAAATATTTCTTCATCAAATGAAGCCGAGATTGGCGCTGGGGAAATGACCGATGTTGGGAAAAACCGTCGAAAGATTGCCACGATTGACTCCAAACCAGCCGGCCAGGGTGGCGAAATATTGGTCCACCGCAGTGGTCGGAATCCAACGGCCCGTGCCGGTGTCATCAGGGCCGTTGACGGCGAGGGTTGGGAAAGTGCCGTAGGTGCGCTGGCCATTGACCGCGCCGCCGAGGATGAGGTGATGGCTGCCCCAGCCGTGGTCGCTGCCCTGGCCGTTGCTCGGAAAAGTGCGGCTGAAATCGCTGGCGGTAAAGGAGGTTACGTTCTTGGACAAATTGAGCTGCTCCATGGCCCGCTGGAAAGCGTTCATGCACTGGCTCAATTCCGCCAGAAGATTGGTATGGGGGCCGAGGAGAACGTTATTCGGATCATTCGCGCTGTAATTCGTCTGCCCGCTGTGCAAATCATAACCGCCCACCTGGCAGAAAAAGATTTGCCGTTTCATGCCGAAACCGCCGCTGGCGGCGGCCGTGCTGCCGGCGGCGATCAAGCGCGCCACCATCTGGAGCTGCGGACTTAAGCTGGAAGTAAAACCAGCCCCGCCTTCCGGCGGGGTGACGTGCGTCGGGAAGGGCGTAGTGCAATAGTTCCCTCCGGTCCCGGCAATGGCGGAGTTTAAAAGCGTGCTGGTGTTGATCGCGTGCTCAGCCACGCCGGCGTAAGCCTGTGTCTGCAGATTAGTGTAGGGCAAGCCCAGCAACTTGAGCAAGGTGGGCAGCCGATTGGCGCTGGCGCCGCCGCCAGGCGAACTCGGCAGTGACAAAGAAATGGCTCCGCTGGTGGAAACAGAATATTCCGCGACAAAATTGCCCACCTCGAAAGTGTTGGCGCCGGCCAAGGAGACGACCAGGGAAATGGGGGCGGTGGGCTGCACGGCATTGAGCAGGTCCGCGCACCGTCCGCCCCAGCCGGTGGTCGGCGGTTGATCGGGAATGGAGGTTTGCCATTGGGTTTGCTGGTCGGCGTGGGAAAAAAGCTGCGGCGGGATCGCCGTGGTATGACCCAGGTAATCCGCGCGCGTGGTGGGATAAAGCAGCGTCCCCGTATTGAAAAGCACGGCGAGCTTGCCTTCGCCAAAGAGCGTCTGCAATTCGGGACAGCTCGGATGCAAACCGAAGGTCTGGCCGTTGCTGTTCAGCGAAGTCAACCCCAGGATCGCACTTTGCGGAATCGCCAACACGGGTGTGCGGACGGCCGCGTAATTGGCATAGTCCGAGGCCAGCGTGGGAATGATGAGATTATTCGAATCGTTCCCGCCTTGCAGGAAAATACAGACCAGCGCCTTGTAATCGTTGATGTTCGATTGCGCGACGGCCGCGTTGATGAAGCGCAGGTCGCGGATGGTCGAACTCATGGCGACGGTGCCGACGGCGGCGCAAGCGGCCTGGCGGAGAAATTTTCGCCGGGTAATAACGTTAAAATTTTTGTCACTCATAATTATTTTTGGATGATGTATTCCGGCGAATTGGCGATGAGATGGACCACCGCCCGCACTCGGTCCCGCATCTGCGTCGCGGTGGGAGGATTGCTGTAGGCAAAATTGGTGCCGGCCACATAGGCGATGATATTGGATTGCGCCCCGGCGGAAAGCTGGCCCGCGGCGAGGACGGTGTTGAGCGCGCTGACGAGCGATGGAAGGCCGCTGTTCGTCGTATAGGCCGGGGTCATCCAGGAACCAAGGTCCAGGCCAATCGCGCCGTTGCCACTGGAAAAACTGCTCAGGCCATTGGTGTTGCCGCCGTTGCCGAGAACGCCCTGTTCGATGAAATCCATCTGCGCGGAAACGCCGGTGTCGGTGGTCAATTGAAATTCCGGTGTGGTCAAGCCGGCCGAGGCCAAGGCGCCGGGAAATTCGTAGCCTGGATAATAGAAATTAAAGACGGTGGGAGAGCGCAGAGGAGTCTCCATCAAGCTCGAGCTGCCGCTGCCATCCGTGTAACCCATGCTCCAGGTTTCGTGTTGAATGAGGACGGTTCCAGAACGATCGAGTTGAGGAGCCGCGAGAGAATAGACCGAGAGACCGTTGTCCGTATGCTTGGCCGAGGTGGCGGCCGTGATGGTGAAATGGGTGGGATCGGGAACGGAGACAATGGAATAGATGCCACTGGCCGCGCTCCCGGAAGTGAAATTGATGAAAACGTTGTGGCCGACGGAGAGGCCATGCGGTCCCGTGGTGCTGATCAGTATGCTGGTGCCGCTCTGAATATAACCGCCCACGGAAAGTTTGGGCAGCAAACAGTGCCCGGAGAGGGTGGTCGAATTGCCCGTGGGGACAATGAAGTGGGCCGAATCGATATTGCTGCTGATTTGATAGAGCCCGCTGGCCGCGCCGCCGCTGGTAAAGGCAAGATAAACCGGGTCATTGCTGGTCAGTCCGTTGCCTGAGATATCAACGGTGATCAGGTTATTGGATTGCACGTAAGTCCCGCTGGCCAATTGAGGGGAAGTGATCGTGAAATTGGTGCCGTTGAGAACCGTGACGCTGTAGCCCTGGTCCGTAGGGGGAGAGTTGCCGGAGGTGTCGGTAAATGTCAAATAAACTACATCGCCGCTGGCCAGCCGGTGCGGCACCGTGGTGGAGACGGTGATCACCTGGTTGGTCGTCTGACTATAGGCGGCATCCAACGGCGCCGGGGGAAAAGCGCGCGCCAGGGAAGTAACCCGGAGGAGGGGTTCGCGTTGCTTGCCGTACGTCGGTTGCGAAATCATTTCGGGACTGCGCGCCTCGTAATCCAGCAGGATGGCGCTGATCACCGCCTGCATGTTGCCGCGCGTGCCGGTGCCGTCGTCATTAAAGACCTGCGCCACGCGATAAATGTAATCGCGGCTTGGGTTGCTCGTCACCAGACGTTGGATTAACTCGCGGCAAATGAACGGCGCCACATTTTGATTGTTAAAAATACAGTTCAGCGCCTGCTCCAGGTCTTGCGCGCAATAATAGTCGAAATTGGTCAGACCTGTGTTGGCGGCATTGCCCTGCGCGGCCGGGAGCATGACGTTATCCAGGAGCAGTTTGGTGGTCAGTTGATGGTGCGAAGGCACCAGCACCATGGAGTTGGTGTAATTGGCCGCGGGATACCAGTTGGAGGGCAGCCGGCCATTGCCCTGGTTGGTCTGGTAGTAATTCCAACCGGTAAAGACGCTGGCAAAGCCCATGATGATATTTTGATTGTAAGTCGGAACGAGATTGCCTCCCGCGTTGAGGATGAGGGTGCCGTCCGGCCACTCGCGGTTGAGGCCAATGCTGAAAAGCTGTTGGACTTCCCGCGCGTAATTTTCATCAGGGTGCAACCCGCTGATTTCGCTCCCGGCGGTGTTGCCCAGCATGTCAAGATAAAGTCCCATGGCTGGATGGAGGGTGACGCTTTCCAACAGGGTGCGAAAATTGCCAAAGGCGTTGTCCAGGAGCATGTCGTAGTACGAGGAAAGGGCCGTCGCTTCATTTTGCAGGACGCCATTTTCAGAAATGACAAAAATCTCGCTCAAGGCAAAGGCCACCCGCTGGCGCAACTGGTCCGGCGCGGTGACCGATCTCTGCCACCAGGCGGCGAAGGTGAGCGGACTTTGGAAAGGGTCCGTCGGATCAGAATAGGCATGGGCCAAGACAAAGGGGAGATGATGCGTGGCCGGAGTGGAAAATTGATTCGCCAGCCAGTTACTATAGCCGAGCGTTTGCACGGCCGCGATATCCGCGGACGAAGCGCCAAATGTCGCCTGGGCCAGAAAACGCACCGCGGCGTTGGTCTCGGCCGAATCATCCGTCCAAAAGGGCGGCGGCGGGGGCGGGGTAAAGGTTTGTGTTCCATCCGTGGCGGTAAAGTGGCCGCTGATTTCGCCGTTGGGGAAGGCGGAACTTTCAATCACAATCGACGCTTTCCCTTCGCTGAGGATTTCCAAAATATCGGAAGTCGCCAACGGGCCGGTTCCTTTGATGGTCCAGAGATAGCTGCCATTGGCCTGCGCTTTGGCGGCGGAAATGTCGAAGATCAATTCGCCAGGATCGTTTAAGTATGGATCGGAATTGATCGATAGCCCCGTCGGCGTTCCTTTGAGGTTGCTGAATTGGAAATTGAGGGTTGCTTGTGTGCCGGCGGAATTCAGACGCAAGGTGGCGGACCCCACGCCTTGGCTGTTCGCGCCCGGCAGGGCCAGCATATTCGCGGAATACAACGTGCCGGGAATGGTCGAGGGCAACGGCGGATAATAGCGCGAGAGAAGATAGCTCGGCAGGATTCCCGCCGGGGCGGTATTGGTGCCGGCCGGGTCCTGCAGCCACCCGACAGACCAATTGGCGTTGGAGTTGACCCCCACCTTATGCAGGATTTCCAGGTAGTAAGCCTGCCCGCCCACCAGGCTCAACCAGGGCGATTGCTGAGTCGCTTGCGCGGTCCATTGGCCAGGCGCGACGCCCGGAGCGGCGACCCCGGCGCGTAAAATTTTATTGACTGGATCGTTGTCATTGGAGACCCAAAGTTGCGCCGTGTCGCTGGCCGCGATCCAGAAATAATAATTGCCGGTGGCCGGGGCGGTGAAGAATCCCCGGATGCGCTCGCCGTAATTGGCCCCGTAATTGGCGACGCCCTGCAAGGCGCCCAAGGCGTTGGTGATGTTCGCCGGCGCGCCGGTCGGAATGGCGTTAATGCTCGTCCCCGGGACGTTGGTCCAAATCTCCTGCACCACGGAGCTGCCCGTGTTCAACACGGCGATCGTGAGGATCGAGGCGCCCAAGCCCACGCTGTTGCTGGCGGCCAGGGAAACCTCAAAATTCCCGGCGAGCGCGGGAGTCCCGCTAATGACGCCGTTGGTCGAATTGAGCAGGAGGCCGGGAGGCAAATTGGTGGCGGTAAATCCCAAAGGATTATTGGCGGCGGTCACGGTAAAAGTAAACGGTTGTCCGAGAAAAGCGACGGCGTTCAGCGCGCTGGTAATGGCGGAAGGCGCCCCACCGGAACCGACGCCCGGGCCGGCGTTCGGGAAGAAGGCCGAGTTGGGGATGAGCGTTCTCGCCTGACTGGGGCTATACCAATAGAGGCGCGCCTGGGCGGTGCCGCCATATTGGAGGTACTCCAGCTTGAGGTCGTAAAGCGTGCCGGCTTGCAGCGTGATCGCATTGGTCCAATCGGTCAGACTCTGTGATTGCCATTTGTTGATCAGCAATTGGTCGCCGACCCAGAGACGGCAACCGGCATCACTTTGGACGTCGAACACGTAGGTTTCCGAAAATTGCGGCTGGATTTGCCCGGTCCACCGCACTGAATAATAGCCGCCGCTCAAGTCCGGGACCGTGCCATTGGTCCAGTCAAAATCAATCATCGGGTCAACGCGGGTCAAGACCAGGTTCGTGGGATTGAAATTCTTGCTGTTGGTGTAGGTGCTACTGGAGTTGGTGTAGTATTGGCCCAGCAGACCAGTGCCATTGGGGGCGGGAGACGGATAAATCAGCACACCGGCGCTGGGGGCGGCGCCAACGGTATAGCCGGGGCCGGGCAGGACGTTAAGCTGGGTCCAGACTGGCGCCTGCAAATTAGTATTGGCAAGCGGCGTGACGGTGATGGTTTGGGCGCTGGTTCCCGCCGGCAAATTGATGGCAGCGGGCAACGGGTTGAAATCAAGGCCCAGCGCCGCAAAGCCGGGACCGGGCCCGCCTTGGCCCAAGTTGACCGTGATGGAATTTAATGGGAAACCAGCCCGCGCCACGGTGAATTGGCCCAAAGCGGTCGATGGCTCCCCCGGACCGGGTTCGGTGGCCGTCGGTTGGGTAGCGGTTATGGTAACGATATTTTGCTGGGCCAGCAGGCCCGTGACATAAGCATAATCACCAATAGGATTGCCGTTGCCGTCTTGATGACCATTGCTGAAGGCGTTGAACGGATCGAGTCCCAGTTGATATTCTTCCCAGTCATTAACGCCGTCACCATCGCTATCAATGTCTGAAATTGAGACACGGTAGAACATCATCGCGCCGGGGAGCGGCACGGAAAGAGTGACGTTGCTGCCCGAACGCGCCACGAGATTTGTTTCCGCCAACCAGTTGGTGCTGACTAGGTTGGTGGCGCTTAATAACTGATATTGCTTGCCGAGCGCGCAGGGCAGGGTGACGGAAAAATTGGTCGGGGAAAAAGAGGACAACGTGATGCGCGGGTAGGAATTCGAATCAAACGGGTTCGTGGCGGCGATGGCTTCGAGCGAGTTGGGGAATCCGTCGCCGTCGGGATCGCCAGCCGGGTCGAGGCCGACCGCGCCGTAAATCCACTCCCAGATATCGCTCATCCCATTGCCGTTAACATCGACGGTTGGTCTGCCTTGAGCCATTCCCAAAAGGAAAACGACGCAGGCGACCACCGGCCAGGATACAAACCACCTCCTCCAAACATTCATAGAAACGAGAAATTCACGAGCTGCGCTCAATAACTCCGCAAACCGAGTGCATAAAATACATTCATGAGACGCATTAAGTCAACGAAAAAAAGGCAATCCGGCCAAATTTTTTTCGTTCCGGAGGCTGGGGACTTATCCCCAACCAACACGGTTGGCCCAGAAAGATAGGGTGGACTTCCCCAGGCGCGGCCAGGCTTCTGGTGTCGTCATAAAAGTGCGATTCCTATTATCCACCTGTAAATCAATTGGATAGACCGGATACTGATCTACTGGCACACGCGTTGCTATAAGCGTGGTGCGGTTAAATGATCGCAGAGTCGGAATCGATTGGCAGACGCCAAGGAGTCGCCCGGCGGCTGGTTCCGCCTTGTAACACATCCGGCCGGGTCCGATAAATTAAGGAAAAAAAAGATATGAAGGTAAAAAACAAAATGATCATCGGCGCCGCCAGCCTGGCGGTGGCCGCTCTCGCCGCCTACGGCGTGGTCCTCGATAGCAAAACCTTTCGCACCGTGGCTTACTTCATCGGTTTAAGCCAGGGCACGAATTCACTGACCGGCGACCCGGAGTACGTGAGCAATGACTTTGCCGGACACAATCTAGTCAACCTCGCGATGGGCCGCGCCGCGGACAGCACCGCGGACACCAACCAAGTCCTGGCCATGACCTTTGCTTGTGATCTGAGCTCGGCCAGTCTGGTGGTTTATGATAAGTCCACATCCAATGTGGTGGCCACCATCGCGGACAGCACCATCATCAATTCAGTCAAGCAACAGGATAAAGGCGAAAGCGGACCGAACCGCGCCCATTTTGTCGCGGTGGTGCAAATCGGCCAAAACGGCAACTCGACCAACGGTCTGACGGACGGCTATTTTACCATCGCCGGTCGATTGCGTTTGAATCCCACGACCGGTTGCCCCGAACCCATTGCCGTCGGCCTGGATCGCGACCAGTTGGACGGGCTGGCGCATGACGCGGAAGTGCCGGTTTCCGATGACGCCGACACGGTCCCGCTCACTCTCCGGACCGGTTTAGCGCACGCGGTGGGGGTGGTGGACGCGGTTACGGACGGCTCCACCAACACGATTCTGGTGCCGTTTGGGGGCTTGAGCATCCGCCGCGTATTGCCGATTGGATCGCCGATCACCGCCGACACCAGCGAATAAGCCGGCCGCCGCCCCGCGGGTGGAAAGGTCCGGGCCGCCTTTCCACCGCGAGGGACGGTAAAAAAAACCACTCTGGCAGCGGCCTTCCCTGGCCCGCAATTCCGCACCCCTGCAATGCCCGGCCCGCGCGCCGCCAATTGAGCCCAGGATAAAATCCTGACTTGGTTGGCAATGCGGCCACTTATGCGGTAGCATGGCGTGCATAAGAAAATTCACGACAATTGAGCTTCCCTGAACTTAAAGCACACTTATGACTTTGAAGAATTTCCTGCTCGGACTCGGCACCGCCCTGGTCGTGGCCACGATGGGAAACCCGGCCCGCGCGCAGTGGGTGCTGACCGACCTCTCCGTCTATTCCCAATGGCAAGCCGTCGCCTGTTCGGCGGATGGCATGCAATTGACAGCCGCCTCCTATGTGGATGATACCGGTGACGGCGGCAGGATCTATACCTCGACGAACTTTGGAACCGTGTGGGCGGAAGCCGATGCTCCGACAAATTATTATTGGCAAGCAGTGGCTTCCTCGTCCAACGGCGTCAAGCTGGCGGGCGCGGCTTATGAGGATGAAAAGGGCAACCCGGGCCTGATCTATGTCTCCACCAACGCGGGCCTGACTTGGAAAGCGCCGGCCGCGCCCAGCAACCTTTGGGCGGCCGTGACCATGTCGGCCGACGGCACGAAACTGGCCGCGGTGGATTCCGGGGCCGGCGACGGTTTCATCTACATCTCGACCAATTCCGGAAAAAGCTGGAAGATCACGAGCGCCCCAAATAATTCCTGGGCGTCGATCGCTTCGTCCTCGAATGGGACGGTCCTGGTGGCGGCCGATTCCGGCTATGGCGACGGTTTGATTTACGTTTCGACGAATTCCGGGACCGCCTGGACGCTGACGACCGCTCCTGTCAACGAATGGACCGCAGTCGCGTCCTCGGCCAACGGCTCGACTCTGCTCGCGGCCAACTCCGGCAATGGCGATGACCTGATTTATATTTCCACGGATTATGGCGGCACTTGGGACGCGACCAGCGCCCCGACCAACCAATGGGCCTCCGTGGCTTCCTCCGCCGATGGACTCCTGCTGGCGGCGGCGGATTCCGGCTATGGCGACGGCTTAATTTACACCTCGGCCGACGCGGGCGGCACCTGGACGCCCATGCAGGCCCCGGTCTCGTCCTGGACTTCCCTGGCTTCATCGGCGGACGGCAAAAGACTTATCGCTTCGGCCTATCCTGCCGGAGTCTTTATCTGGCAATTTATCCCGTCGTTATCCATCACTTTGACAACCTCCGACCTCTCCATTTCCTGGCAGACTGCGACAAATTATCAACTGCAAGCCGCTTCTGATCTGGCCGCGGGCAACTGGGTCGCCGTCACCAACGAGCCTGTGCAAGTCAACGGCCAGAGCGAGGTCAATCTCCCGCTCCCGCTGGCGGAAAACCAATATTACCGGCTGGCCGGCCAGTAACCTTTGTTTTTTTGGGGGAGATTTAGTCGTTCGGACCACGGGCGGTGAGAGCGTCACCAGGTGGCTAGCCGTTCATACGAAAATTGCTGGTGAGGCCTCCACCACGCATGTCGCTTAGATTTTTCCGGGCTGTGTAAAATTCAATCCCAACGGGATTGGATCATTCAGCCCAGGGTTGCGAGGAACGAGCTACCCTGGGTCAGAATGACGCGAGCGAGCAACTCTGAAAGAGTTGAATCAATCCCACACATATCGCTCATCGAATTCCAATTCATATTTTCGCAGGAGACCACGAAACTCGTCTTGAAATGAAACCTGGCGATGGTGAATTTCCTGCGTTGCGATATATTTCCGCGCCGCCGAAACTTGGGAGAAACCGATGGAGAAAATGCCATAGCCGTTCTGCCAAGCAAAGTCATTGAGATCGCGGTCTGCCGTTTTGATCCATAGCGATGAACCGCGTTTCACCTCCTTGACGATTGCGGCCGCGTCGCTGGTGCGCGAGAGGGAGCACAGAAGATGAACATGGTCTTCCACACCTCCAACGATAATGGGCTGGCAGTCCAAATTGGCCAGAATTCCTCCAAGGTAGCGGTGCATTTGGTCACGCAGCAGCTTATCGCGGAGAAAAGGACGGCGGTCTTTCGTTGAAAAAATGGTATGAACCAATATTTTCGCCAAGGATTGGGCCATGCTCACATCCTACCCATCTGGATCTTTCGATTCAACTCTTTCAGTTGATGAGACAATTGCGACGATGACCCAGGGTAGCTCGTTCCTCGCAACCCTGGGCTGAATGATGGCAATCCTTTCAGGATTGCCCGAACGCCGAAAACCCTGGTGCGCTCAATGGCGAGAGGCGCGTAACTGCCCCAGAAAGTCCTGTTATGAGCGAAATTGCAAATTGCTCATTGAAATCCTACCGGATGGTGTTGGAAAATCCCTGAACATGAGCGCGACCGACCTGAAGGCAGTCAATATCTTGATTGTCGAAGACGAACCTCTCTTGCGGCGGCAATTGACCGCCACCTTGGAGCGGTATGGCGCCGACGTCCTGGGCGCTGATTCCCTGGCCGCCACGCGCCAGCGGCTGGGTGACGGCCCTTTCGATTTCGTTCTACTCGACGTGAATTTGCCCGATGGTCTGGGGACCGATTTGCTGCGCGAAAAGGCCTTTCCGCCAGCCACAGCCATTATCGTCATGACCGCCCACGGCGGCGTGGCCAACGCGGTGGAAGCGATGAAGCTGGGCGCGACCGATTACCTGGTCAAGCCATTCGATCCCAACGAACTGCCCCTGGTCCTGACCCGCGCGCAACGGACCCGCAAGAGCAACCGCGTCGAGGAACAGCAACGCGGCAATACGGCCACGGCGGCGGCGGTCTTCTTTTTTGGCGGCGCGCTCGCCAATGTGGAAGGGCAATTGAAGAAGATCCTGGAAGCGGATGCCCGCATGGAAACGCAGTTGCCGCCGGTCCTGATCCAGGGTGAAACGGGCACGGGCAAGACCACCATCGCGCGCTGGCTCCATCAACGAGGCCCGCGCGCCGCGCAGCCCTTTGTTGAAGTGAACTGTTCGGCGGTGGCCGAATCGCTGGCCGAATCCGAGTTGTTTGGCCACGAACGCGGCGCTTTTACGGATGCGCGGACGGCGCGCATCGGCCTGTTTGAAGCGGCCAGCGGCGGCACCCTTTTTTTGGATGAGTTGCCCAGTCTTTCCCCGGCGCTCCAAGCCAAGGTGCTCAAGGTGATCGAGGATAATCGCCTGCGGCGCCTGGGTGGAACGCGCGAGCTGCAGGTCGATACGCGCGTCATGGCGGCGACCAACCAGGACCTTAAACAGTTGATTTCCACCGGGAAATTCCGGGAGGATTTGTATCATCGGCTTGATCTCTATCGCATCCAGATTCCGCCTTTGCGCGACAGAGGAGAAGACGTCCTCCGGCTGGCGGAACTGCTCCTGGAAACCTTGTGCCGCCGGCATCGCGTCGCGGCCAAGCGCTTAACCGCCGGCGGCCAGAGGCGGCTCAAGGCGTATCCGTGGCCGGGGAATGTCCGCGAGCTGGCGCACGAATTGGAACGGGCCATCGTTTTTGAGGGTGGAGCGGAGTTGAACCTGGAACACTTGCAAACGCCCCTGGACCCGGACAAAGAGGTCGCTCACACAGAATGGCTGAATCCAAATTTCCGTTTTCCGCCGGAGGGCTTCGCCTTGGAAGACGCGGTGGCCGCGTTCATTGGGCGGGCCTTGCAACAAACGAACAACAATGTTTCCGCCGCCGCACGGCTGCTGGGAGTCTCGCGGGACTTTTTGCGCTACCGTCTCAGCGGCGGCAAGGGCAACTTAAGTGAAAACGGGGAATAGCACGCAATTTCACCCGGGAATTGGCGGAAAATGGGTGAAGCCACCCAAAAATGAGCGACCCGCCGTAATGCCATTGAATTCCCGTCCGATGTTTGCTATGGTCCTCGGCGGAAAGCAAAACATGGCGCGCTTTGTGCTGATTGGCTGTGGGGGAAGCTCACGAACGCTCTCTCCCAAGGCGATAATGAAAGCAGTTTGTCACTGGATTCTGGCGGCGATTTGCGTGGCGGGGATGGGTGCGTCCCCCAACGCAAGAGCGCAGGCTGGCGGAAATCCACCGGCTAACGCCACGACTTCCGCCCCTATTACCGTGACGCCCGCGAATGCTGGTGGTTTCGGGCCGACTGCGGTCCCCAAGGAAATCCAATCGCTGATTGAGACCTTTAACCAAGCGCGTGATCAATACCTCGCGCAGCAGGCGGCGTTGCTTGCTCAACTTAAGAATGCCACCACCCCGTCCGATCGGGAACAGATCCGCCAGCAGGTCCAAGCCAATCGCCAGTCCTTTCTGGATGCGCTCAGATCTTTCCGCGAGCAATTGAAGGACGAGTTGGCGGCCTTGAAGGGCAAGATCAGTCATGAAGAGTTTTTGCGGATCATTAACGCCGCGCATAACGCGCAGACCGAAGGCGGTATTGGCCACCATAAAGGACATTGAGTAGAATCAAGGTTTCTGAACCGGCTCGAGCTTCAGCTTTCAAAGGTCCGGACCTGGCAAGGTCGCCGGACTGGCCGGGCCTGTACGCGGCTGGCTCTTTTCCTCATTTCACTGCTTTCAGGCTCCGTCGTTTCTTGTTTGGCCGCTGACCCGCCCTTGGCGGGGGCTGAAATGATTTCGGGCCAGGAGTCTCTCTGGACGGAATCCATGTTATGGGACAAGCAGGTGACCATTTCCTCGGGAATCGGTTATCGCGATAACATTTTTTTGAGCCCTTTTGCACCTCGCGCCAGCGCTTTCTTCGTCAACGGACTGGACTTGACCGTGCTGCGAATGCCCTTGGACGGCTGGAAGATCGTGGGCTTAATTACGGGTGAGGAGATGCAGTACTGGCGCAACCTCGGCACCAATTCCGAGTACTCTTTACTGGCCAGCCTGCGCTTGGAGCGGGAGCTGCCTCATGGCTGGCAGGCGGCGCTGGAATGGCAGGGCATCGCAGAAAAACAGGTGCTCGACGCGACGACCAGCCGGGCCGCCCCAGTCACGGCCTTAGTGGAAGGATACGGCCTCAGCGGAGACCCTTCCGTGCGCAAGGACTTCCAGAATGGGTTGTGGTGCCAGGTGGAATTGCCCCTCCGGCGCTGGTCTCTGCAAAGCCCGTTGGATGATTATTGGGAGTTCGGACCGATGGCCACGATGGGCGACAATGTCACCAAGTTTTCCGACCTGGCCTTCAGCTATGGAGCTTCCTATCAGCCCTACGATTCATGGGTGGCCCTTGATCCCTATGGGCGCCGATTGCCCCGGCATCTGGAGGTTTTTCAGGACCGCGCGGAGCTGGCCTGGCATCAATATTGGGATGCCCACAAACACTTGCGCTCCGCCACCCGCGTGGTTTTTGCTTACGATGAAGATAACGGCGGCGGTTATTTCAATTATTATCAATACCAAATCGTCGAAGACCTTCTCTGGCAAACGAAGAATTGGCAAATCAAAGGCAGCGCGCAGCAGGTCTATGAACTTTATCCCGTGGAGGGCGTTGGCATCTTAAACGGCCAGCACCTGGACCGGAACTTTTTGAATCTCTCCCTGGACGCGGAGCGCCGCATCTTTAAAGGTCTAAAGGGCTTTGCCGCCGTGGCCTACCAACGCGGGCACTCCAACTACGCCGCGGAGGCGGGGGATTACACCGCCAGGACGTTTTCCTGCGGCTTGCGCTGGGGATTTTAACGGACGAACTCAATTGCAGCCAGGCCGCCATCGCATTAGTATGGGTAACATCAGATTATTGCGACATGAAAAGCGCGGCCCAAATCGACCGTCCCGCTCCTCCTGTGGGCTGGGCGTTGTTCCTGGTCATCGGTTTGGCCCTGCTGGTGCTGGCCGCTACTTTGATATGGTCCGCGCTGGATTTGCGCGGGCGCATTCGGGCGGAAATTGTCCAGCATGACGCGGAGACCCTCGAGGCCGTGACCATCATGCAACATGCCAACGACCAGGCCAACGGTGAAACGATTGCCTCCTTGGCGGATGCCGGAGAGCAATTTTCACTCGCCCTCAAGGTGTCGTCCTTGCGCAACGTCCTGGGCATCCGCCTCTATTCCGCCAAGGGAGAATTCGTGAACGCGTGTCCCGGTTATATCTCCGAAAAAGCGCTGGCCCCGGCGGATTTGGCGTCCTTGCGCAGCCTGCGCCCGGTCAGCCATTATGCGGACAGCCGCCGGGAGCAAGAGCAGGATTTGCCGGCGGAAACCGACAGCGCCCCGACTCCTCTCCTGTTCGTGGAAGTGCCGTTGAGGGCGGATGACGGGCCCAAGTTGGCCGGGGTCATGCAGTTCATCATGGATGGCAGCGGCATCGCCCAACAATACGCCCGCCTCGATAAAAACCTCGCCCTGAAATTCTCCGCCGCTTTTGCCGTGGCCGCCGGGATTCTGGTGGTCGGCCTGGGCCTGGCTTTGCGCCGCGTGCAGCGGGTCAATCAACAACTGGCCGAGCGCACCAGCAATCTGCTCCAGGCCAATCGCGAACTCGCCTTGGCGGCCCGCACTTCGGCGGTCGGCGCGGTCGCGTCCCATTTAATTCACGGCTTAAGAAATCCCTTGAGCGGCTTGCGCAGTTTCGTGGACGCCCAAAACGCGGAAAAGAACGGCGATTTTGACACCGATTGGCAAACCGCCCGGCACACGACGCAACGCATGGAAGAACTCATCAACCGCGTGGTGCGCGTCTTGCAGGAACAACAAACTGGCGTGGAGTACGAAATCTCTCTGGCGGAATTGGTGGCGATGCTCACGCAAAAGGCGCGGCCCCTGGCGGAAAGAGCCGGGGTTCGCTTTGGCGCCGCGCGCTCGTGCGAGGCCGCACTCTCCAATCGCGAGGCGGATCTCATTTTATTGATTCTGGAAAACTTGGCCCAAAACGCCATCGAAGCGACTCCGCCGGGCAAAGGGGTGGAGGTCCGCGTCACGGGCGAGGCGGAGACGATCGCTTTTGCCGTCTGCGACGAAGGCGCCGGGCTTCCGACGGCGGTTGCCGCGCGGCTTTTTACCCCCGGTCCCTCCAGCAAAAAGGGCGGCGGGGGCATCGGCCTGGCCATTAGCAAACAGTTGGCGCAATCTCTCGGCGCGAAATTAGAATTGACGCAAAGCGGCCCCTCCGGCTGCTCCTTTCGTCTGGCCGTCCCGCGGCAGCCGTTTAGCGCCTCCTCCCAAACGGCGGGACGCGCTTGGCCGATGGACCAACCCCGGTAGCATTCCCGGCTTGATGACCTTTTCGCAAATTCTCGGTCTGGCCTTGCTCTGCTTTTGCGCCGCCGTCTGGCCTTGCCGGGCGCAGTCGCTGGCCTGGTATTGGTGCAATCCGCTGCCGCACGGCAACAATATTGTCGATATGGCCTGGAACGGCGTCTTGGGAGTGCAAGTCTGTGACCAGGGGCAAGTCTATACCAGCCCGGACCTGGTGGAATGGTTTCCGCAGAACAGCAACTTGACCAACGATCTTGAGGCGGTGACCTTTTTCGGCAGCCGCATCATCATCGCCGGAGCCAACGGGGCGGTCGCGTACTCGGATGACGGGGTTCATTTTATAGCCGGTTCGCTGCATACCACCAACTGGATGGTTTCCCTGGCCGCTTCGCCCGATCTGGTGGTGGCGGTTGGGGACAACGGCGCGCTTTACACCAGCACCAATGGCGCCGACTGGCATGCGCAGTCACCGCCACCCAATTTGTATCCCTATTGGCTCCTGAGCGTCGCTTATGGCAACGGCGTTTTTGTCACCACAGGCGAGCAAGGATACATCGCCACCAGCGGTAACGGCACGGATTGGACGGACTATTCTATTGATGAAGCTTACGGTCAACTGGAGGACGTGGCGTATATCGACACCACGGGTTCGCACACAGTCTTCCCTTACGCCGGGTTTTGGACGGTGAGCGACGCGGGAGACGCCCTCTACAGCACCACCAGCGGCACGAGTTGGACCAAGTTTAATGTGAACTCTTCAACGAATGTTCTTTACAGCATCGCGGCGGACCGCTCGACTGGCTTGCTGGCGGGGAATACGGCCGTGCGCCTGGGGGCCACGGACGCGCGCCGTTTGCTTTGGCCCACCCAGGTGGGTCCGGAAATCACCAATGCGCCAGCCTGGACCTACTTCACCGCGCTGTCTGAAACCAATGGACTTTATGCGCTGGCGGGGGAGGACGGCATGTTAGTGGAAAGTGCCGTGACCAACGGGAGCTACAATTGGGCCACGCCTTACAACTCCGTGCGCGATTGGTTGTGGCAGGTCACCCAACTCAACGGCCTTTATGTGGCGGTCGGGGACAATGTCCGGGTCATGACGAGTGGCAACGGGGCGGACTGGGCGGTCGAGGAAGTTCCGCTGACCAACTCTGTCTCGACCAACAATACGGCCTTTCTCTGTGTTGGCGGGACGACCAATCTCCTGGTGACCGCCGGCACCAAAGGCAGCCTGGCCATCAGCCCAAATACTCTCTATCCGGTCGTGCAAACCAACACCAACGGCATCATCTTCACCAATAATGCCAGCACCCTCGGCGTCCTCTGGTACCCCCTGCCCGCCCCGGCCGCCACGACGAATGATCTGGCGGGAATCGGCACTTTTAGCAACAGCTTTTACCTCGTGGGCGGCAACGGCACACTCTTGAGCAGCCCCGATGGCACGAATTGGAGCAAGCTGGCTTCCGGCACAACCAACTATTTGTCCGGCATCGTTTCTTATACGAATAATTTACTAGTATTGACAGGAAATGACGGCACTATTCTGACCAGCCCGAACGGTCTCCACTGGTTCAATCAACCTTCCGGGACAACCAACTGGCTTTACCGCGTGCGCTGTCTCAATGGCACGCTGCTGGCGGTGGGCGAAAATGGCGTCATGCTCAGCAGCACCAACGGCACCAATTGGACCGCGCTGCGCAGCGGAGTGACGAACTGGCTCAATGACGCCGTGATGATCAGCAACATTTGCTACGTCGTCGGCAACCAGGGCGTCGTCCTGGCCAGCACCAATTTGCTGGACTGGACCAACATAGGAACCGTCACAACCAAGTCCCTGGAAGGCGCCGCCACGCAAAATGGCCAGTTAGTGGTGGTGGGCTTTCAAGGCAGCATCCTGCGCAGCCAGGTTTTCCCGATTCTCACGCCCGTGAATTTTATCAGTTTCGGGCAAACCGCCGGCTACAATGTCTTTTCCGTGGCGGGCGTCGTCGGCCAGC
>Ga0182016_10003623_pt1 | contig 17536 bp, 13 predicted proteins | sample 712S2MmetaG_FD_120491 | JGI IMG/M metagenome (GOLD analysis project Ga0182016, IMG submission 120491) | Permafrost microbial communities from Stordalen Mire, Sweden - 712S2M metaG | ecosystem: Environmental > Terrestrial > Soil > Wetlands > Permafrost | place: Sweden: Stordalen | collected...
CCGAACCGCTTCCTGCTTGAACTCCAGCGTGTATCGCGCCCGCTTCGCTTTCGTCATCTTCATCTCCCCTTACTGATGCTCAATCACTCAGCTAAGGGATACGTTTTTCGCGGGCAAGGTCAGATCTCATTCGCCGCCCGCCGCCGCGCCCTTGAGGGGCGCTCGCCACAAATCAGGATGCCGGGATTGCGCAGGATATCGGGGTAGTGCGGCACTGCTGCTCTGGTTGTCGTGAGGTGTTTCCTGCCGTGAGGGCTGTCGCCGAGGTACTGCTGCCAATTGATTCTCGAGCGGTTCGGATGGAGTTGGAGATCCGGAGATTCAAAATACAAAAGTGTTGTAAGGTATGCGGCAAGAAAGTCTCAGGTGTCAACACGTACTGTAATGCTTGCCTGAACGACCCTACGTCTTTGAAGCAGGTGATGGCTCTGTCCGACAGAAATTTATGGCATCAAGAAAGGCTCGCGGAAATCCGATGTCTCTCGTGCAGCGGATTGCTGCTTCGTCTTCAGGGTTTGAGGTCTTGCTTGAGATTCTGTAGAAAGCATTCACGAACGACGGCGAGTGGCCAACTACGTGCCTCAGTAAGCAGTATGCTGCACATCGACATAGAGGAGCGCCTCGGCGCTGGATTGGTATTTACCCTCAAAGGGGAGCTCTCCGGTGCGCACGCCTTTGAACTCGTGGCTCGATGGAAAGAGGTAAGACGAAATTGCCACGGTAAAGTTTGCGTCGTGGATCTGTCCGCCGTAGGTGAGATGGACGACGCGGGACAGGAGCAATTTGCGCCCTCGCCCACGACGGTGTGCGCTTCCTTGCGCGCGGCCCAATGCTGGGCCCCGTGATTGATGTGGTCTGCAAGGCGAGCGTACAGGCTTCGCAGGTTGGCGGCGCAGGCTTTAGGTCCATGGTGTTCAATGACTAAGTCCGGCATCCTCGACCGGGATTTCACAAGACGGCTGCGACTCCCTTACGCCCTATCAGAAGTCGCTTCGCATTTCTCGCGGCAAATATCCTCGCTTAGATCCGTACGTTCTCCGCATCCTCACGTAGTGAAAGACAAAAAAGACCCGCGATCTAAGCTGCGGGCCGAGTCGTACGCACAGGAGGTTAGAGAACAAGCTTTGCAAAATTGAGATTGTTAGCTGATGCTCGTCTTTGCGACGATCAATGCGTCCAGTGCCATTGCCCCCTGCCCCTCTGCGTACACCAACACTGGATTGATATCGATCTCCTGAATGGCCGGTTCCGAACAAATGAATGCTCCCAGGCGCTGAATGAGCTCGGCTGCTGCTTTTACGTCCACTGTCGGCGATCCACGGAACCCCCTGAGCAGAGCCGCGCTTTTCAATTGATACATCTCGTCCATAATGGCTTGCACCGGAAGGTCTGGCGGCAACAAGCGCACATCGCCAATAGCCTCCGCCAAGACTCCGCCGAAACCAACCAGCAGCGCCGGACCCCAATCCTCGTCATTTTTTACACCCACGATCAGTTCCAAACCGCGGGCTCCCATCTTCTCGACCAATGCACCATCCAAAATGAGCCCCGGACGGGCGCGCGCGATGTTGTCATACAACTGCTTCCAGCCGGCCTCAAGAGCATCTTCATCCTTGATATTGAGGATTACGCCTCCGATGTCGCTCTTATGCGTAAGTGTTACCTCTTGAGCCTTGAGCACAACTGGGAAACCGATGCGTTCTGCAATCTCCCCTGCCTGTTGCAGGGTAGTCGCTAGTCCACCGGCGGGAACCGGGATGCCAATGGAGGCCAACAACTCCTTCCCCTTGTACTCCGTCATAGTTCCGCTCATTAACAGCGGGCTTGGCGGCAGCAAAAGCGGAGCACCCGTCTGCTTCCTTGCTTGCTTGGCGGCAAAGGTCGTGACCAGGCCGAGCGCGCGAAACGCCCGTTCCGAGGTAGGAAAGAACGGAACTCCCAGGGAGCGGAGCTCTTCGATGTGCTCGCGGATGCATGCGCGCGGATTTTCCGTACCTTCATCCAATGCCGCAAGAATCACAGGCTTTTTGGTTTTGAGCGTCCGAAGTGTCTCGCTAATGATGGGGAACTTCAGGTCGTTACCAGGTCCGTCGGCCAAGATCAACCCGAGTACCAGGCTTCCATAGCGGTCGTCAGAAAGAAACGCCATCATCGGCTTTCGGTAGAGTTCCCCGTCGTTCATCGCCTGTCCCGTCACATCCAATGGATTGCTCGGCGGGATGAACTCAGGAAGCGCCTCGAGCAGCGCGGTCCTGGCGGTGTCACTGAGTCCCGGTAGTGCCAGCCCGATCGACTCGCAGAAATCCAGTGCCAGCGCTTTGAATGCGCCGGATTCCGCGATCACCGCGGCGCCGCCCTGCGGCAGGGAGGGACACACGCTCAGCAATTGGGCAACGTCTACCAACTCTTCGACAGTGTCGACAACCACAACCCCGGCATCTTCCACCTTGGTGCGCATGACTTTGTAGTCATTGACCATGGCGCCGGTATGAGTGGCCGCCGATTCGCGGGCGGCACTGCTGCGGCCGGGATGAAGCAGCACGATGTGCTTACCAAGCTGTTTGGCCCTGCGAACCAATTTCAAAAACTTCTGTGGCTGCCGGAACTGCTCGATCAACAGAACGAGCACGCTCGTCCGATCATCCTCGATCAGGTACTCGACAAAGTCTTCCGCGCTGTTGGCTGCTTCGTTGCCGGTTGATACCGAATAGGACATAGCGACCTTGTGGGTTCTCAGGCTCACTCCAAGCACTGTCGCCATGGCGCCGCTCTGGGAGACCATCGCGATGCCGGCCTTTTCTGTTAGCCTCTTCGCGTCATTCATCATGAAGGTCAGCGGCGTGCCATCAACGAAATTCACCATTCCCAGGCAGTTCGGTCCCTCAATCGCCATGTTGTGCTCGCGCGCAATGCGGCCGATTTCTTCCTGCTCGAGACGGCCCTCCGGCCCGTTTTCCGCGAAGCCAGCGGAAAAGATAATTGCGCTCCTTACATTTCGCCGCGCACAGCTACGGAGTGCCTCCAGCACCCCGATACGGGGAATGGCCAGAACCACGCAGTCCACTCCAATCGGGAGGTCGTCGGGCGTCGCCACGCAGGGCCGCCCGAACAGTTCCGCCCGCTTGGGGTTGACGAGATGAATTTCTCCTTTGAAGCCTGCATTCTGCAGATTGGTGAATACGCGGCTACCGAGCGCAGTCGGGTTCGAGGAGACTCCGATAATCGCGACTGAATGTGGGCGCAAAAGACAGTCGATGGGGGTACGCGCGGGCGCGCTTGTAACTTGAGACATCTGCTCGGCTCCTTGTTTGTTATCGAACTGCCAGTGCAGTTCCGGTGCGTTTCTCGATATATATCTGCAGCACGCTCAATTGAAATGCACGTGAGCTTCCAATCTGCTTTCGGATCCACACGTGACCAACGTAAGCGAGAAGCCCGACGGATAAACCTCGCGAACAAGCGCTCCTGTTGAGGAGTCGGTGAGGTTGCCTCGGTCCGGTCAGGCCGGAATCGGAGTTACGGGCGCGCCACGAGTGTCGATAGCGCCGACACGAGTGATGCCATCCTGATGGCGCGTGTGTCGTCATTTGCCGCACGCGACCTGCCATGCGGAAAATGTAGCGAATTCCACGGTTTGTATTTGGCAGACAACGTGCACCTGCAATGGACAGTCGCGAGAGTCTCGCACTCGGTAAATCTGTGGAAGGGTATTCAAAAACAAATCATGACAACATCGGAGCACCATACTTGGTTCCGCTGGGTGGTTCTGGGGCAGATCCTGATCGTCACCTTCAGCTCGGCGATGATTATGATCTCCTTTGCGCCGCTGATGGGTATCGTCGCGAAAGACCTGGGAATCAGCATTGGAACGGCCTCCTTCGGTTTTATGGGACTGCATATGCTCGCGACGGCAGTGAGTTGCGCCATCGCAGGCTACCTGATTGATCGTTTCAGAGTGTTCTCCGTCATCAATGCCAGCATGGTACTGCTCGTCGTTTCCAACGCCTTGCTGCCCTGGTTGGGACACAGCTATTGGACGACCGTAGCGATCCGAATAGCAGAAGCGGCCGGGTGCGCCCCAGTGTGGGTTGCGATTGGACCGGCTGTCGCCCTTTGGTTCCCCCGACGGGAAGCAGGGGCCGCTACTGGCTTGCAATCTATGGTGATGTCGTTCGGCGTTATGTTCGGACTAGTTGTTTCCCCACATCTAGCTCTTTCCGCCGGGTCATGGCAGAGGGGCATCGCTTGGATGTCTGTTGGCTTGGGTGTTGCGACGGTATTCGTCTTCGCAGTGAGCCAAATGGCTAAGAAACACTCACCAGCGGCGCCAGCTGAACCGCCGACTTCTGAGCCAGCCGGCATCTTTGCGCTTTGGGGTACGCGGCCATTCCTGGCAGGAATGATCGGGCTCTCCTGCGGTGTATGGACGCTGCAAACGTTCAACTCCCTGACTCCCGGCTACTTGGCAGTTTTGCCTCCGATGGGGCTCGGCCTTGGGGCTTTGACCGCCGGGAAACTTATGACGACTGTCCTGCTTGCGGGCATTGTTGCCTCACTCGTGGGCGGGCTCCTGGTAGACAAGGTATTCGGAGGAAGAGCCCGGCCCGTCGTGCTCACCGGCTTTGTGCTGGTCGCAGTTACTCCGGTTCTCATGACTGTTCCCCATATTGCCAGCCAGCGATCTGCACTGACGCTGTGCTTGATTCTTATCGGAACCGGCACTCCATTCATTAATCCTGTGATTTTGGGGTTTGCCGCTAAGACATTCTCGCCCTCTATGGTCGGCAAGGTGGTTGGAAGCTGGATGAGCGTCGCTATGTTCAGCGGAGCAGTGGGCGTGATGTTAGGCTCTGCCGCGCTCGGCTCGACGGGGGCTTACCGGCTGCCCATGGAGACTATCTCTGCCGTCGCAGTAGCCGGATTAGTCGCGGCGTTGTTCATCTACCCAAGACAGTCCGATTCGATATTGAAGCTCGAGTTGGAGGATAGAGGAGAGGTGCCTTGCGATAGCAGGTGTCCTTCGCGGCTTGGGAGTTAAGAGAGGCTCTGACGCGCCTAAAAACAGGCTTTTATGGTGCCTCGGTATGAAACATACGTGACGCCGAGTTTCGGCAATGTAAGTGCAACAAGAAGTTTAAATCAGCTTTATCTCATAGCAAAAGGAGCAAGAGATGTCGATTCGAGGCAATTGGGAACCCGATCTTCATAGGAGCAAGAACATCATTAATGCCGAGAAGGAATATGGGATGATTCCCCATATGACCTTCGCGGAATACTCGGAGAAGCTCAAGGACTGCTTGATCATGAAGCGGGAAAATGGCATTCTCGAAGCCCGCCTTCATACCGACGGCGACAGCTGCCAGTGGGGCGCCCAGGCGCACCAGGGTCTGCATCACTTCTTCGACTGGGCTGGACGCGATCCGGAAAATGAAGTCATCATCTTTGGCGGCTGCGGAAAGGACCTGTTCAAGGGCATCGGGCGCTGCGACAAGAAGACTGGCAAGTGGGCCCCGCCGACCGAGTTCGCTTCTGCCCAGGACCAGGCTTGGAAGATGTACGATCTGCAGTACTACGACGGCACCAACGATATTGAAGGGCAGGTCTTCGACGTCGAAGTTCCCACGATCGGTGTGTGGAACGGCGCCGCTTTCCACTCTGATCTCGTCCTGTTCAGCGACATTACCCTAGCCACGGACGATGCCTGGACCACCGAGATGCATTACCGCGTCAACATGGTTCCCGGCGACGGCGTTCAGATCGCATGGCGCGAGCTGATGGGCCGCAAGCGCTTTGCCTACGCAGAGTTGACCGGTGAGGTAATCACTGCCCGCAAGGCTCTGCAGCTGGGCATGGTCAACGAAATCTGCGACGACACCGAAGCGGCCTACACTCGCGCTCAGGAGATCGCCAAGCTCATTCTCAGCCTGGGCACCCGCACAACGCGTCGAATCACCACGCAGATGCTCCGCAAGGCTTGGAAGGAAGACATCGCCAACGAACTACGCCTCGGCTTCTCTACCGAGATGTTCGTGACAGCGACGGAGCACTCCCCTCACGAAGTCTCCTACTGGAAGTGGGCGCACGAAGAAGCCGAACTCGTCAAGGCAGCCGAGAAGAACGGTAAAGTCATTCGCCCGCGGGTTGGTGGCGGCAAGGAAGAAGACGAAATCCCATCCCTGCGTGCGGACGCTGCGGCTAAGTAAAGCTGTTAGCGAGAGCTATGTTAGCAGCAGTTACTCTAGAAGGCCTCGCGCAAAACCTGTGCGAGGCCTTCGTTCTTTTCCAGTTGGCATCCGATCCGCTCTGCTGCAATCCAAATGCGTTGCCGAGCGCGCACGGCAACAAACAGCAGGACTACTCTGATACGGGCGCGACCACTTCGTGGGCCGTAAATGCCTTTCGCCATTCCTCAGGTATCACAATGGAAGTCTTCGTCTCGTAGTTATAGGCGACCATGACGGTCCGACCGCGAGCAGCCATGCTCTTGCGGCTCACGCTCCAGACCTCGTAGAGGAGATCGAACGACTTTCGTCCGAGACGAGAAATCCTGCACGCAACAACGACCTCTTCGCGATAATCGAGAGGGTGCAAATACTCAAACTCGGTCTTCGCCAAGATGATACCGCAGGTTCCGGACAGGAATTTCCCGAGCACTTCATCGAGGTAGTTGCAGCGAACCGTCTCGGCCCACACGATGTAGGACGCGTTGTTCACGTGCTGCAATCGATGTCGCAGAATGGAACGTGGAAACGCATCAGAGTTCGAACGTCAGCGAGAGCCATTCTTTTCCTCGGAAGTCCTGGTATGTTGTCCGCGCACGACGGCATTGCAGACGTTGGACTGATCTGAATGATAAAGCCCGCGACGATGGCGCGGGCTCTGTTTCGTACCGAGAGAAATGGTTTTAGTTTGCTCTGAACAGTCAATACTGCAAATACAACAGAAATTACTTTGCGACACTCCCATAGGCGAGAAATCGCTTAGGGTTCTCGACAAGCAACTGGTCGATTTCAGCATCTGTTAAGCCAGCTTTCTTGAACGCCGGCACAATGTCGCGGAAGATGATCTCGGAGTGTGTTGGCGAAGTCACATCCAGAGGCTTGCCGATCCAATTGTAGATTGAATCGTGCGAGACCATGATCTGCGATCCATATCCTGACTTGACGAGAGCTATGATGCAGGCCACTCGCACTGCGTCCGACGGAGATCCGGTATACCCTTCCAGTCCGAATCGATCGAAGCCTATGGAGACCCCCTTCTCGATGACCTTGAAGTGATAGCGCAGGTCGGTACTACCATCACTATGGCCGATCATGATCCTGTCTGGTTTTGCGCCATTGGCCAGAAGCAATTCAGCCTGCTCCGATCCCATGGTCCCTTCCTGGGTGTGCGTGATGATCGGTGTGCCGGTTTCACCAGAGACTCTTCCTGCGGCCCGGAAGAAACGCTTCTCGTAGTCAGTGATAACGTCCTTACTGCTGGCAACTTTGATGACACCCGCCCTGATTCCGGTCCCCGCAATGCCTTCGATGACTTCGGTCTTCATCATCGTATAGATTTCTTCATCCGCGTTACCGAGGAGCGCGCGGAACCGGTAGTAAGAAGTCGCGCCTTCACCCTCGTAGTAGTAGCCGCTGCTACACAGGATGTGAATCCCGGACTTTTCCGAGATTTCGCGCAGTATTTCCGGATTACGACAACAGTCATTGGGTGTGGCATCAACAATCGTTCCGAGGCCATAGCTCTCGCGATACCTCTTGAGTTTTGCGACACTGCGCTCAACGATCGTTTCGCGGTCGAATCGCGGAGCACAGGTTACGTCGCCTTGAGATCCAGGAAAGCCAAATAAAATATGCTCGTGGACAAGTGTCCTTCCGAGTTGTTCGGTAGGAACCGGTCCACAAACGGTGCTCGCACTCTGCGACATGAATACTCCCTAAAACAGAGGGAACGGGTAATCCGGAAGATGTTTCCTTCCAGATTTCCCGATCCCGCTCAATCTTCAACTCCATCTATCTCCGGCGAATTTTCCGGAAATTACTTGGTTACCAGTTGGTCCGCAAAATAAGCTTTGACGATTGTCTTCAAGTCTGTCTCCGTAAGTGACCATTTACGAATGCTGCTTTCAGCCTTGATCAGTGCGGTGATGTCCGCCACTTGCTCTTTTGTGGCCTCAATGCCCGCTTCCCTCAGCTTCATAGCAACCGAGTAGGCTCCGGACATTTTGCCAAGGATGATGTTGTAACCATCTCGGCCGATCGTTTCCGGACTGTAGGCCTGGGAGGGCATATTGCTCTTGGCGAACTTATCGATGACGTACGCCACCATGCCGGATTCGCAGGTAAATTCGTTGTCGCCAGTAACCGGCTTGTTGCGTGCGATGGGAATTTTTGTAAGCTCGGAAACAAGTTGCGCAACTGGGTAGAGCAAGTTCAGATTAAGACCAGTCTTCATGCCCAGCAATAACTCGATCCCAAGCGCCACTTCATCTGTGGCCGCGTTGCCGGCACGCTCACCCAGGCAATTGATCGACGTATGCACAACGGTAGCTCCTGCCGCAACTGCGGAGAGCATCACCGAAGTCGCCATACCGAAGTCGTTGTGAGCGTGCATCTCAACGGGAATGCCCGGAACCCACTCCATCAACTTGCGAACATACCAAGTCGTGGCCTGGGGAAGCGCGCAGCCGAAGGTGTCGGCAATCACTACGTGATTGGCACCGCCCTCGTTAACTACTCCCTTATAAACCCGCTCCATGAATTCAATCGGACCACGATTGCTATCCCACGGCATGACCGCGGTGAAGAGTCCGTTCTTAGTGGCATGCAAGGTGGTATCCACAAAGTTCTTGTACATTTCATCGGGAGAAGTATTTAAAACGTACTTGCCAAACGTGGTGTTGCCCGCACCTTCAACTACCACTCCGTCCGCGCCGCACTCCAGAGCGAAATCTACCTCTTCCTTGAACCAGCGGCAAAGGAAATAGATCTTGGCCTTGCGCTTGCGCTTGACCAGTTCTTTGGCTAGTTCTTTATCCTCTTCCGAGATGATCGGAAAGATCTCAACGCTGTAGACGCCCAATTCATCGAGTGCTTCGTAGATTCGAATCTTCTCATCCGGGCGAAGAACGATGTGCGGAGCCTGCTCGGCTTCGCGGAGAGTTACATCATGGATGCGGACCTGTTCCGGAAGCGAAATTTGACTCTTTACGTCGTCAAAGAAATTGTGCTCAGTTACCCAGTGCTTATCGGTTCTAGTTTGAAAAGTGCCTTTTGACATAACTCTATCCTCCGAGTTTTCTTCTGACTGTAGTGCACGCGAGGTTCCATTCGAGATCCAGAGATGAAGGCCAAACTCTGGGGCACTTCCATTCAGAGATTCTTGAAATGCACCCAGTTTTGCCGTGCTGTCTCTTTCTGCTTCGACAACTTTGCATGCGATGGCGGTTTTGACGACAAGCCTGCGTCATTGCGGTACACCGTGTCGACAAACCCATGCGTGGCTATGTCACGCCGGAGACGCTGGAACGCAACTGGGGAAGCTTGCCAGCGTCCTGCGCGCTTAATTGACTGATTCCGTCTTGGGATGATGCAGATACGAGAACGGAATCCCCAATTCGAACCACACGGCATTGCCGCGGGGTCCATTCTTTGCGCTTACATCATGGTTCCACTTCACCAGGAGCGCGCCACGAGAACCCACCGGAAACGTAACTTGCGGCCCGAGCGATAGCCTCTGCCCCTTGTAGCCAAAGGACTGCGAGCCATCGGCGTTTGTCGCCACAACTATCTTTCCGTTCTGCTTGTCGTCGGTGATCTGTTGGAAGTAATACCCTGCAATGCCGATGGTCATAAGGTTCGATCGCATCACGTTAATGTGCTGCTGCGCGTCGAAGGTGAGATAAAGCTCGTTGCCGCTGTGATAGTGAGTTACGTGGTCCTGATCGTTAATCACATAGTCGATCCGAGCCCCGATATCTGCCTTGCCGTGTTCCGGCATTACGGTAATCGCGTAAGCGGGAGTAATCGCAATATTGTGCTGGCCGATGTTGAGCTTCGCGGCCGAGTCGTATCCTGAGCCTGCGGGCTCAAAGCCAAGCTCATAAGTCTGGAAAACCGAACCCTTATGCATGTAAACGGCGAACGGGGCGATATTGAAGTTGCCGATTGTGTCCTTTGTATACTGCTGCCCGTTTGCGCTGAGCCGCTGATACACGTTCGGGATCGCAACGTAACTACCTAGTTCGCCCCCAAGGAAGCGCACGCCCCAGTTATGTGAAAGTTTCACCGCGTTCGCGACAGAGATCAGCTTGAAGTCAGATGGACTGATCGACTTGCCATGCGCATCATCGATCGCAGTGGTGATATAGAGGCTGTTGTAGTTCTGAACTTGCGTCTGGCCCGTGCCGGGTTCGGCCGCCGCAATCAAAAATCCTTCCGCTCCTCCGGGGTAAACGCTCCCTCCGTTTTCTGATGCAAACAACCCCATCGCACTGAACAGAACAGAAAGAGCGATTACCTGGCCCCAAACGCGCCGATCTCTTAATTTTTTCATACCTATTTTTCCTTCGAGCAGATTCAATGACAGTTCCTGCAGACGGGTGGAACACCCGATAAGTTGTCGGCTGCTACGGTCTCAAGGTGCAGTTTTCGTACCATTTGGACGAGAGAAGCAACACGTGTAAAAGCAACGCTCCTTTCGCAAAGATAGCTAGATGGATTAGCTGTTAATTCTTCGTGGTGGGGATCTCCGGCACAAGTAAGTAGCTGTCGTAGCTGCCGCCCATGTGCAGAACGTGGAGGCCGTGATTGCGGGATAGAGGCGTCGTCACTTGCTGCGCGTGCGCGTAAGCCGGCGAGCTTTCTGGACCACCTCCGAGTTGCAGCAGGTCGGGTTTGTCGCCCGGTTCGAATGTTCCTCCCGCAGCTGGCACCGGCACCTTACACGCTCCGAAGCCGATGTACATATTGGGAAGCGGCCGATAGGCTTCCACCGTGAGCTTGAGCTTCTCTCCAGCGTGCCAATGCATTGACATCGGCCAGATGGCGATGTCGACCGGGACTATCTGCTCCGGTGCTAGCCTTTGCTCGCGGTCGTTGAGGAGATAGGGCTCTGACTCAGTGGAGAGCATCGGATCGAGCGCGCGTTGAGAGACCCGAAGCAATCCGGTGGCAACCACTGGAGCAACGCGGCCTTCACCCTGCAAGCGTGGCAGTTCGCGACCGCTGGCATCAAGCTTTTCCACGCCTATTGCTAACTCCATGTCATCCGAGCCTTCCGCCTCGACCCACAAGCGCAGTTTCATATAGCCTGTCAGCTCCGTCTCCTTCTGAAAGACGTAGGTAAACTCGGCCCTGCCCGGGTTTGCGGCATCATAGCGTAGCGTGTCAGCGGAACTGAGCGGCTGATCACGCAGCGTGCCTGAGTTATCGAGATAAATCTTGCGGAAACTTGTGCGTTCCAGAGGCCAATTATTCTCAATGCGATCTACGACGTCTTCTCCCCCAGGATCTAGCACCGAAAGCCGAACGGGCGGCGTCTTTTCCCATCCGTTGTTCGCGCCTTTCAGATAGTGATCGAAGAAACGCAGCAAATCGTTTTCGTATTTCGGAGTATGGAAGTCCTGCCACTCGTTTGTGTTGTTCGCGCGCAGCCACTTTTCCCCAGAGGCGATGCGACGGAAGCCCTCGAATGAGCCGTGTGTATGTGCGGGGTTGGTGAAGCTAGCCACGACATACGCCGGAATATGGATCCGGTCGAGTCTCGCCTTCTTATCCTCCCAATAGGGCGACATAAGTTGCTGATCGACGATCATGCGTGGCTGATCCTCGATGAGCCCATTGCCAGCGAAGGACTGGATGATCATCTCCGGAAATTGCGGCGCAGGGATGCCACCTCGATTGCTGGCTTCGCGGAAATGATCGGTAAATCCCTCCCAGGGAGCGATTGCGGCTAAATGGGGCGGCTGTTCGGCAGCAATAAACCATTGCGAAATGGCCAGCCAGGAGTTGCCGGCCATTCCTATCTTGCCCGAACTCCAGGGTTGGCGCGCCGCCCACTCAATGAAGTCGTAGCCATCCTCGGCAAACTGGCGTCCCCAGTAGCTGATGTTTCCCTCCGACATGTAGGCACCACGCGAGTCGGGGTTGAGCACCACATAGCCCTGACACACCCAGAAGGCCGGGTCTGGTCCCTCGAAACGTTGCAACTCCGAGACGCGGTCGAGCGGTACTCCGGAACGTCTAGGAATATCGTCTAACCACTGCCCTCCGATCTCCTTCCCGTACGGGCTCCAGCCTAGAATCGCGGGATAACGACCAGCGCTAGTGGGACGAAAAATGTCGGTGTAGATCGTTACGCCGTCGCGCATCTTCAGCGCGACATCGCGGTCAAAGGTGATATCGCAGGGGAGCGGCAGTGCTCCCTCGCGGCGCACGCTCCCCCTCTTCAGCAACGTCGTGCCGGGATGAAATCCGGTATAACGTGCACGCGGTGCGCCGACAGGTAACGCTTTGCGATATGGCACCGGGTATTGTGAATTACCGTAGATGCGGGTCGGAAGAACAGTCTCAGAGTTCGGGGCGGACTGTTGTGCAAGGACCGTAAAGGATGTTAGCGCGAAAAGACCGAGAACAGAGGCTATGCTCGCTCGGTTCCCTGACATTCGGGAAAAGAGTGTTGAAATCTGATCACTTACCACATTCGCCCTTTGGACAATGGCTTGAGTTGCCATCGAAATACAACAGGAAACCCGAATGCCCCTTCGTTTGGGACAATCGGGTTGTAGATAAGAGGAAGCACCACGTCACTATTCCTAGAAGACGGAGCCTATAGAAGGTTGGTAACGATGTGTTTTGCCGCCTTGCGTCCACACCACAAAGCAACTGCCTGGCAGGTACCCATCAGGTAAGTCTCGCCCTCCCATCCGCTAGTAAGAATTCCCGCGGCGTATAGGCCTGAAACCACCTTGTAACGAGGATCCACGACCTGGGCGTTAGTGTTGATCCGTACGCCGCCATTGGTGTTGAGCATTCCGGAGTAAAGCCGGAAAGCGTAGAACGGTCCCTTGGCGATCGGCCAGACGTTCGATGCTGTTTTGCCCCATTCCGCATCGGTTCCGGACGCAGCAAAGCCGTTGTACTTTTCAACCGTAGCCTGGAGGGTGGCAGTGTCCACTCCCATTTTCTTGGCCAGCTCCGGGAGGGTTTCTGCATAGAAGACGTCAGGAAGATTCTTATACTTCTCAACTTCAGCGGCCAGGCCGGGAATCGGATTGCCCACTAGCTTATCGCCAAATCCCGAGAAATGGCTTTGGCAGCCACCTGCAGCGTATTTGTCGAGACCTGCCTGATCCAGAATCGAATAGACATTACCCTGGACTTCCACGGCTTTGTTGCAAGCCGAGATCTCCCTAACGATGCTCTCATCGATAAAGCGGACCGCATCCTGGTTCACCCACAAATTTGTGGGCTGCATCCCAGCGCAGACCCCCAACGGGGAATCGTAGGCAAAGCCCTTCACGTTGAGGAACATGGAAGAGACACAAAGGTGTGTCGACTTGCCATGGGCGGTCGCTTCTACCATCAAATGCCCGTCGCCGTCCTGACCTGCCTTGGCTCCGTCGGTGATCGTCTTTTCCAGGTCGATGCTCGTGTACTTTTCCAGCAGCGCCCTGTTCGTGCTCATGCCACCGGTTGCGAGCACAACGCCCTTCGCCTTGATGTCGATGATTTTTCCGTTTTTGTCCTTCACTCGCACTCCGACGCAGGTATGCGGGTCCTTCATCAGGAGAGAAATGGCCGATGTGCTATGGCGCATATCAACGCCCAGCGCCTTGGCTTGTGGAACCAGGGTATCGACACACGACTTACCATGGCCACCTTCGTAAAAGTTGAGAGGAGTGTGCGGCAGGGGGTGAATCACTACCTTGTGCTTATCAAACAGCCAGGCTGAATTCTCTTTCTGGTCGATAGCCTTGTGGTAATGGAGCATCGGATCCGCAATATAGTTGGACTGCTTCGCAAAATCGGCAGCCGACTGGCGGGCCTCGGCCTCATTAGCGGGGGGGCCGATGAAGACCTCTGCAAAGTTTGTGCCGCCGCCCCAGAAAGGTTCCTTTTCAATAAGGATGACCTTTTTGGCGCCCTCTTCCATTGCGGTCATGGCTGCGGAGAGTCCTCCCAGCCCTGAACCGACAACGACCACCTGGGTCTCGATGGTTTCATCAGCCTTAACGTGCTTGGCAACCTTGGCTTTTTCCGCCGATTCGCCTGTAACCGGTGCCGTCACTGCGTTAGCCAGAACGCCTGCACTGGCTACTGCCGCAGCGGTCACAGCCGCGCCGCGCAAGAATGTCCTTCGCGATGGAATGTTCTTTTCTGGATCCACTGATCGGCTCCTTCTCGCAAAATCTCTCTTTGAGTTTGCACTCATATAGGGTGCTGCCCCTTGATGGGGACGAAAGGTTCAACCTAAACACCGCGACCTTTCTAATAAGAACAACCCTGGGGCAGACGAAAAGCCGTTACAGAATCGCAGGAGACCTGCGGCCGTTGCTTTGATCGCAACGGCCGCATTTGGACTACTCGCGCTGCTTCGTCTCGCCAGGACGCGAGGCTATCCCTTTGCTGCCACTTGCCCAGCCAGGCGTCCAAAGGTCAGGGCACTGCCATGGCTTACCCCTGCGGCGCCCATGGCGTACGCGCAGGCGAAGCGTCCGCCCATCGCGTTTCCGGATGCCCACAGACCCGGAATGGGGTTCAGCTTGGCATCCTGCACAGCGCAGTTGTTGTCGACGACCAGACCGCCCATGACGACCAGCAAAGCCTGCCCGGTGCGTCCGCCAAAGAACGGGGCCTTGTCGATCGCAAACAGACGGTCGGCACGCTTGAAGTAATCAATGTCCTTGCCGGCGCGCGCCAACTCGTTGTAGCGCTTCACGGTGGCCACGAACTTCTCGGTTGGCAGACCAAGCTCATGCGCAAGGCCCTCCAGCGTATCCGACTTCTTCGTACCTCTGCTCATCATGCGCTTTTCGGTGGTGTAGCTGGACCATGTGAACGGTCCACCTCCGGGCGGCTGATCGTCCGGAAGTACCGCGTTAATGTTGCCGTGGTTTACGCTCTGGGCCGCGAGCTGCTCCTTCCAGCGGGAATCGAATACCTGGAAGGCGGAGGTCTGGGGCTCACGCTCGATGGCATTGGTCCAGCTCTGGCCGTCGCTGTCTTCGTTCATGAAGCGGGCACCGCGAGCGTTCACGAGCAGGAAGGCATTGATGCCGAGCGGTCCGCCGATGCTGTGCGTGACCGGAGCGTGAGGTCCTCGCTCCATCTGGCCGCCCACCCACATGCCCATGCGGTGACCCTCGCCCGTATTGCAGACCGCGCCTTTGGCGTCCCTGTTGAAGTAGATGCTGGTATAGAGGTCAGCAATCTGCGGGCAGTAATTCGTCAGCATCTTCTTGTCGCCGCTGTAGTCGCCCGTACACAACACCACGCCCTTGCTGGCGAGGAACTTGATGTACTTGCCGTCCGCACCCTGCGCGATGACGCCCTGCACGCGGCCTTTGTTGTTGGGACGAATTAACTGGCAGGCAGCGGTTGAGAATTGGAAGTCGGCACCCATTTTTACGCACTGCTTTTCGACGTTGCGCAGAGCCGGGCCTAGGTCAGGCAGGAACTGAATCACGGTGGAATAGATCTTGAAGTGCTCCTTCGACGGATCGTATCCCTTCGGATGCGGCCAGTGCGGCATACGCACGTAGACATCTTCGGTCTTTTCGTCAACGGCCGTGAGCTCGTCGATCAGTTTGTAGCTGGGGCTTGCCTCGAGCAACCAGTCCAGCGACGCGCCGCTATTTTCCGCCCAAAAGCGCCATAGGTCGCCATTGGTGCGCCAGCCGTAGGTATCCTGCATGTAGGTGACAAGTTCGGCAGTATCGAGATTGTTGCCGAGCTTCTTGGCGATCGAGCTATTGATCGTGCCGACATCGGAGCTGCGGTAAACGATGTCGGTAGCTTTCTCGATGACAGCTACCTTCGCGCCTCCTTCCAGGGCGGCGCGCGCAGCGCTCAGACCGGCAATGCCCGCACCGATGATCACTACATCGGTGGTGACCGTCTTGCTGATCTTGCTATCAGGAATCGGATCAGGAGCTTTCAGAAAATCATCGGCAGCCGCACACACTGCCGGTTGGTTTTCCGCAAAAGCGCTCTCGACGCTGGCCATGGAGGCTACGCCTGCTAATCCGGCAACGATGGAACCTTTTAGGAAATTGCGGCGTTGTTCTACGTTCCTCTCGTCTTTTTCACTCATTTGATAAAGTCCTCTTCACTTCTTCTATGAGATCGCGGGCCTTAGGAAGCCAGCGGTTACTACTTCGCTCTCTTGAACTCCATTGCGTGACAAACAAGACATGAGATCTCGTTGCTCCTGTGGCCGTGATGGCACTGCAGGCACTCCGTCTGCGCTGACATATGATTGTCATGTGGGTTCGGCTTCAGACCCGCAGTGCGCTTCGCGACGGACTGCATCGACTCGTGACACTTCAGGCAAGCGTCCTGATCAATGCTTGCCTTCTCCGTAGTGCCGTGGCAATCCGCACACCCCAGACCCAGTGCCTTGTGCTTGTCGGCCGTGAAATCTTTTCCGTTCTGGCCAACAGCGATTGACGGAATCAGCACAATGAATGCCAAGTAAGCTGCAAGTGATCTCAACACAACACGACTCCTACTTTTTTTTCGTAAGTGAACTGGGGAAGAGACCCGCTGGCCTATTCCCCATCTACCACTGGATCGCATCCGCTACAGCTGGAGGCGTTTAGAACATGGCCCTGCTAAGCCCGAACATCTTGTCAACCAGGACGACCAGCGTGACACCAGCTGCCCAGCCGTCTTGCGGCTTTCCGGCAAACTTCGGGTTCATGAGGGTATTCGCGTTGAAAGTGCGCAGCATGAATGGGCTGACGATCACGTTGTTGAAGATGAAGTTCGCGTCAGGACCAATCGACACTTCGGTCGGCGGGACGGTGTATCCGCTCCCACCGGCAGCCAGGTTCTGGGCCTTCAGGAAGTTCTGTTCGTTGTTGGTAAGGTGGGCCGTCCAGATATTGAAACCGTAGCTGTCGATCGGGCGGCTCTTAAACAGACCCGAAACGATAGCTCCCGTCTTGAAGTCTGTCGTGAGGCCCGAAACGTTCTTCGGGTCGAAGCTCTGATTCAACTGGGCGAAGGCACTCAGGGCACGCGGCGGTCCCGGCCGTCCGCCGTCAAAACGGAAGAAGGTCTGGCGTCCCGCGGCGTACATACCGTCGGTGCCGTGGTGCACATCGGCGGTAGGATTGGCGAAACCAGCACCGGTGGAGAGTTCGGAGGCCTGCATGGCAGTGTTGTGGAAGTAGATTGCCTCGAAGTTGCCCGGATACTTGGTGTGCTGATCCGTCTTGTACTGGAAGTCCGCGAGGTAAACGTTGCTGTCGCTGTGGAAGTAAGGGGCGTGGCCTGGAGCGGGGCTAATGTAGCTCTTATTCCACTCCCAA
>Ga0182016_10003625_pt1 | contig 17524 bp, 21 predicted proteins | sample 712S2MmetaG_FD_120491 | JGI IMG/M metagenome (GOLD analysis project Ga0182016, IMG submission 120491) | Permafrost microbial communities from Stordalen Mire, Sweden - 712S2M metaG | ecosystem: Environmental > Terrestrial > Soil > Wetlands > Permafrost | place: Sweden: Stordalen | collected...
CAGCACTTCTTTTTCGCTGGGCCGGCCCTCGCGCTTGATAAAGCCGCCGGGGATGCGCCCGCCTGCGTAGGTATACTCGCGGTAATCCACCGTAAGGGGGAAAAAATCGATGCCTTCCCTGGCGTCGGGAGAGGCCACCGCGGTGGCCAGAACAACGGTTTCGCCCGTGGTCACCAGTGCGGCGCCAGAGGCTTGCTTGGCCATGCGGCCGGTCTCAAAAACCAACCGCTTGCCGCCGGCAAGCTCGACGGATACTTCATGCTTAGACATACAGTCCTCGTTTCATTTTTGTTCGCTTGGGAAACTTGTGGGGGGATGGCGCCGGATGGCGCGGAGAATCGAGCGAAAAGCGGGGCGGGAGGCAGAACGCGCGCAAAAGAGTGGTTAAGGGGGTGAAACGCACGCGGAGGAGCGGATTCTCCCCCCTCCCGGCCCAGCTTTGTGCCGGTCTGCGCACGGGGACCGCGCGCAGCCGATAGCAGTGCGCAGTCCCTGGCAGCGGAGACGGTTCGCCAGGTACACCATGGCCCCAGGTTCTGGGTGAAACAAGGGCCGTGACCAATCCTCGGTCTGGGCGCTTCCGGGTCAACGTTTGCTTTCCGATTACTTGCGGATACCGAGTTTCCCGATCACGTCGCGATAGCGGTCGGAATCATGGGTCTTCAGGTAATCCAGCAGGCGGCGGCGCTTGCTGACCAGTTGCAAGAGTCCACGCCGCGAGGCGTGATCCTTCTTGTGCGTCTTGAAGTGCTCGGTCAGTTCTGCGACACGCGCACTCAGAATTGCGATCTGAACCTCCGGCGAACCGGTGTCAGTCTCGTGGGTGCGGAAGCTTTCAATTAGACTTGTTTTCTTTGCAGTCGCCAGCACGGCGTGTGTTACTCCTCTTGTCTTCTCAGGTCCACTCTCAAGTGTCTAATGTGAGATTACCATGAATACCCGCCCCCGCGCCATGCGTGTAGCGCCGGCCTCCTGGCCGGCTGTCGTGCGGGCGTCCCCGCCCGCGCTCGCTCTAACCACGGCCAAATCGGAAGAGCCGATTGTCAAACCGCTCCCGGAGGACCTCGGCTATCTCGACTTCTTTCGCATCTGGATGCGCAGGATTCAACAAATAGTTCCAGGTGCGAGGAGCGATAACGGAAGGAATACGCGCTAACGCGGTTTCCAAGGCGGCTAGCCAAGCGTCGCCAATGCTTCGGGTCAATTCCAGGTTCTGCTTCCAATGGCTCCCGTCAGGAGGATTCAGCGTTTGAACCGCAAGGCCATCGGGAACGGAAATCTTGAGTAGGGTATAGAATTCCGGGATGTCTTCACTATCAACTTCAAGATGCACAAGCGTTTCAACGAGTGCCGACGTTGGCGACTCGCTCAGGTAGACAATTTTCCTGCCAGCCGTATGCCATCGGGCGCTGTACTTGCGACCTCCTTCGCCACTCAGATCAATGTAATTGCTTATTCGCCAAAGAGTTCTCATCGCTGCCCCGATCCGGGATTTGCATTGCTGAATAGACAATACCCGCACGAATTCACACGTGTCACCAGGACAAAACGCGTGTAAGAATTATGTCCGAGACAAAATACATGTTTAGGATTTGTCCGGTTGAGAACGGCGCTTTAAGAGCTTGCGTACTGCATCTGGCGTGGTGTGATTCTCTTTTTCAAGCGTCTTGTTTAGTTCCGCCGCTATTTGCGGGAAGTTCATCCCCTGACGGTGCAAGAGTGCCGCCTTTTGGGCAAGCCCATCTTTTCGAGGAGCGCCGGGTTTTCCTTTTGGCACAAGAAACTGAGCCTCATATCGAGCCGTCCGACGGGCCTCACGCTTGAGCCTCTCGCGGTACTCACGCCACTTGACTGGGATCTGTTGCAGAATCCGCTCGTATTCCGCCTTGAGTCTGAAAACCTCGTCGGGATTCCCTGCCCAATCCGCAATCTCTGGCTGCACCAGCGATGGGAAACCTTCCTGAAAAAACCGTCGCATCCAAACTGGTAAAGGCGCAAGGAATTCCTCAAGCTCCTTCTCTGGATTCCTCAACAATTGCACCCTCCTCGGGGGTGTCCGGGTCGTGAAGGACTCTGCCCGGCAAGCCGGAAACGCCTGTCCACCCGATATTGCTCCCCAACAAGTGTTAGGCGAAAACACCTTCATCAATCTGGTAAAGCATCTCTTCGACTTGGCGTCCACCCAGTTCGGTGCGCATCATGGCAACGGGTGAAAGTTCTTGAAAGCGCTGCTTGGGTTTGCTTAACCATCGACGCGCTTTGTCGGCATTGCCGAAAACTTTGACCGCCAGTTCGTAAAGTCTCGCCACGCGAGCCAAGCGGTCGGACTCGTCGAGATTGAGCGGTTCCTGCCGTTGGCGGCGGTGCTTCAAAGTACGAGCCGGAATAACTACTTCCAGCAAATCCCTGAGCGGGATCCCGGAATAGATCGAAAAATCTTCCAGTGCCCTGAGTGGCACTCCGCGCTCAATATCCCGCCAGCTGAATGCGAAGGCAGGGGACGGCTCCAGAACTACTGTTGGATCTTCACCCATATGGACATTGTGCCACATTTCGAGCGGCACAATGTCCTCTGTGCCAAATGTTCCCGCAGCATTCCCCATTTGAACCACATTCCTATTGAGGTTCGCCTACTTCTCCTCTGCCAGCCAATAATTCGCCCGGGCCACAATCCGCGCCCCGTAATCCTGCACGGTTCGCACCCGGATGGAATGCAGGCCGGGCGTGGGATCGGAGGGGCTGAAGGTGATCAGATACCGGTTGCGCGCGTGCTTGGCCGATTCCACAACCCGCTGCTCGAAGCCCTTGTCGCCGGTGAACGCGTGATACTCCCCGCCGCTCATTCCGGCAATCTCTTTGGCCACATTCTTCTTGAAAGCCTGCACCAGCATCACGAGCGAAGAAACAATGCTCATGGCTCGATCGTCGCCAGAGTCCTTCACATCGTGGGCAAATTCGGCCTTCGCCGGTGAAAACGAGACGCTCAGCACCAGCACGTCGGAGCGGCCAATTTTTTTGATCAACTGCTCCGGCTTGGTGTGCTTGCTGCCGTGGTCGCGCTCCTCGCTGATCAGCAGCAGAACCCGCCTGTACTCCTTGGGCTGGGTCTCAAGCAAATCAACTGCATAGCTCACCGTATCCAGAATCGCATCGCCGCCGTTGCCGGGTTCCAGATGCTTGAGCGCCTGGTTCACGTCGTCGCTAGAGTGCGTGTAGTCACGGATTAGATGCGGCCTGGAGTCGAACCCGATCAGCGCCGCCTGGCTCCTGCCATCCGAGAGAAAGAGATCGAGCAGCGGGCCGAGCTTGGCCTCCTTGTCGAATTCAAGAGCGCCCACGCCGCCCTCCTCGACGGCCACCACCAGCGCCACCGGAGCCGTATCCATCTCCTCCTGCACGCGAATCTTCTGCGGCACGCCGTTGTCTTCGAGAATAAAATCTTCCGGCTTGAGGCCGTAGACAACGTCGCCGTCGCGCTTCTCAACCAGCGTGGGCACCAGCACCTCGTTGGCGCGCACACGCAAGGTGGGCGCATCCGAGTGCGCCGAAGGCAGCGGCAGAGGTGGCTCCGCCGGCGGCATCTGTTGCGCCCCAGCTGAAGCCATTGCGAAGATGAAAAGTGAGGCTAGCAATCCGCGCGATAAGGAAAAAGTAATTCTCATGCGAGAAAATACTCCAAAAGCAGGGGTCGGAGACTTGAGGTCTATTTTCAGTGATCGCCGGTTCAAAAGGACTGAATCCTACGAAGGCCAGCATCACGCAAATTACTCTTCACAAACGCCACATCCGCAACCATGTTAGCTGACCCCTGATCCCTGCCATTACACTCGCTTGCGCGCTTCGCGCTCGATGTGGTGCGTCCATGCCAGATAGCTCAGTAGCTCCCAGCGCGAAGTCCAGACAAAGCTGAGGATTTTTCCAAACGTCAATGTCTCGGCAGGCATGCCTGAATAGGTTTCAACCCGCCAGCGAAAGTACTTGCTCCGCCACGGAGTCAGCCGATGCCCACGCGTTGCATTCCAGATAAATCGGATGGGAGCAAACAAGGCAAGTCCTCTTGAGTCAAGTATAGACGGCAGGGTGATAGACGGCTGGGTGCCCCACCCTCGGCGCGTTTTTGTTTTTGCGCCTAGGGTGGGAGTCTCCCATACTCAATTGCAAGAAACAACACCATCCAGTCAGAGACCCAGTCCCGCTCCGCCCTTATTGCAGCTTGCTGAACAAGCTGTTCGATGCCGAATCGAGCTGCGCGATCACGTCTTCAAGCGCCGTCTGTTGTGTCTCAGAGAGGGCAAGCTGCGTGGAGACTGTCGCCACATCCGCCTGCATCAGGTTAGTCTGCGCGGCGGTCAGTTGGGTCTGGTCGCTGGTCATCGCGTCAGAAGCGGCCGTAAGCTGGGTAATCGAGTTGTCGATGGTCACTCGCTGCTGCGACACGTAGTTCATCGCCGTGCCCAGCGCTTCGGTATCGCTCACGGCCTGAGCGGTGTTCACCGTGCCGCTGGAGTAGTCGGCCACAAGGCTGTTCAGCGCGCCAAAGACGCTGTTTGCGCCGCTGCTCGAAAAGATCTGACTGCCCGGAACATTCAACTGAATCTTCTGCCCGTTCGGCGTCTCAAGATAGTTGACGTCCTGGTCGCCGTTGTACGTGGTAACGGCCGGCGATATGGCTGTCGAGGTCGTAAATGGACTTGTCGACGTCTGGCCGCCGGCAAAGATGTACTGGCCCTGATAGTTCGTATTGGCCAACGACTGCACCTCGTTGAGAATGCCGGATATCTGGTTCCCGATAGACTTCACATCGCTCGCGTTCATGGTGCCGTTGTTGGCGCTCGTGGCCAGCGAAATAGCCTGCGTGAGCTGCGAGACCACGCTGCCCAGGCTTGAATCGGCCACCTGCAACTGGCCCGTCACCAGATTCGAGCTTTGCGTGAACGAATCGTCCTGTTGAATCTGGTTGAGCAGCAGCACATTCTGCCCCGAGGCCGTCGGATTCTGGCTGAGCGAAGTGATGGCCACGCCGCTCGACAACTCAGCCGTCAACTGTTCCTGGTTCGCCTGGGCCTGGTCGAGCGAAGTTGCCAGGTTCGAGATGTAATTGGGATCAACCCGCATTCGATTCCTCCGCCGCCTAAGAGACCGCAGTCTCAACGCCCAAGTTCAGCGCAGAGTTCATGATCGTGTTCAGCATCGTAAACACCTGCGATGCCGCCTGATAGCTGCGCTCCAGCGTTTCCATCGAAGACGCTTCATCGTTGAGATTGACGCCGGAGAGCGCGTCGCTCTGCGTCTGCAACTGCGTCACCGACGCGTTTTGCGCCGTGTTCTCGGTTTGCACGCTGGAAACGGTCGCGCCCAGCGTCGATACAAAGGTCGAGTAGTAATTGCTTGGCGTCTGCCCGTTGACGGTCAACTGGCTGGCCAGGTTCGCCATCGACACCGCATTCGAGTTATCGCCAGTTCCCTGCCCCAATCCAGCGGCGGAAATCTGGTTGGGGTCGGTCATAGTCACGCTCATATTGGCCGCGCTGCCCGCCACTGCCGCAGGCTGGCTGAAGATGTAGAGCGGATTGGCCATTGTGCCGGTCAGTCCGTCCAGATCGGTTCCGGTATTGTTCAGCGCGTTCACCTTGGTCGAGACACTGTAGGCCAGTTGATCCAGCGAATTCATCACACTAGGAATGTCCTGATCGCGCGCCGTAAGATAGCCGCCCAGTTCCCCGCCCCCGCCCGCCAACTGAGACGTCACATCCGCCGTCCCAACATAGAAGTGGGTTACCCCGCTCGCCATCCCGGTGGTCAACTGAAAGCTCGACCCCTCGGAGACCAGCAACTGTCCTGAGGTTGTGGTAATCGAGAGCCCGTTGTTCTCCGTCGTGATCTGGTTGATTCCGATCAGTTTTGAAAGCTGGCTCAGTTCCTGCTGGCGATCGTCTTCGAGCGTCCCGGCATCCGTCTCAGGCGACGTGGACTGAATCTGCTGGTTCAGTTGAGCGATCGCTCCGGTCAGCGAGTTCACCTGGCTGGTGATGCCGCTCGCATCCTGGTCCAGGGCCGAACGCTGCCCGCTCAGGCTGGCCGCCGCGTTCGAGACATCGCCGGCCAGGGTCGAAGCCGAAGATAGCACCTGCTGGCGCAGCGCATTGTTGGTGGGATTGGCCTCCAACGACGAAAAGGAGCTGAAAAAGCCGGTGATATCGCTGCCGATATCGCCCGCCTTGGCGCTGGTCGAACCGGAGTCCGGCGTAAACAACGCCTGTACGCTATTCAGCGCCGTCAGCCGCGCGCCCGAGGCCGATGCCAACTGCTGTTGCTGGTCCAGCCGCTCCTCCAGCACACGATCCCGCAAGGAAGTGGCGCCCGTCTGGGTAACCCCCGACCCATATGCGACGCCGTTGATTTCAATCGGTGAATTCTCACGCCAGTTGGGAGTCTCCTCTGTGTAGCCGGGCGTGTTCGCGTTTGCAACGTTGTTGGCCACGATGCTCAGAGCCGACTGATCGGCATCGAGCGCGCCCGACATCAGGCTGAATGCGGAGCTAATGGTCCCCATGACCGCTCTCCGTTCCAGCCCAGCCGCGTGCCGGCGATTCCTCGTACTCCAACCGGCCCAATCGCAACTCCCGCAAGCGGTTCATAACGTTCAGGTTGGCCCCTGTAGCCTTCAGCACTCTGGAGAATACCGCCATCTCTCCCATGGCCTCTCTTGACTGCCGAGCCAGCTCTGTCCGCGGGCCTCCGTTAGCCGGCGGCAGCTCGCGGTTCAGTGCCTTGCAAGAAAGCGCCAGTTCCTCCAGCCGGTCCGCATCCAGGCGGGCCAGCGCCTGGGAGGCCTCCTTCACCAGCTCCTTCAGTTCCCGGCGTTCTTCAATTTGCCCCATCGTCCGCTTTCTTTCTTTGCCGCCAGGCCTCATCCAGCCTCGTTGCTCCAGCCCAGCATGGAGTCAACCACCTTGGACGCCACCGCCGAAGCCGAAACATTGTAGGCTCCTGCCGCCAGGGCAGCCTGAACGCTGGCCACCATGTCAGTGCGTACCGCCGGTTCGGAAGCGGTGAGCGAGACCTCGCTGCCCGCGCTGCTGAAGGTTGCCTGGTCGCTGCCTAGTCCACTCCCCGCTGCTGCGGCGCCGCTCCTGGGCTGAGGCGCAGCCGCGGAGGGCGGTGTTGCCCCCAATAGCGATTTCAATCCATCGAGACTGCTGCGAATATCCATACTCGTTGCTCCTTGCTGGGTCTATCGGCGCCTCTGCTAATCACTGTAGTCATTTAGAAGCTTTAACAACGGTATCGCCGCGCAGCTTTCCGGTTACCTTCCCGGTTACGCTCCGATCACCGGAATGGGAGAGATCCTTGATAACGCCACTGGCAATCCCAAATCCGCCCTGCTCACTCAATGCACGGCCCAGAGCCTCTGAGGCGAACTCCCCCAGCGCCCCGCCGGATCCCGAGTCGCTGTCTGCGTCATCGTCGGCGCCTGTTAGCGAGTTGCCGTGCGTCATCGGCTTCATCAACTCCTTCATCATCTGCGCCTCAAACTCGTGAGCCGCCTGCACCAGCCTGGGCTGGGGAGTTGCCGTGCTTCCAATTCCGCTTGCCGCGGCCGCCGCTATCGCTTCCATCGCAACACCTCCATCACAGCACCTCGAGGTCAGCCTCCAGAGCGCCGGCCTCCTTCATTGCCTGAAGGATCGAAATCACATCCCGCGCGCCGGCTCCAGTCCTCTGCAATTCCTGCACTAAATCCTCCACCGTCGCGCCCTCCTTCAGGTCGATACGGTTCACCGGCTTGTCCTGGGCCTGCACGCTCGTCTGTTCCACCACTTGCGTCGTTCCCGAAGAGCCGGGATTCGGCTGCGAGACCCTGGTCTCGGAGATCACATTCACCGCCAAACCTCCATGCAGAATGGACACCGGCTGCAGGCGCACCGTGCCGCCAATAACAATTGTCCCGGTTCGCTCGTTGACAATGACGCGCGCTCTGGGAAACACCTCGATCTCTACAGCTTCTACCCTGTCCAGCAGCACGGCAATGTCCTCATCCGGTACGGTGGCTATCTCGACCCGTCTGCTGTCAACCGCGTGCGAGCGATTGGAGCCTAACGCACGATCGATGGCCGCGGCCATCCGCTCGGCGGTATGGAAGTCGGCATCGTTCAGCACCACGCTCACCATGTGCATCTGCTTCAGATCGAAGGGCACCATCCGCTCAACCAGCGCCCCGCCGGGAATGCGCGCCGTGGTGGGATGGTTGAGCTGCTTGGTGTTGCCCCCCGACGAGGCCATGTAGCCGCCCAGCACCAAGGCCCCCTGCGCCTGCGCGTAAACCTGTCCGTCCGGCCCGTAGAGCGGGGTCATCAGCAGGATGCCCCCCTCCAGCGACCGCGCATCCCCAGCCGAAGAGATGGTGATATCCATCTTGTAACCGGGCCGGCTGAAAGGCGGCAGCGTAGCCACCACGAAGACCCCGGCCATGTTCTTCACCTGCATGTTGCTGGCGCTGTTTGACCCGGTCTGGGGAACGGTGATGCCCATCCGCTCCAGCACCGAAATCAATGTCTGCGCTGGAAAAACCGTCTGCGAACTGTCGCCGGTGCCGCGCAGCCCCACCACCAGCCCATAGCCCACCAACTGGTTGTCGCGAATCCCCTCGATCGTGGCCACGTCCTTTACCCGCGCCAACTTCGGTGCATTCTCGGCATGAGCCAGCGGAACCCAGAGCACCACCAGGGCCGCCACCAGCACACTCCAAATCGACCACCCCAGCCGACTCTCGGGCTTTCTCACGTTCGTATCCAGCATATTTCCCGCGTCTCTCATCGCCGATGCCCGTTCCCTAGTCACTAGCCCCTAGTCCCTTAGTCCCTGCCCCTAAAAAACCAGCAGCCTCTCAAGAAAGCGCACCAGCGGATTCTGCCGGTAGGTTGAGTCGTTGACGATCCCCTTGCCTGTCACTTCCAGCTCAAGGTCGGTCATGGCCGTCGATAGCACCTGATTCTGCGCGCTCACGTCTTCCGGGCGCACCAGCCCGCGCAGCTTGATCAACTGCGTCTGCTGCGAAAAAGTCAACTGCCGCGTGGCCTGCACCACCAGCATTCCATTAGGCAGCACGTCCACCACCTCGCCCCCAAACGTCGTTGCCAGGCTGGAGTTGGTCGTGCTCTGCCCCTGCGCCGTCAGGCCTGAGGACGCCGTCATTCCGATCAGATTCTGCAAAGCGTTCGAGGCCTTCAGCTTGCCAAACAGAGAGGTCAGCGACGAGTTGGCATTCGAGGCCCGCGAGTTCTTGACCTGACCGTCCGTCGAGGCCGCCAGGCTTTCCGTCACCACAATCGAAACCACATCGTGCAAACGGACCGCCTTGGCATCCGTCCCCAGCCGTACCAGCCTGCCCTCCGGACTCCAGATCGAACCCAGCGTCCTCACCTCGGCAGCCTGCTGCGCCCTGACCCGCTCCACATAGGCGCTCAGAGCCGCCTCGGGAGGCGTCGGCTTTGCGGACGGAAGAAACGGCAACTTCTTTCTGCCCATGCCTTGAACTGGCGCGCACTGGAGCAGGACGACCAAGGCAATCAGAGCCGGGGCGCAAAGAATTCTTCGCTTCATGGCCGCGCCTCGGTCCCAACTTGAAGCATTGCCCGGCCCGGCCCAAGCGCAACCGCCCGCACTACCCCGCCGCCCACCGTCAGCCTCACGGCAAGAACCGATCCGAGCCTTGCCGGACCCAACGCCACCGCCTCAAAGCGCGCCTCGACCCGCGGCGAATTCTCTTCGACGATCAACCTGTCCCCGGCGTGCAATACCGGGCGAAGTTCCGCACTGGCCGGCTCAATCTCCACGTTGTTCCGCGCAGCCCGATGGGCGGACGATTGCACCGGCACCAGACGGTCCGGCCCGCCCGGACGGCCTGCGTCGCGCATCAGCAGCCAGCGGGTGCCTGTGCCCAGATCGTCGATCTCGCGAACAACCACGCCACGCGCCGGCTCCTGAACCGGCGACATGCGGGCTGGCGCGATCCTTGCCAGCAAACCAGACTCGATGCCAGCAGGCGTCTGACCGTGCGCTGCAAGCACCGCCGCCCCAATCAGCAGCCCCACGCCCGCCCGCATCATTCTTCTTGGCCTCAGCCCGCGTTCAACCCAGAAACACTTCATGTATCACTTCCTCTTACCGCGTCATGTTATTGACTTGAGAGTACATATCGTCGGCAGCCTTGATGACTTTGGAGTTCGATTCGTAGGCCCGCTGCGCCAGCACCATCTGCACGAACATCGTCACCACATCCACGTTCGAGTTTTCCAGATACCCCTGTTGCAGGGTGCCCAGCCCTTCGGTCCCTCCGGGATTGCCGAGTACCGGGTCGCCGGAGCTGAGCGTGGTCTGCAACAGGTTGGAACCCATGCTTTCTAGGCCCCCGGGGTTGGGGAAGGTGGCCAGTTGCAGTTGGCCCAGCTGCGAAGGGTTCTGCTGCCCCGCCAGGGTGGCATTCACCACTCCATACTGGGTGATGGTGACGGCCGTCGCGTTCGACGGAATGGTGATGGTGGGAATCACGGGGTCGCCGTCGGTGGTCACCAGGGTTCCCTGGTTGTTCAGTTGAAACTGGCCGGCGCGGGTATAGGCGATGGTCCCATCGGGCCGCTGCACCTGAAAGAAGCCGGTTCCCTCGATGGCCACATCCAGCGGGTTCGAGGTCTGGTTCAGCGAACCCTGAGTCATGATGACCTCGGTCGCCGCCGACTTGGTGCCCAACCCGATCTGCAAGCCGGCCGAGACCGTGGACTGGCTTTGCGCCGCCCCCGGCGTCACCAGATTCTGGTAGACCATATCCTGAAACTCCAGGCGCAACTGACGAAAGCCCGTGGTCGAGGAGTTAGCCAGGTTATTGGCGATCGTGTCCAGATTCATCTGCTGCGCGCTCATGCCGCTCGCGGCTGTATACAAAGCTCGAATCATCTTGGCTCCTTTCGGCATCCTGCGGTCACTGCCGTTCACACCCTGGGAATATCCTCGGCCGCGATCTTGTTGAACTCGGTGTGGAAGACGGTCAGCGCCTTCTGCATCATCTCCGCCTGGCGCTGCATCACGATCAGGTCCAGCGACCCTTGAATCACGTCCTGGTTCGCTGACTCGATAGCTCCCTGGTGCACCGCGCCGCTCTTTGAAATCGCCGCGGTCAGCCCAGCCGGCGCAACGTAGCGGTTGGCCCCCTCGGGAGTCAGTTGCGCCCCGGCCGGAAAGTCAAAGACCCCCACCGAAGCCACCACGCCGCCCGCCACCGAAAGCGCGCCGTCCGATCCCACCGTCACCTCGCCGGGCGGAACCTGGATCGGCTGGCCGATGGTCGACAGCACCGGCTCATCGGCCGCCGTCACCAGTTGCCCGCTGCGCGAGCGGTGGAAGCCGCCGTCGCGGGTGTAGCGAATTCCGTTAGCTGTCTGGATCTGAAAAAATCCCTCGCCCTCAATCGCCAGGTCAAACGGATTGCCCGTCGATTGAAGCGCGCCCTGCGCCATGCTCAGCCGGTCGCCGCCCAGCAGGCCGAAGTTGTTGACCGTCCGTCCCAGTTGGGAGTCCAGCGCATCCGGCCCCAGCAGAACCGAGCGGAAAAACTCCCGTTCGGCCCGATAGCCGGGCGTCTGCGCATTGGCCAGATTGGCCGCCGCCGTGTCCAAAGCCTGGGTTCGCGCCACCAGCCCGGTCATCGCCGCATAGTATCCACTGTCCATCGCGCCCTCCTCCCGCCGCTGAAGAAGGAGAGCAGGTGAAGGACCGGAAACTGGGGTGGAGTAATTAGAGCAAGATCAGAATTGAAGTACCGGGGTCGGAGATCAGGGGTCAGGGATCAGAGATCAGGGGCGGAGATGGGAGACCAGGAATCGGGATCATCGATCTGGGGCGCGGAAACAAGCCGGGGGTGAGCGAAGAACTGCGCGTTGCCCCGAAGCTGCGGGTTGCCCTCAGTAGCTGACCCCTGATCTCTGATCCCTGTTTTTACTGCAGGCCATCGCAGATGATCGTTACCTCGAAGCTGGCGTCGTCGAAGCGATAGGTGTGATTGAGCTTGAACTCGGGAGCCTGGACGTGAAGGTGATAATCCCTGCCGGTGATGACGGCCGGAACCGACAGCCCGCAATTGGCGGCCAAATCGGGCACCCTGCCCTTCCAGGAGCCGGCCAGCATGTTGCAGATTTCCCCTATTCCGTCCTTGACCGTGTCGTCGATCTCGGAGAACTCCATGCCCGTCATGCGCGCGGCAATTTCGATCGCCGTCTTGGCCCCGCTCTTGAAGACGCAAGCGCCGCTCAATAGCCCGCCAAAACCCACCACCGCTGTCACCGACTCGCGCTCATTGAGAGAAAACTCCTCACCGCGCCTGCAATCGACGCCCAGCATCAGTTGAAAAACCTCTTCCACGCTCGCATCCAGGTTCCGCGGATCGGAAACCAGTTGCACTGATTCACGCAACGAGACCGGCATCGTGTGCTCCATTTCGGTGGCGCCGCCTCCCCGCACTCGCAGGAGAGCGGCCCCACGCGCACCGTTCAACAGCATGTTGATCCCTTCCGGGCTACGCCGCTTTCAACAACGGCAGCACCCGTTCCTTTACCTGCTCGGCCGTAAACGGCTTGCGGATATATCCCAGCGCTCCGGCCAGAATGGCTTGCTTCACATGCTCCTCGCTCGATTCGGTGGTAATCATCACCACCGGAACGCCAGGGGCCAGGTTCTGCGCGCGAATCTGACGCAGGAACTCCAGGCCATCCATCGACGGCATGTTGATATCGGAGAGAATCAGGTCTACCTGCTTGGCCTTCAACAGATCCAACCCCTCGGCGCCGTTGCCGGCCTCGTACACCACCAGCGGGTCAAGACCCGCCTGGCGGAGGGAACGCTCCACAATCTTGCGCATGACCGAGGAATCGTCGACGATCAGGGTTCGAACTTCACTCATGCCCAGGCTCCTCTGCTGGATTGCCTATCGGCGGTCCCGGCGAATTCATGAGCAGCATGCAACATCCTCTCTCCCCTTCTCAGTGCGCGCCGATCGAACAGATCAGGTCCGCCACCGACGCAGCGTCCGGCAGCGGCCCGGCCTGCGGGCGCAGCCGCATCCTTAGCCACAGGCAGTCGTGAGCCCTGACCAGTCGCGATTCGAGCGGCTGCGCCCGTTCAATCGCTTTGGAGAGAACCCGGACCGCCGCCGGCTCAGAACTGGCCTGGAACAGCTCCACGGGAGGAAACCGCGAGCTCAACATGCGTGCATGCGCCGGACGAAAGAGCGATTCCTGCACCAGCCCGCTCTCGACACGCAGCCCCGTTATCCTCTCGACGGCCAGGGCCAGCACCGGGTCCAGCCTCTCCTCAAAACCTAGATAAAGAAGCCTGCCCGCCGCTACCCGCAAGGGCAGCGCTCCGAAGGCATCCACGAACAGACGGGGCACAAGAGCGGTCAGCGCCTCGGCATCGTGATATTCCATGGGCAGCACCGGGCAGCTCCATTGCAGGCCCAGGGCTCGGGTTACCAGCTCTTCGCCGACGCCCTGGCCACACACCAGCCAGTGGCCCAGCCGCCCGCCGCCCGCCGCCTTCTGCACCTCGAGAGCCTGACGCAGCTGACCGGTGGTGATCCAGCCCTGCTCCAGCATCAGCAGGCCGAGCGGAACACGATGACGGTGGCTCTGCTCGGCGCTGCCCCTGCCCTCCAGCTCGCGCTCGACCGCCGCGGTCATCCGCGCCGCCGTGCACGTGGCCGAACAGCTCCAGCCGCCTTCAAACACCGGCGCCGAGCGGCTCCGCAAAAAATGCAGCCAGCCCGACCTGCAGCTGGGATTGGCACAGGTTTGAAAGAACCCCGGCCGTGCTTCTTGCAAGAGGCTCGCCCAGCCATTGGAGGAGTCCTCACTGCGCAATGGCTCTTTGCCCGAATAGTCCTTGTCGGCCGCTTGCCGGTGGGTTAACCGAAGATTTCCAGCCGGATTCGAATTCAGAATAGGCATCGTATGCTCTCCAGCCGCTTTTGCGGCGCTGCCACCTCCGTAACACGGAGGCCAAAGTTGCCGTTCACCAGCACCACCTCGCCGCGCGCCACGATCTTGTCGCCCACGATCAGATCGACCGGGTCGGCCACGTGGCGGTCCAACTGCACCACATCCCCCGGCCCCAGGTCGAGGAGATCGCCCAGCGGCATCTCCCGGCAGCCAAATCGCAGCGACGCCTCCAACTCGACATCGAGAAGAAGTTCTATTCCAGGGCTCAAGGCTGGTCCCGGGTTCAAGGCTGCGCCAGGGAACGCGGCTTTCTCCCGGTTTGAAGCCGCCGGCGGCCCGGAAGCTGCGGCCGCGTCCGTCCCGGCTTTTTCCGCTCGTCTGGGAGCACGCACATCGTCGAGGGCCAGAATCGTCCAGGAGCGTTCTCCCGACTTCAACTGGAAGGCGCGGGAGACCTTGCTTTCCCCGGCGGTCGGCTCAAACTTTTCGACACGGCATTTCTTGCCGGTCTTGGCCAGCAGTTCCCCGGCCGCCGAGTCGGCCACCTCGCGCAGCAGTTCTCCCCAGCCGGCGCGCTGGTCCACCCCCTCGCCAACCAGCGGCGAATCCAGAACCGTGCCGTCGAGAACCACCGCGAAACGCCCCTGCTCGTCGCCGGCAAGGGTGGCGGCGAAGCCGAATGGGCTTCCGGCAAGCGGCTTGGGCAACGACTCGGCCAGCTCCGGCTCCCCGGCCAGGGCCTGAGAAAACAATGCAGTTGCCGCCCCGATCCAGCAATCCAGATAGGTCATCATGCCTCAGCCTCCCCGAGACGCCGCTCAATACGGGCGCCGCGGTGCGGTCCGCAGCGGATGGGCTGCGCCTCGGAAAGCGCCTGTCCGCCCGCCTGCCACACGGGCAGCGTGTTGGCGGGCAGATCCAGGCGCAGCACGGTTCCCGGCTCCAGGCTTTCGATGGTGCGGGCCGGAAGCCGAACGGTGGGAAGCTGCAGCGACCCGCCAAAGCGAATCCGCCGCGCCGAGGCCTCCATCCGCGCGCGCGTCTCCCCCGCGTGGCGGCGGCGGCCCCAGTCCGAGGTCAGCCGCCGCAGGATGGTGTTGGCCACCACGGCGGGGAAGGCCAGATTGAGCAGCCCCGAGCTATGCGGCATGCGTATCTCGAAGCTCAGGCAGAGAGTCTTTTCCGTGACCGACATGATGCGCGCCACCTGAGTCTGCATCTGGCGGCGCTCGAAGTTGAAGCTCAGCCCCACCGGCTGCCAGGCCGCGGTCAACTCGCGGCAGATGATCTCGACAACGCTGCCCAAAATGGCCTCTTCAATGTCGGTCAGCTCGCGCAACGGACCGTCCTTGCCCTCGCCGCCCAGCAGCAGGTCGATCACCGGGGGAGCCAGCGCCAGGTCCAGTTGCAGCACCGAGAGCGCGCCCAGCGGCTCCAGCCGCACCGAGGCCACATAGCTGATCTCCGGGATGCGCAGCAGAAACTCGTTGAACTGAATCTGCTCGGCCGAGACCAGGTTGACCTGAAAACGGGTGCGCAGCCAGGCCGCCAGGTTATGGGTCAGGTTGCGGGCGAACAGGTCGTTCAACATGCTGATGGCGCGCAATTGATCGTTCGAGATCTGCCCGGCCGAGGAGAAGTTGTAGGGCAGAACCTTGGCCCGCACCTCGGGCCGCGACGCGTCCGGGGCCGAACTGCGGGCGGCCTCAAAGAGGGCGTCGATCTCACTCTGCTTGAGCGTCTTTTCCATCAACCGTTGCTCCTTGCCCCGTATCCGGTTTTCATTCCTTCCATCCTCCCAACCCTGCCCGCACGCTCCACTCCAAGCGACGGCCGCTCAACTCCTCAACCGCGCCTGCGGCCTGCGCCTGCCAGGGCGGTCGAAGGCCCCGCGCGCGGCCAGATCCTTGAGCGCGGCTCTCAGATGCACCACGGCCGAGGCATGCACCTGGGAAACTCGCGACTCTACCACCCCCAGCGCGAGTCCGATCTCGCGCATGGTCATCTCCTCGTAGTAGTAGAGGGTCATCACCAGCCGCTCCCGGTCAGGTAGATTCGCAATCCCATCGGCGAGCCGGTCTTCGAGTTCCCCGCGCAGGCAGCGGAAGAGGGGATCGTCCTCGGGGTGGCCGGGAACATAGGCCAGCTCCTCCTCGCCAGAATCCTCGTTCCGCTCCATGTGCAGGGTGCCGATCTCCAGACCCTTGAGATCGCCCAGCAACTGCTGGTACTCCTCCAGGCCCAGCTCCATCTCCAAGGCGACCTCCGCCTCTCCCGGCGCATGGCCCAGCCTCGCAGTCAGCGACCGGATAGCCTCCTCGACCGCGCGGCCCTTGCGGCGCAGCTCCCGCGGACTCCAATCCAGCGTCCTCAGGCTGTCCAAAATCGCTCCACGAATGCGGAACTGCGCGTAGCTGCGAAACTGCACCTTCTTGGCCGGATCGAACTTGGCAAAGGCGTCCATCAGCCCCACCACCCCGGCCGAGACTAGATCTTCGATCTCGACATGCTGCGGCAGCCGCTCGTGAATGCGTCTGGCTAGAAAGCGGACAATCGGCAGATGCTCGAGTAGCACCCGCTCCTGCTCGCCGGTGAGCGCCTGAACCGATCCCGCGGCGGGCGGGTACGCGCCCATCCCCGTATCCCGGCGCCATGCGCTCCGGTTGCTTGTTGTGGCCGCCGCTTCGGTCCCCATTGATCTCCCCTTCAACCAACCGCCCTACCGTCCTACCGCCCCGACGCCAACCCGCTCCCAGCGCCTGTGACCGCCCCGCCGTCAACGGACCGTTCCCACCGGGCGCAGACGAATTTCGGGAGGAATCTCTCCGGCCGCGACCACCGCCAGCCTAGGCATTACCGGCTCCAGCCAGCGCTTTACGTGATAACGGGCTGAACTTGGGACTAGAAGCACGGGAAGTGCCGCGGCGGAGGCGGAACCGATAAGTTGCCTCACAGAATCGGCCAGCCGCCGGACGAGGGGGGTTGCCGGCGCGTCCTGTGTTGCTAGCAGACGCTGGCCGGTCTCCGGCGCCAGCGTCGCCAGAATCTCCTCTTCGAGCCCCGGATCGAGCAGCAGAACCGGCAACTGGCCCTCTCCGTCGAGCAGCGGCCGAATCAGTCGCCGCCCCATCGCCATGCGCGCGGCCTCCACCAGCGCCACCACGCTCTTGTTCACCGGCGCGGTCTCGAGAAGAGCCTCCAGAATGGCGCCCAGGTCGCGGATCGAAACCCGCTCGCGCAGCAGTTGTTCCAGAACCTTGCCCACCTCGCCCAGGGTCAGCAGCTTGGGCACCAGCTCCTCCATCAGCTTGGGATGGCTCTCGTTGAGCGAATCCAGCAGCCGCTTGGTCTCCGCGCGGCCCAACAGCTCCCAGGCGTGGCGGCGGATCAGCTCGCCCAGATGGGTGGTAACCACCGTCACCGCATCCACCACCGAGTAGCCGGCGGCGATGGCCTGATCCTCGAGCGCCGGGGCAATCCAGATGGCGGGAACCCCGAAGGCCGGCTCCCGCGCCTCCTTGCCCGCCAGCGGACGG
>Ga0182016_10003627_pt1 | contig 17520 bp, 14 predicted proteins | sample 712S2MmetaG_FD_120491 | JGI IMG/M metagenome (GOLD analysis project Ga0182016, IMG submission 120491) | Permafrost microbial communities from Stordalen Mire, Sweden - 712S2M metaG | ecosystem: Environmental > Terrestrial > Soil > Wetlands > Permafrost | place: Sweden: Stordalen | collected...
GCCAGTGGGGCGCGTCGCTGGCGTTCGCATGCAGCCTGATCGGATTGGAATGCAATGTCTATATGGTCAAGGTCAGCTACGACCAGAAGCCGTATCGCCGGATGCTCATGCACACCTGGGGCGCGACAGTGCACGCGAGTCCGAGCGACCAGACCGAATACGGCCGCAAATTGCTGGCCGAAAATCCGCATCATCCCGGCAGCCTCGGCATCGCCATTAGCGAAGCCATCGAGGACACCATCAAAACGCCGGACACCAAATACTCGCTCGGCAGCGTGTTGAATCACGTTTGTCATCATCAAACCGTCATCGGCGAGGAATCCATCCAGCAGATGGAAATGGCCGGCGAGGAGCCGGACGTGATTTTCGGCTGTTGCGGCGGCGGCAGCAATTTCGCCGGGCTGGCCTTTCCGTTCATCCGGGGAAAAATCCGCAACGGCAAAAAATACCGCATCGTCGGTGTCGAACCTTCGGCGTGCCCGACCTTGACGCAAGGCGAATTGCGCTACGATTTCGGCGACACGGCGGAAACCACGCCGCTGCTGAAGATGTTCACGCTCGGCCACAATTTCATTCCGCCCAGCATTCACGCGGGCGGACTGCGCTATCACGGCATGTCGCCGATGGTCAGCCACGCGCTCAAGCTTGGCCTCATGGAAGCCGAGGCGATTCACCAGGCGAAAGTGTTCGAAGCCGCCGTGTTGTTTGCACGAAACGAAGGCATCGTGCCGGCGCCGGAATCATCGCACGCCATCGCCGCCGTCGTGAATGAAGCCGTGAGATGTCGCGATGCCGGCCAGAAAAAGGTTTTGCTCTTCAACCTTTCCGGCCACGGTTTGCTCGACTTGAGTTCATTTGAAAGCTATCTGCATGGCAAGTTGACGGACGTTTGACCGCCGCCAGGAAAAGTCTGTATTGCCGTTATCATAATTCGGGCTACCTTGTCTTTGAAGTTATGGTAAACGATGTAAACGCAATTTCCGCGAAGCCGCCGGTGGACAACGCCGCCTGGAAGGCGATCGTCTTGAAATATCAGCAGGCCTCGACGTGGCGGGCTTTGTGGCAGATCATCAACACCGTCATCCCCTACGCGCTGTGCTGGTATCTCATGCATGTCTGCCTGGCGGTCTCGTGGTGGCTGGTCGTGCCGCTGGCGGTGCTGGCCGGCGGATTGTTGGTGCGGGTGTTCATCATTTTTCATGACTGCGGACACGGCTCGTTTTTCAAATCCCGCGGCGCCAATGACACAGTGGGCTTTCTCACGGGCATCCTCACCTTCACGCCGTATTATCATTGGCGCTGGGAACATGCCATTCACCACAGCAATGCCGGCGATCTGGACAAGCGCGGCACCGGCGACGTGTGGACCATGACCGTGCAGGAATATCTGGAGTCCTCGCGCTGGAAAAAATTCGCCTACCGGCTGTCGCGCAATCCCTTCATTCTTTTCGGCATCGCTCCGCTGACCTTGTTTGCGGTTCTACAGCGTTTTCCCTCACCCAAGGCCAGCCAGCGCGAACGGCACTCAGTTTATATGATGAACGCGGCCATTCTGGCAATGGCCATTGGGTTGAGTTTGATTTTCGGCATCAAGGACTATTTGATCATCCAGTTGATCATCCTGGTGGTGGCCGGCGGCGCGGGCGTGTGGATGTTCTACGTCCAGCACCAGTTTGAAGACGTTTACTGGGAGCGCGGCGAGGACTGGAGCTACGTCGCGGCGGCGCTGCAAGGCAGTTCCTTTTACAAGCTGCCGCGCATCCTGCAATGGTTCTCCGGCAACATCGGCTTCCATCACATCCATCATTTGAGTCCGCGCATTCCCAACTACAATCTGGAGAAATGCCATCAGGCCGATCCGCTGTTCCAGCGGGTGAAACCGATCACTTTGTTCTCCAGCTTCAAAACCGCCACCTACCGGCTCTGGGATGAAGAGAGCAGGAAACTTGTCGGCTACCGCCATCTCCGGCAACTGCGCAAACAGCAGAAGCAGGCACACCGGTAAAACCAATCGCGGATTTTCAGCCACAGGGAAACAGAGTCTTCCTTTTTTTTCTCCGTGAGCCCTGTGTCGCTGTGGCAAATAAGTTCTTTGCGTCTTTGCGTCTTTGCGTGAGAATTATGCCATGAGCGCGATTGCCACCGAAAACTTACCCGATGCCCAAGGCCACTTCGGTCCCTACGGCGGACGTTACGTGCCGGAGACGCTGATGCACCCGTTGCAGGAGCTGGAGGCCGAATACTTCCGCGCCCAGCACGACCCGGAATTTCAGCGCGAGTTGTTCTATTACCTCACGGAATTTGTCGGACGCCCGACGCCGCTTTATTTTGCCGAACGCCTGACCAAGGAACTCGGCGGCGCGAAAATTTATCTCAAGCGCGAGGACCTGAACCACACCGGTTCGCACAAGCTCAACAACGCGATGGGGCAAATCCTGCTCGCCAAGCGAATGGGCAAAACGCGCATCATCGCCGAGACCGGCGCCGGCCAGCACGGCGTCGCCACCGCCACAGTCGCCGCGATGTTCGGCATGAAATGCGTCATCTACATGGGCGCGGTGGATTGCCAGCGGCAGGAGCTGAACGTGTATCGCATGAAAATGCTCGGCGCGGAAGTCGTGCCGGTTCACGCGGGGCAAAAGACCTTGAAGGAAGCCGTCAACGAAGCGATGCGTGACTGGGTCACGAATCTCCGCAGCACGCATTACATTCTCGGCACGGCTTACGGTGCGCATCCGTATCCGGTGATGGTGCGGAATTTCCAGCGCATCATCGGCGACGAGGCGCGCGCGCAGATTTTGGAAAAGGAAAAACGCCTGCCGGACATGCTCATCGCCTGCGTCGGCGGCGGCTCGAATGCCATCGGCCTGTTCTATCCGTTCCTCGACGACCCATCCGTAAAGCTCGTCGGCGTGGAAGCCGGCGGACTTGGCATCAAGCCCGAACAGCACGCGGCGCGGTTTCAGGGCGGCTCGCTTGGCGTGTTGCAGGGCACGCGCAGCTACATTTTGCAGGACGAATTCGGCCAGATCCAATCCACGCACAGCGTCAGCGCCGGACTCGATTACGCCGCCGTCGGGCCGGAACACGCCTATTTGAAAGACGCCCGCCGCGCCGAATACACCTACGCCACCGACGACCAGGCGCTCGAAGCCTTCATGAAGCTCGCGCGGCTCGAAGGCATCATCCCCGCGCTGGAAAGCGCCCACGCCGTGGCCGAGTGCATGGTGCGCGCGCCGAAAATGTCGAAGAACGCACTCATTATCGTGAACCTCTCCGGCCGCGGCGACAAAGACGTGGCGCAGGTGGCGGCGAAGGTGAAGTTGGAAATGCCGAAGTGAAATTGCTTTGACCAGCCCTGAACTTTGGTGAATCAAAGTTGGACTTGGAACGCGCCGTGGCGTGGTGGCATCAATCTTCTTCCACCTCTTGCGGCTGGTGGGTGATGATGCGGGCGCTGCGGCGGTTGGAAAAATACGAATACGCCCATTGGAACAGCACGGCGGTGCGATTCCGGAAGCCGACCAGGAAAATCAGGTGGACGAACAGCCACGCCAGCCACGCCGGATAGCCGGACAGCTTGAGCTTGCCCATGACCGCGACGGCGGCGGAACGGCCCACGGTCGCCATTGTGCCTTTGTCCCAATACTTGAATGGCGGACGCGGACGCGGCGCACCAGCGTTGAGTTCGGCTTGGATGATTTTGGCGACGTGCCGGCCCATCTGCATGGCGGCGGGCGAAACGCCGGGAACGGGTTTGCCGTCGGGCTTGAGCACGAGCGCCATGTCGCCGATGGCAAAAATTTCCGGGTGGCCGGGCAGGCTCAAATCGGGATTCACCTTCACGCGTCCGCCGCGATCCAGTTCGCAGCCGAGCTTTTTGGTGAGCGGCGTGGTGGCGACGCCGGCGGCCCAGACGATGTTGCCGGCCTTGATGATTTTGCCATTGGCCAGTTCCACCTCGCCCTCGCGGATGCTTTTGACCTGGGTATCGGTCTTGACGTTGACGCCGAGATGAATGAGCTGCCATTTGGCTTTTTCAGAAAGGTCGGGCGGCAGATGTGACAGGATGCGCGGTCCGCCTTCGAGCAGAATGACGTGGGCCTGTGCGGGGTCAATGTGGCGGAAGTCGAGGTTCATGACCGTGCGGGTCAGTTCGGCGAAGGAGCCGGCGAGTTCCACGCCGGTTGGGCCGCCGCCCACGACAACAATGGTCATGAGCCGGTCGTGTTCAAGCGGGTCGGTTTCCATTTCGGCTTTTTCAAACGCGAACAAAATACGGCTGCGGAGGCGTAGCGCATCGTCGAGCGTTTTGAGGCCGGGCGCGAATTGCTCCCATTCGTGGTGGCCGAAGTAGCCGGTGTGGCCGCCGAGGGCGAGCACGAGATAGTCGTAGTCCAACGCGCTTTTTTCGAGGAACACTTTTTTTTGCGCGAGGTCGAAACCGGTCGCCTTGTCGAGCAGCACCGTGACATCCTTCCGGTTGGACAGGATGCCGCGGATCGGTTGCGCGACGTCGGTGGCGGACAACGCACACGTGGCCACCTGATAGAGCAGCGGCTGGAACAGGTGATGATTGGTGCGGTCAACCAGTGTGATGCGCGCGTTGGGATGGTGAAAATGCTTGCAGAACGTCAGGCCGCCAAAGCCTGCGCCGAGCACGACAATTTGAGACTGTTTACCTCCTCCTTCCACGCCGGTATTTATGAACCAAACGGGTGAAAATGCAATCAACAAGTTGGAGCGGTGGAAGCCCCGCGAAAATATCACCGCTCTGATTTTCCACAACCGCGCCAGCGTAAAACCTTGCGTTTGCAAGCCAGTCGGCTTTCCTGATGCCGACGTGAGTGAAAACCAAGATGGCGCGACCGCACGCCGGATCAATTACTGGAGGCTCTGGCTGTTCGACACCGTGCTGGTGAGCGCGGGTCTACTTTTTTTTCTGGCGCTGCAATACGGCACCTACGAGTTCTTCGGCAAGGCCTGCGCGATGGCGTTGTTGCCGCTCATTCCGGTTATGGTGCTGGTCGGCGGCGCGGGCAGCACGGTCTTCGCCCTGACCAAAGTCCTGATCGAAAAACGCGGGTTGAAAAAAACGGTGGCGCTGGCGTTGCTGGTCGGTCCCGCGTTGGTGGTGACGCTGGCGCTCGGATTGTTGGGATCTTTCAAGTCGCCGGCTCACCGGCTGTCCTACATCTGCGTGGGCAACGCGCCCGCGTCCGCCAGCCACGTCCAGATCACGGGCTATTCCACTTTTCTGCGTGAAGAATGGCTGGCGAGCTTCAACGTGGATACCGGGGCGTTTCAATCGTTTGTCGCCCAGGCGAAGCTGGTGCCGGCGGACGGCTTTGAATTTGAAACGAGGCTGGAGCATTCTTCGTTGAACGACTCCCGGCTGATAAAAAATTTACCGTCGTCGGGCAAGTTCCAGTGTTTCAAGCGCGTCTTCAATGCAGCCGAAGAACACCAGCGCGGCAGCGTTTATGCGGTGTTTGATCCCGTCACGGCCACGGCGGTGGTGTTCCGGGAATATCATGATTGACGGTCAGGGCCATTTGAATGAAATGGAAAAACGAATGCCTCGCTTCACGTCCTTGTCCGTCCGCTTCATGGGTTTCGCACTTGGAACTTGAAACTTTGAATTAGAAGCCCTTTAATCTGGGCATGGACACGCGGGAAGCCCTCATCGCGTTGAACCTGGTTGAGCACGTTGGCCCGGTGCGGGCGCGGCTGCTGATCGAACATTTCGGCGACGCGCCAAAAATTCTCACCGCCGCCAAATCCGCCCTGCTCCGCGCCCGCAATATCGGTGAGGAAACCGCCGAGGCGATTTCCAATTGGGAAAAATCCGTTGACCTCGCCGGCGAATTGAAACGCATTGCGGATTTCGGCTGCCACGTTTTGATTTCGTCGGATGAAAATTATCCGCCGTCACTGCGCGAGATTTACGATCCACCGCTGGTTATTTATGTGCGGGGAAATCTTACCCTAAAAGACAAGAACGGCGTGCCCATGGTCGGTTCGCGGATGACGACCCATTACGGCATCGAGACGGCGCGCAAGCTGGCGTATCAGCTCGCCTATACCGGCGTGACGGTTGTGAGCGGCGGAGCGCGCGGCATTGACACGGCGGCGCATCAGGGCGCGCTTTCGGGAAAAGGCCGGACGATTGCCGTGTTGGGAACTGGAATAAATTTGATATTTCCGCCGGAGAACGCGGAACTCTTCGAGCGCATCGCGGCAAACGGCGCGGTCATCACGCAATTCCCGTTCAATCGGCCAGCGGACAAGCAGAGTTTTCCCATCCGCAACCGCATTGTCGCCGGCATGACTTTGGGCACGGTCGTGGTCGAGGCGAACCTTTCCAGCGGCGCGCTCATCACCGCGAATTTCGCGACGGAATATGGCCGGCAGGTGTTCGCAGTGCCGGGAAGAATTGATTCGCCGCGTAGCAAGGGCTGTCATGACCTCATCAAGAAAGGCGCAAAACTTTGTGAAGGGGTCGAGGACATCCTCAGCGAGTTCGAATACCTCTTTCCCGCCAGCAACAAACCGGCGTCTGCCAGCGAGACGGGCGTTCTGCCGGCGCTGGAATTGAATGAAAACGAGCAGAAAGTGCTGATCGTGGTGAAGGCTGACGACGAAATGAGCATTGATGAAATAATCAGGGCAAGCAGCCTGCCCAGCTCGGCAGTAAGCGTGGCGTTGTTCAGTCTCGAAATGAAACGGCTTGTGAAACAGTTGCCGGGAAAAATGTTCGTGAGGAACCAATAGGTTGTGTCGGGGACCGGCACCTGCAATTGTTCAAGCAACAGCACGGGCCGGACGGCAAATCAAATTCACACCCGCAAGACAATCCCCCGGAGCATCGCTAGGCTGGCGACTGGCCGAACGTCTCCGGGCGTTCTTCTAAAGTCGCAGCCCGGACGTCGTCAAAAAAAGCTGACAAAAATAAGCGGTATAATTATTCTTCTGATTAACCAGATTTGTGAATCAAAAAACAATCATGAAAATGCTCAAAAACAACCTGCTTTGGAGTTCGCTCCTGACGGCCACGCTGGCCTTCACCGGCTGTTCGACCAGCACCCTGTGCTGCTCCAAAGACAGCGCCCAATACAAATATTCCACACCCATAGCGCCGGGTGTGGCCGTGCCGGACAAGATTGAAAGTTCCCTCGGGACCTTGGACTTGCACTACGGTTATCCGTCAGCGAAAACCGTGGAGAAGATCTACGACAATCTGGATCGTTCGCGCGCGTTGCAGGCGTATCTTATGGCCATCCCCATCGTGAACCAGACCGGGATGCGCGACTCCATCCGCAAGAACGGACCTGATAACCAGACGGATGTCATCTGGGAAAATCTGGTGGATGCCCGCACGGTGGAACTGACGGCGAACGACAACACCATTTACAACTTCGTCTGGGCCGACACGCACAACGGCCCGCTCGTCGTGGAAGTGCCGCCGATGGTCTTAGGCTTGTTCAATGATTTCTGGTATCGCTGGGTGGCAGACATCGGCATCACCGGCGAAGACCACGGCAAAGGCGGCAAATATCTGGTGCTGCCACCCGGTTACAAGGGCGAGATCCCCGAAGGTTATTTTGTCGTGAAGCCGAGCACCTACGGCAACTGGCTCGCGTTCCGCGCCTTCGTCGTGGACGGCTCCACCAAGCCCGGCGTGGAATCGGTGAAGAAGCATTTCAAGGTCTATTCCCTCGCCGATGCCGCGAACCCGCCCGCGATGAAATTCGTGGATGGCTCCGGCGTGCCGGCCAACTATGTTGCGCCCGGTGACTATTCGTTCTGGGAAATGTTGAACCAGGTCATCCAGGAAGAACCCAGCACTGGCAGCGACCAGACCACACTTGGACTCTTCGCCTCCATCGGGATTGAGAAGGGCAAGCCGTTCAATCCGGATGCGCGCATGAAGGCCATTCTGACCGACGCCGCCAACATTGGCGCCGTGACCGCGCGCACAATCGCCTTCAAGATCCGCGGCAAGGATGCATATTACTTCCCGAACAGCACCTGGCGGCTTCCGTTCTTCGGCGGCTATAAGTTCGAGACTTCGCCCGGCGTGATGAACATGGACGGCTACATCTTCTATTATTACTTCGCCACCGGCGTGACGCCGGCGATGGAAATGAAGATGGTGGGCAAAGGTTCGCAATATCCGTGGTCCGTGCAGGACTCGGAAGGCAATCCGTTCAGCGGCGAAAAATCCTACAAGATGCATCTGCCGCCGAATGTGCCGGTGAAGGATTTCTGGTCCGTGATCGTGTATGACAACCAGACCCGCTCGATGGTGCAGACCGACCAAAAATCCCCGAGCGTGAGCAGCCAGAACAAGGACCTCAAGGTCAATGCCGACGGCTCCGTGGACGTTTACTTTGGACCGAAAGCTCCGGCCGGTTTGGAAAACAACTGGGTGCAGACGATTCCCGGCAAAGGCTGGTTCATGATTCTGCGCCTCTACGGCCCGCTCGACCAGTGGTTCGATAAGACCTGGCGTCCGGGCGAGATTCAGTTGATCAAGTGATTCCGGCTGGCCTGCGTTGCCTCAACCTCAACAAAGGCCTTCGAGAAATTCTCTTGGCTGCGGGAATAACTCAAGAAGGAAGGCGTTCACATCACGATGCCCACGGGCAACTGATTCGTTCATTCGATTGTGAAACACGCGGGACGCTTCCAGCCGGGAGCGTCCCGCTTTCCTTTTTATGCCGCACAGGAAGAGTTGATTTGATGACGAGGCTGCGAAAGGCCGCTTAAAACATCGGCATTACGGGACGGCGATAGCGTTTTTATCAAGAAAATGGCTCTAAAATCAGGCGTTCCGTGAATTTTTACATATTGGAACATCGAGCGTGCTCTATATCAAGGGTGCGTTGACGCCCAAGGACAAGAACGGCGTGCCCATGGTCGGTTCGCGGATGACGACCCATTACGGCATCGAGACGGCGCGCAAGCTGGCCTATCAACTCGCCTAGAGCGCGTGGCGCTGCACCGCCCGCCGGTTTTCCACTAGACAATAGTAGCGATGTTCCTTGCCGTTCTTCTGCCGCGTGGTGTAGCGCAAAAACATAACAACCCATCCTCAGCGAGTTTGAATATCTCTTTTCCACCAGTAACAAACCCGCGTCAGTCAGTGAAACCGGCGGCCTGCCCGTCCTGGAACTTTCGGACAACGAGCAAAAAGTGTTGAACGCATTGAAGGCAGGGGACGAAAGTGCGATTGATGAAATCATCCGCACCAGCGGCCTCCCAAACTCCGCCGTGAACGTCGTGCTCTTCAGCCTGGAGATGAAACGGTTGTTAAAACAATTGCCGGGAAAAATGTTCGTGAGGAATCGGTGAATTTTATCTTTGGTAACATTGCTCCGGTGAGCACCCGGCAAAGGTCCGAATGTCGGCCGAATCTGGATAGGAACTGATCCATGTTTTTATGCCGCTAATTCGCCTTGATGCTGATCTCCTGGTTTTTCCACTGTCGGATACGGGGAACATACAATGCATCAATGGTTTGCGCAGAATGTGATTGTTCAACCCGCAGTTTTGCGGCCCAGGCCCTTTCGGCCACCAGCAACAAGGCTTCCGGATGCGGATGAACGCGGATTTCATGCCGGGCCACTTGGTCCGCGCGGCGGCGGGCGTGTTCGGCTTTTGCCGCCGCAAGGCGATCCCGGGTTTTCAGTTTTGATTGCTCGTTCGAAGAGCGTCCGGCTCGCGCGCTCAGTTCGAGTTCGTAATGTTCGAAATAATTGTCGATACGTTCCAATTCCCGCTGCAGTCCGCGCTCCTGTCGCGCGCGAACTTGGGCCAGTTCGTCCATCAGTTCATGCTCGAAAGTCCGCAGCAAAAGGGCGTGCCACGCCGCCGGGTCGGGCACGGGCCAGGCGATCCCGGAAGGTTCTTCGCCGCCAGCCGGATAGAATCCGATTTCCCGCGCGAGGTTTGCGTCTGCTTCCCCATCGGGAAGCGAAACTGCGACGCGATGCAGCGACCAGTGCTGGTCAATCGCCTGCAGTTCGCACCGGGCCAGCGACACGAGGCTGAAATGGAAATCCGGCTTGAACGGCGCGATCAACTGCCAGCGGGTGGTGTCGGTGAACTGCGCGCGCCATAGTTTTTCGGCCACCCCCGCATCCGGCGGCTGCAAGGGGGTATCCGGCAGGACAAAACGTTCGACTGGCAATGGGGAAGCTCGCAGGGCCTCGGCGAGACGAAACGTGAGCGGACAGCCGGGGAACACCTCACGCGCGGCGTCGCGCGCCGCGATCGCATCGGTGGGCGCGAAGTGCAATTCCACTTCAAGCAGCGTTCCCTGCGGGTTCCACAGCGCGGCGGCGCGGCCTTCGGCAATGATTTCCAGCCGGTCATGCCAAGTGCGTTCACACAACGCGCCCAGCGCGCGAAGGCCTTGTTCGTAGAACTCCAGCAGTTCGCCGGGTTCATGTTTGGCTCGTTCCACTTTCATTTCAAGAAGCGGTCGATGAAGGTAAGATAACCCTGCCGGCCGCCCTGTTTGGTGTGGCGGGCCACGGATTTGGCAAGCTTCCGAAGGCTGTTCGTGATGGTTTCTAGCGGCACGGCTGGGAGCTTGTCTGCTCCGGCCATCGGTCCGCGTCCCAGCCGGAATTCGCACATCGCCTTCACCGCCTCGAAAGTCGTGGTTTCCAGCCCGGTCAGGGTGTGGGGCTTCGGCGGGTGGCCGCGCAATTCGTCTCGGTAGAATTGAAAACACGACTCGTAGGCATGGAGCGCGGTGTAGTCGCTCATTTCCCGGTTCGCCCGCCAGATTTCCACCACACTAAATTCCAGGTTCTGCAGCACGTCAAGATTTTCGTCGGTTGGTTTCATAATCTGATTTTCACAGTGATTCGTAGTCCTTGGCAAACAAGGTTTCGTCCAGTTGCTTCACTTCGCCATAGGCGTCGCGCGCGGCGGCCAGCTCGCTGCCCAGACTGGCGAGCGCTTCGGCCACGCGGCCATCGCTTTCGTGCCAGCGCCGGAAAATCTCCTCGGCAAATTCGTCGCTGCTGAAACGTTCGCCCAGCACCAGCCCGGTTTCGCCCACGACCAGTTCGAACAAATTCAATTTCTCCTGGAGCAGTTCGAGCAAATGTTCCTGCAACGTGCCGGCCTGGACAAAATTGAAAATGCGAACCGGGCGCTGCTGGCCGAGCCGGTGCAGGCGACCGATGCGCTGCTCGATTTCCATAGGATTCCACGGCAGGTCGAAGTTCACGAGCTGGTGGGAGAATTGCAGATTGCGGCCCTCGGTGCCGCTGTGCGTAAGCAGCAGCGCGCCGCCTTGGCGGCGGAATTCTTCCGTGATCGGCTGGCGTTCCGTCGCGGGCGTTCCCCCATGAATAAGGAGCGTCTGCACCCGGGCACCCCGCAAAAACTCCGCCAACGCGGCCTGGGTTTCCAGAAACTGCGTGAAGATTACCACGCCGCCCTCCGCTTGGGTGAGCGGGGGAATCAGCGCGCATTTGCGGCGCCAGCTGCTTTCGAGCGGCGCCTGTCCGCGCCAGGTTTTGCCGGCGGGATCGGGGAACTTTTCCAACGCGGCCCGCCATGCCGCCGGGCTGCTACCGGCGGTTTGCAGCAGCAACCGGCCCCACAATGACGACTGGCCGGGGTTCAGCCGCGCAAGCGATTGCCGCAGTTCCGTCTCCCATTGCCGCCAAAAGGCGCGCTCCGTGTCGTCCGGCTCGAACAACACGGTTTCGGCGTGGCGCGGCGGCAGTTTCAAACCGGAATTGGCCCGCGTATTGCGGATCATCACCTGGCTGAGCAGCCGGCGCAATTCTTCCGGCTCACGCGGCGCGCGCGGACGTTTCGGGTCAATAAACCGGGCGCGAAATTCCTTGGGCGTGGGCAGTTGCCCCGGCTGCAACAGCGTGACGAGGTTGTAAAGGTCTTCGAGCGAATTCTGCACCGGAGTGGCGGTCAGTAGCAGCAGAAAATGTCGCGGCAGGGCGTTGACGGCCTGCCAGGCCTGCGATTCCCGGTTGCGCAGGTAGTGCGCCTCGTCCACTACGAGGATGTCCCACTGCGCCTGCTGCGCTATATGGAGTTGCGCGGGTTGCTTGACCGTGTGGAGGCTGGCAACGATGCCCGGACTTTCACGCCAGAAAGTTTGGGGATCATTGCGCGCGAGGGCATGGTTGGTGGTGGCGGCCGCCAGACCGAATTTTTCGCTCAATTCCTCCTCCCATTGGTCCACGAGCGAAGGCACCGTGAGCACGAGGAATTTTTTTACCAGGCCACGCGTGAGCAGTTCCTTGATGACCAGTCCCGCCTCCACGGTTTTTCCCAGTCCCACCTCGTCCGACAATAACGCGCGCCCGCGCAGGGGGCCAAGCACGCGCAACGCGGTGCGGAGCTGATACTCCAGATGTTCAATGCGGCAGTTGGGCAGACACAGCAAATCGTCCGATTGGTTGGAAATCCACCACCGGGCGGCCGATTCGCGGAGGGCATAACCATGCAGATCGGTCAGCGGGAACGCCGTTTCCTGGAAAGCCAACGGTGGCAGGTCAAAATGCACCGGAACCGGAGGCATGGGCGGCCGGCTGCGCGGAACGGGTTCCGCCGCCGATTTTGAAATCTGAGATTTAAGGTTGGTGACGCCGGTGGATTTTTTTGATTCCGCCGATTTGCGCGCCTGAGCCTCGCGTTCCTCCTGGCACCGGCGTTCTTCCGCCACCCGCTTCATGTCCGCGCGCCGCCGGGCTTCTTCCGCCAGGCGCTTTTCTTCCTTCCGCAGGCGCTTGCGTTGATAACCGAAATCCACGCCAGCCTCGTCCATTTCAGCCGTGATTCGGCCCAGGGGCGAAAACCGAAAGCGCGACGCTGCCGCCATCGCCACCAGATTGTCCTCCACCCAGTCGAATGGCGATTCACTCGGGCCAAACGCTGGTTCCTGGGTGAGCACCGGATGTTTCGCGCCCGGCGAGAGCTGGAGCCAAAAGGCGGTAAAGGTGCCGCGATTCACCGGGTATTGTTTGAGCCAGCGATTCATTGCCCCGCGTATGGAATTACGGTGGTGCGATGACACCCCCGGGTCATGGTGTCCGTCACATTCCAAGTCCCAGCTCATCTGGCCGGTGCCGGTGCCGCGAACCCGTCCGGCGGCCAAGATGGTCTTGGAATTTGGCCGGCGCCAAATAAATTCCGCCAGACCTTTGACTTGATCGAATGTTACGGCCAGATCGAGCAGCAAACGAGTTTCTTCGTTGGGTGACAGCGGCAACGGGGTGACGCCCAACAGCGCGCAAGCCATGAGGCGCAGGATGGTGCGACCGTTTTCAGTCGGCTTGCTGGACTGCGCGAATTGGGATTCTGCGAGCCTCGCAAATTGAAGAATTTCGTTGCCAAGCCATTTCCACGGATCCATGCCGGCAGGCAGTTGGAGCGGCAGCCAGCGACCTGCCTGCGCCATGCCGAGATCCTGGTCGGTGAGCAGGCCAATGCGCACTGCGCCGTCAGCCAGTGGTAAGATTTTCCGGAGGCGGTTCACAAACGCGCGCGTGGAAGCCGGCCAAGCATTGCAGCCGTCATTCCGGATGCCGAAGGAACCTTTAAAAACCCAATCCAACACATGGAATCCGAACTGGGGAAATTCCGTGGGCACCAGACATCCGCTGGCGACGATCACCGACGGGTCGCTGGCACGCGACCACTCAAACCGGAAAGCGCCGGCAGATACATCCAAGGTAACTGTCAACGCGAGCACATCTGTTGCCAGCGGCAAGGTTTCTTCCGGGTTCAGCGGAAGCGATTTATTTGATTCTGCCATCCCGAAACAGAATGCCATACCGCCCGACCCTCTCGTCAAGCGCGGGCTTCGGTCCGAACCGTGGCCACTGAACGAGCGAAAGATTCTGACCGTGGCTGTCTGGAGATGAAACGGCTCGTGAAACAGTTGCCGGGAAAATTGTTTTTGAGGAACCAATAGGTTGAGTCGGGGCAGGAAAGCGTCGTCATCAAGGCGATCACCGCGAGCACAAGCGCAGTCTGACAAAAGTGAACCTGACGCAGCGGATTCATTTCCCAGCATCCTGTGGCATGGCTTTCGGCTCGCTTATGGGTGCCTGTTCCCGTCCAGCAACCGTCCGCCGTCGGCGGGTGAGACGGGGGTGTTGCCGGCGCTGGACCTGAACGAAAACGAGCAGGCCATTTTCGCGTCGGTCAGTTTGCAGGAGGAGACGAGTATTGATGAAATCATCCGGGCGAGCGGCCTGCCGAGTTCGGCGGTGAGCGTGGCCCTGTTCAGCCTGGAAATGAAACGGCTGGTGAAACAGTTGCCGGGAAAATTGTTTGTGCGGAACCGATAGGTTGAGTCGGGGCAGGAAGGCGTCGTCATAAGATGATCACCGCGAGCACACCAGCAGTCTGACAAAAGAAGAGCCTGACGCAGCGGACTTATTTCCCAGCATCCACTGGCGCGGCTTCCGGCGCGCTTGTTGGTAACCGATGTCGCCCTCTGCGCCGGCTTTCCGCGAAGGCGTGAATGTCCTTCTCGCCCGAACGGAGGAAATCCAGAAAGTCCACACCCATGTATTTGCAGGTTTGGCAGACGCTGAGAAGAATCAGATTTTCGGACATGGCCTTGGGGGTTGACGCTCCGCAAGATATCGCACGAAACCTCCTTGTGTAAGCCTTAATTGCGTGTTCAGCGTTGTTGTTATTCCACGGCACACCATCATGTTTCAGGAACGTGAAAAGTTTATCGCGATTCTTTTCAAACCGCTGTTTATAGCTTAATGCAGGCTCGCTGGTGAATTCTTTATGTCCGAGGTTCTTGTAGAATTGATCCACTGCTTTCAGGTGCTTATTCAGAAAGTGTCTTTTGAGCCCGTGACGATCAATCGTGTCGATCATTGGCTTAAGAAGCGAGGCGAAATCCAGAACGAATTGCTTGAATTCCTCGTCATATGGGTTTGCCAAGACGTCGTTATTGAGATCGCGCATTAGGTGGATCAAGCACTTCTGTTGTGGACAATCCATTGAGTCGTATGCTGCGTAGAAGTCCGAGACCAACACGCCCTTAAACCCTTTCAGCACGCGAAGGAGAACCTCGGCTTCGCGGGATTCGGAATTAAGGTACACAACTTCATTAAAGTTGGTGAAAACCCAGACGTAACCTGCTGCTCCCATTTTCCGTGCTTTCGTTTCGTCGGCGTGAACCAGGGACCCGGAAGTAATTCTTTCCAGAAGCTTCCGCTTGGTTTCTTCATAATACGCGGCGACTCTTGTTCTGAGGCTTGCACCGCTGCCCGACGGCATAGAAACGTTGAAAAGCCTTTCGAAGATCTTGGCAACAACCTGCTGAGGAATACCAAGCTCCATGGTCATATAGTAGTTCAAGGCGATGAGATTCCATCCAAACTTCTGCCGTGAATGAAAACGCTCATCCACGCCGAACGTTCTTTTGCAATTCGGACACCAGAACTTCTGAAACTCGTGTTTCACCGTCCTTCTTTTGACGCTTGACTTGCCGAATAAAAAATCCTGCAACAAGCAGGCTTCTTTGCCGCGCTTGTGCTTCGACTTGCGTCGGCACTTCGGACACACCTTATTCACTGGAAACGCCACTACCTTGTCGGCCTGGCAAAACGGATTTTTTTTGATCTGTGCGTTTCTCGGTTCTTGTTTGGTTTGCTTCTTCTTGCGAAGGTAAATCCTGTCGCGCTGATAGTCCCATTGGGCTGCCTGGTTTATCGGATCCAATTCCGGCAACGCCCCAACAAATGTTTGCCAATCCGGATGTGAAAACGGATTGGTTAAATGATCCACGACAAAGGTGAACCGTTCCGCCTCCGTTCGGTTTTCTGGTTTCTCGGGAGAAGGGAGTTGGCTGAAGATTGTGGAAAGCAATTCGCACGCTGCACAATCAGCGGAGTTATATGCGAAGAGCTTCCTCTGAAGTTCTGGCGACTCAGATTCTTCCCATCGTCTACGCCAAACAATTGAGTTTAGTCCTGTTCCCTCTGGGTCTGGCCACAGGAAGCCCAATAAACCTGCAACGTCTTTCAGCCCATTCGAGTGCGCCGGAAAGTAAAGTTGCCCATACACGAAAGCGAGCAGATTTACAGCTCCGCTTGTTGCCCTGTCCAGCACTGTACCGTTCTCTCCCTGCGCTGGGTAGCGTTTTTTCATTTGATCAAGGAACGTTACTTCAAAACTCCCATAGTAAATCAGCACGGGCTGCTCGACTGTTTCGAGGAGGGCCAAGAATTCGCGCCAAATCTTCCCCTCGTCCGCGACGGTGTCCGCCCATAGGCTGTGCTGGATGGCGGAGTCGCCGTGACCGATGCGCACGCCGATGAGGTAGTAGAAATCACGGTCGGGCACGCCCTCGACATCCAGATAGACGGGCGTGCCCTCAATCTTGAGTTCCGGGCTGCCGACGATGTGGATTTTCTGCTCCCGAATCGCCAGCGCCTTGAGCGAGTGGTGGTACTTCTCGCGTTTGTCGCGCTGCCGCTTGGGACGATGATGTGGTCGGAACGTATAGGATAGTTGGGTGATGGTGAAGATGCCTTTGCTGCGGAGTTTTTGGCGCTCCTTCGCGCTCATGGCGGCTAGCAGGCTGAGATCGTCCTTCTCGACCGCGATCTTCCGGCAGCGGGTTTGGAATTCGCACTCAGCGCAGTGCCGGTTCAGGACGAGGTCGGGCGCCGCAGGATTGGCGAGTAGCGCGGTGATTTTCGCGAGGCGTTTCCGCACTTCCCCGGTCAGGGCCGGGGTCTTCACTTTGAGTGTGACGTGGTCGTCGCCATGGATGATTTTGCCGAGGCTGACGGCGCTTCCGAGCATTTCGGAGAGCACAAACGCATCGAACGCCAGCAGCAGCTTGTCGTCCTTGGTGAGCTTGTTGCGGTAGATGAAACGGATGGGGACGAATTGAGCCGGTTGGCCCCTCCCGGCGGACGGAATGCGTTCGACGGCGTGGAGACAAATCTCAATGGTAGCAGCCGACGTGAGGATGCCTTGGCTATTTTCGGATGGAGAAGTTTTAACCTTGTCACCTCGGCTGCTACCAAACTCGGATCGCACCGGGATGTCCACGGCAAATTGCCATTTGGCGGTTTTCAGATTTTCCGCAGCCGGAGAGCGAGCCGACTCGCCGGGCGGCGTCCCGGCCAGCAATCGTTCCTTTTCGGTGGTGCGGAAGGATTCGTCTTGCGACTGCACCCATTCCGCATACGTGTTGCCGCTGGGCGTCTCGCTGTTGGACCGTAGCCAGCACTTGGTCGGGCATTTCAGGAAGGCTTCGAAGAGGGAAGGCGTGATCTTCATGGACCCAATCTATGCCTCTCCGCTCTTTCCGAAAGTGGTGGCAGCAAAAAAAAGTGCTGTCCAAACGGGGCGGCGATAGGGTTGTTAGCCTAACTTCCCCCCGCAACTGACAAAAAGCTCAATAAAACTGGGGTGTTCCAGATTTTGTCTGGCTACAAAGCCCAGGCTGGCACACTGGCGAAGAGCTTGATTACGCCCAGTTTTTCC
>Ga0182016_10003630_pt1 | contig 17496 bp, 20 predicted proteins | sample 712S2MmetaG_FD_120491 | JGI IMG/M metagenome (GOLD analysis project Ga0182016, IMG submission 120491) | Permafrost microbial communities from Stordalen Mire, Sweden - 712S2M metaG | ecosystem: Environmental > Terrestrial > Soil > Wetlands > Permafrost | place: Sweden: Stordalen | collected...
ATCACCAATGTGGTGCGGCCCAGGGAGACTTCGCTGAGCGCGCCCTGGATTTCGCGTTCGGTGCCTGTGTCCAGCGCGCTGGTGGCTTCGTCCAGCAGCAGGATCGGCGCGTCTTTCAAGAAGGCCCTGGCGATGGCGATGCGCTGGCGCTGTCCGCCGGACAGGCGCGAGCCCAGTTCACCCACCGGCGTTTCATAGCCCAGCGGCAGGGCCATGATGAACTCGTGCGCGGCCGCGTTGCGGGCCGCCTGCTCGATTTCCCCCGGCGAGGCTTCGGGCCGAGCGTAGGCGATGTTGCCCCGCACGGTGTCGTCGAAAAGGAACGGCTCTTGGGTGACCAGGGCGATCTGGCCGCGCAAGGACTGCAGGGTGACGTCGCGCACATCGTGGCCGTCTATGGCCACCTGCCCGGACTGCACGTCGTAGAAGCGCGGGATCAGGTTCAGAATGGTGCTCTTGCCCCCGCCCGAGGGCCCGACTAGGGCAATGGTCTCGCCGCGCCGCGCCTCCAGGCTCACGCCGGTCAACGCTGGAATGTCCGGGCCATAGGCGAAGGTCACATCGGTCAGGGTTATGCGGCCCTCGCTGTGCGGCAAGGCCAGGGCGGCGGCCGCGTCCTTGATCTGCGGCTGCGTGTCCAGGGCGACGAACAGACGCTCGGCGGCGGCCAGCCCCTCGCCCATGACGGTCTGCAGATTGGCTACCTGACGTAGGGATTGGGAGGCCATGCCGATCGCCGCCAGAAAGGCGGTCAGGTTGCCCACCGTGAAGGCGCCATTCAGCGCCCGCCAGCCAGCGAAGGCGACCACGGCGGCGGTGATCAGGGTCATGACCACCTCGGTGGCCGGGGCCGCTGTGGCGCGCGCGTTGGCGCCCTTGATCAGGTGCGCCTCGCGCCGGGCCACCACCTGGGCCACGCGGTCCTCTTCGAAGGCCTCGCGGTTCTCGATCTTGACGATTTTGACTCCGTCCAGGCTCTCCATCACGGCTGTGGACAGGGCCGAGGTCTCACTCATGGCGCCCTGGGCCGCCTTGCGCGTGCGGCGCGAATAGCGGGTCATCACGCCGGAGGCGATGGGGCCGCCGATCAGGACGACCAGGGTCAGGCCCACGTCCTGCCGCAGCATGACCGCCACCGTGGCGGCGATGGTCAGGGCGTTCTGCACATAGTTGACCAGGCCGTTGGTGGCCGCCTCACGCACCATGCCCGCCTCATAGAGGATGCTGGACAGGTGGGCGCCGGAGTGGGCTTCGCGCAGTTGGGCCAGATCGGCGCGCACCAGACGTGCGAACAACTGCACCTGAATCTGGCCGACCATCTGGTTGCCGACCTTATTGACCAGAGCGGCCTGACCCACCTGAGCCAGCCCGCGCAGGATCGCCACTAAGGCGATCAGGCCCGGGAAAAGCCACAAGGCATGGACGTCCTTGCCGACGAACAGCGCCTGGATGGTCTGGCCGAGCAATTGCGCGAGGGCGGCGGTGGTCCCGGCCACAATGGCCGCGCACGCCATGGACAGGGCCAACTCCTTCCCACGCGGGCGCAGATAGTCGCGGAACAGCCGCCGCGCGGCGGCGAGGCCATGGGCGGGCCTCTTGGACTTCGGCGCTGAAGGGGTGGGAGAACTCATGCGGTTCGGTCGCTTTTTTTCCGATCCGGTGTCAAGCTTGAGGTCCGCCGTATGCCCTGGCTCCCGACGGCGTCTTCTTTTGAAGCGCGTGGCAGGGTATCAGGGCGGCTCATCCAGCCAGGACGCATTTTTTGGCCGACTTCGACCTCTCTACGCCTAAAGGGCGCCGCTCCACCTACCTCAACTATCTGTGGAACGACCATGCCTATCTTCGCCTGAAATTCCAGAACGCGCACTGGGTGAGCCCCGAACTGGTGCGCACCAACCAGCCCTGGCCGTTCCAGCTGAAAGCTTGGCGCGACGCCGGCATCAAGACCATCATCAATCTGCGCGGCGGCTTCGACGCCAGCTTCTACGCCCTGGAGAAGGAGGCCTGCGCCGAGCTGGGCCTGACGCTTGTGGACTTCACCGTCACCTCGCGCGAGGTCCCTTCGCGGGCGCAGGTGCTCGGCGCCAAGGCCCTGTTCGAGACCATCCAATATCCCGCCCTGATGCACTGTAAGTCCGGCGCGGATCGCGCCGGGGTCATGAGCGTGCTCTACGCCCATTTCCGCCTGGGCCAACCCATCCGCGAGGCGGTAGATCAGCTGTCTTTGCGCTATCTGCATGTGAGGGCCGGCAAGACGGGGGTGCTGGATTACACCTTCGAGCGCTACCTCGAAGACGCCGAACCCAAGGGACTCAGCTTCACCGACTGGGTGAACAGCGAAGCCTACGACCCGCCGAAAATGAAGGCCGACTTCCGCGCCAAGTGGTGGGGCGCGCTGTTGACCGAGCAGTTGATCCGGCGGGAGTAGGCGCCACGGCTATTTGCTGGGTTTGTTGACCTTCTGCACCAGGCCGGTCAGGCCCTTCTGGCTTGGCTGCGAAGCATTGGCCTTGGGCGGCTGCGACTGCTTCTTCTTACCCTTACTTTCCTTCATGGCCTTCCGGTCCTCCAAGTGATCAACGGTAACACCCGCGAGGGTGAGAGCGCCTATGTTTCACTAAAACGCGCATTTTGTGGCGGTTCGTCCCTTTTTATTTCGACGTTCCGCGACACAATATAAATTTTGACGAAATACATATTAAGTCAGATAGCCATCATTCGCACGGTGGATACGAAAATAAACGTGAATTGTGGCCGATTTTTATTGTCATGACACCTCCTATTTAGTCGCATATAGAAATATTTTGCTATATCGTGAAGGTCTATCATTCGAAAATGGCTTGAGCGGCCCGCGCTTTTCGGGCGAGCGCGCCTGATCCTGGAGACCGTCATGTCGTCGCGAATCCGCCGCCACCTGGAACTCTTGGCCCTGTCGCCAAAGCTGCGCCGGTACGCACGGGGCCTACAGGCGGACCCGAACGCCTCATCCATGCTGGTTCACCGGGTCTTGTCGACGGCCTTCGCCGAGCCGCCGCACGCACGGCCCAGCGCCGACCTGGAAGCCTCCCTGAGGGCCGATATGGATCTGGATTTCCACGGCCGGGCGCTTCACGCCGCGCGTAGTTGCGAGGACGGGCAAGGGTCCGGCGCCTGATGGGCATGGAGCACCAATTTGGCCAACCGGGCCTGATCTACTGGCAAAACCGGAAGATGCGCAGGACCGCCGGCCGAATGAGCCTATGGGCCACGTTCATCACCGTTTGCGCCGTGGCCGGTCTGGTTGCCTTGGCGGGGCAGATGCTGGGATGGACGCATTTCCACGGTCCATTCATGGCCATTCCCGCAGGCCTGCTGTTGCTGGCCATCAACGCGCAGCTCATCGCCGGCGCCCGAGCGGCCCTGGCGTGGTTGGCGGGTTAGGATGGGTCCGTTCCTCCTCGGATTCGGGCGTCGGGCCCTGCGTGGTTTGCGTGCGCTGCTTGGGCAGGCGTTGTCCTACAGGGTCCTTGCGCGGGATGTAAAAAAGGAGACCTGGGCGTTGGGCGGACGTCATCAGGGCGAGGTGCTCCTCGGCGCACGGCTGGAATCCAAGGCGACGGAAGTGTCGCTGCAACGCGCGGCTCTGTTGAAGGCCGTGATCCGGGTGGAAGCGAGCGCTGCCCGCGCGCGCGCCGCCGGGTATGGGCGGCGCCCATGACGCTTTCCCCCAAACTACTGAGCGCGCTTCGCAACCTGGTGGACAAGCAGGGAGGCGCAGATGTGGACTGGATCAATATCGCCGATGCTCGCGCCTTGACGGAACTGGGCTTCGCCCGGCGCACCCGCGCCGGCTGGGAGATAACGTCCGAAGGCCTGGCCCTGGTGAAAAGCGGGTCTGGCGGCCCCGAAGGTCCGACGCTGGTCAGTTAGAGCCGGATGACTTCTCTCGAAGTCTGAATCCGGCTCTAAATATTTGAATCTAGAGCACGATTCAGCGTTTAGGCGATTCCGCCTAAACCCATCGGGCACTAGCGCGGGGACCCTAATCCGTCATCGTCGGATCGAGCAGCTTGTCGGCGTCGATGATGAAGAAGCGGGCGTGGGCGTTGTCGACGGTCGCCTGGGCCTTGGCCTTCCAGGCCGCATAGGCCTCATCGTAGTTGGGATAGGCGCCGACGAACACCACGGTGGAGGGGTCGCGGAAGTGCGGATGGCCCTCGAGAGCCTTCAACTCGCCGCCCAGGACGATGTGCAGATGATGTTTGCCGTCGGGCATGCGTGCTTTCCCAAGAGAATCAAGACGGCGTTAGCCATCGACAGTTCGATTAGGCGCCGGCGTCGATAAAATCAATCGACTGGACGTCGCACGCCGCTCCGAGAAGCGACGTGATCAGAACGGCGGCATTCGCTGCGCCCGCCGTCAGCTCAAAGGCCAGCGATCGCCATACCTTCGACCAACAGAGAGGGGGCGTTATGGGCGGAGCGAATTTCGAGGTCGGCTCCGGCGACGAGGCGGGCATAGACGTCCACAAGATTGCCGGCCACGGTGATTTCATTGACCGGATAGGCGATCTGGCCCTCATCGAACCAGAAGCCCGACACGCCGGTGGACCAGTCCCCGGTATTGGCGTTCAGGGATGGTCCGAACATGGAGGTGACCAAGAGGCCCTTGCCGGCGGCTTGCATCAGGCCAGCCAGGTCCAGATCGCCCGGCTTCATCGTGAGATTGTGAACCCCCACCCCCGGCGGTCCGGCCAAGCCGCGCGAGGCGTGACCGGTGGTCTCAAGGCCGAGCTGACGGGCCGAGGCGGAATTCAGCAGCCAGGTGGTCAGAACGCCCTTGTCGATCAGGCGGGTGTCTTTGTTGGCCACGCCCTCATCGTCGAAAGGACTGGAGCCGAGGCCACGCAGGCGGTGGGGCTCGTCGACGATGTCGATGGCGGGGGAAAACACCGCCTGGCCGAGCTTGGCTTTCAGGAACGAGGCGCCGCGGGCGATGGCCGGGCCGGACACGGCGCCCAGCATCGGCGAGAGCACCGACATGGCGACGCGGTTCTCGAAGATCACCGAGGCGGTCTGGCTTTCGATTTTGTGGGCGCCCAGCCGCTGCACTGCCCGGCGGCCCGCTTCGGAGCCGATCTCCTCGGGCGCAGGCAGGTCCGATTGCCAGCGGGTGGAGCGGCCATCGCCGCCCCGCTCCATGCCATGTTCGTCTCCGGCAATAGCCGAGGCGTAGAGTGAGAAGCCCGAGGCGCGGTGGGCGCCGGCAAAGCCGCCGCTGGTCGCCATGCAGATGCGGCTGCTCGACCAGGAGGCCGACCCGCCGTCCGAATTGGTCACGCCCTGCACGGCGCGGGCCGCGTCCTCGGCGGCCAGGGCGCGCGCTTCCAGGTCCAGCGGCGTGGGCTCGGCGGCGTCGAAGAGCTGCAGGTCAGGGAAGGGCCCCCTGGCCAGACGGTCTTGCGGGGCCAGGCCTGCATAGGGGTCTTCGGCGGCCATGCGGGCCATGTTGAGGACCCGCTCCACCAGCTTGGCGCGGCCCGTGGTTGACACGTCGGAGCCGGAAACGCTGGCCTGTTTCTGGCCAATGAAGACACGGATGCCCAGGTCGCGGGCTTCTTCGCGCTCGACCTCCTCCAAGTCGCCCAGGCGCACGCTGACGGACAAGGATTGACGTTCGGCCCAAACGGCCTCGGCGGCGTCGGCGCCGGCTTTCAGGGCAGCGCCGACCAGATCATGCAACAGGTTTTCGTCCATGCGCGCCATATGGGGCAGGGCGGCCCCGGCCCGCAAGAGCCAGCCTCACTTCCAGATCGGCTTGCCCTCGCCCGGCAGCCCGAGCGTGGCCCACTTTTCGCTGACCGCGCGCACCACCTCAGGGTCCATGGCGATCTTACGGCCCCATTCGCGGTGGGTTTCGGGCGGCCACTTGTCGGTGGCGTCCAGGCCGATCTTCGAGCCTAGGCCGGACTCGGGCGAGGCGAAGTCCAGGTAATCGATCGGGGTGTTCTCGATCACCGTGATGTCGCGCGCCGGGTCCATGCGGGTGGAGAGGGCCCACATCACATCCTTCCAGTCGCGTGCATCTATGTCGTCGTCCACCACGATGACCCACTTGGTGTACATGAACTGGCGCAGATAGGACCATACGCCCAGCATCACCCGCTTGGCGTGGCCCGGATAGGCCTTCTTCATCGACACCACGGCGATGCGGTAGCTGCAGCCCTCCGGCGGCAGCCAGAAATCGGTGATCTCGGGAAACTGCTGGCGCAGCAGGGGGATGAACACCTCGTTGAGGGCCTCGCCCAGCACGCTGGGTTCGTCGGGCGGCCGGCCCGTGAAGGTGGTCAGATAGATCGGGTCCCTGCGCATGGTGATGGCCGTGATCTCGAACACGGGGAAGCGCTCGACCGAATTGTAGTAGCCGGTGTGGTCGCCGTAGGGCCCCTCGTCGGCGTAGTCGTCCAGGTGCACCACGCCTTCCAGTACGATCTCGGCCTCGGCCGGAACCAGCAGGGGCTGGGTCTTGGCCTTGACCAGCTCAACCTTGGCGCCGCGCAGCAGGCCGGCGAACTGATACTCCGACAGGGTGTCGGGCACCGGCGTCACGGCGGCCAGGATCATGCCCGGATCGGCGCCCAGCACCGCGCAGGCGGGCAGGGGCTCGCGCTTGCCCGCCGCCTTCCAGCGGCGATGATGCTGTGCGCCGCCGCGATGAGCCAGCCAGCGCATGACGGTTTTGTCGGGCCCCAGCACCTGCATGCGATAGATGCCGAGGTTGTAATCGTCCTCCGCGGCGTCGCCTGGGCCCCGGGTGATCACCAAGGGCCAGGTGATGAGCGGGGCGGGCTCGCCGGGCCAACAGGTCTGAATCGGCAGCTTGCCAAGGTCGATGTCGGCCCCGGTCAGCACCACCTCCTGCACGGGCGCGCGCTTCACCGTCTTGGGCCGCATGGACAGGACGGTCTTGGCCAGGGGCAGCATTTCCATGGCGCCGGACAGGCCGCGCGGCGGCTGGGGCTGGCGCAGAAACGCCAGCAGCTCGCCCACCTCGCGCAGGTCTGCAGCGGTGGCGCGGTCCTTGCCCTGGAGGGTCACGCCCTTGGCCACACGGGCCACCGTGCCGAACAGGTTGGCCAGGCAGGGGATGGACGAGGGCTGACCGTCGGCGCGGATGGGATTCTCGAACAGGACGGCCGGTCCGCCGCTGGCCAAGAGGCGGGTCTGAATCTCGGTCATTTCAAGCACGGTCGATACGGGCTCCTTTACCCGCACCAACTCGCTGGCCGCTTCCAGCATCGCCATGAAATCGCGCAAAGATCGATAAGCCATATGCCCTCGCTTCAAAGCGACACCTACGACGTTCCTAAACGGATCGCCACGCCCAAGCTCGACCGCTCGCGCGATCGCTCGCGGATGGATATAACCGGGCTCGTGAATCCGCGCGCCCCCGCCATAGCCGATCCCGTCCTCGTGCTGGGCGCCACCAGCCTGATCGGCCGGTTCCTTGTCCCGCGACTGGCGACGCTGGGCGTGGAGGCCATCGCCCTAAGCCGCAAACCGACCCGACCTCCCGACGGCTCCTTGCGTTGGCTGCAGGTTGATCTGGATGGTCCGCAGTTGGGAACGGCTCTGCCGGACGCGGCGACGGTGATCAGCCTGTCGCCCATCTGGGCCCTGCCGCCGGCCCTGCCGGCGCTGAAGGCCCGAGGCATGCAGCGGCTGGTGGCCTTCTCCTCCACCAGCGTGTTCACCAAGGCTGGCTCGGACGACGAGGGCGAGCGCAGGGTCGCCCAGAAGCTGGCCGGCGGAGAGGCCGCGACGATGGCTTTCTGCGAGGCGCACGGCGTCGCCTGGACCATCCTGCGGCCGACGCTGATCTACGCCGAGGGCCACGACCAGAATGTGACGCGCCTGGCGGGGATGATTCGCCGCCTGGGCTTTCTGCCCCTGGCCGGGTCGGGCCAAGGTCTGCGTCAGCCGGTGCACGCGGACGATCTGGCGATGGGCGCTTTGCTGGCCGCCGTCCGGCCGGCCGCGCATGATCGCGCCTACGACCTGCCGGGCGGCGAGACCTTGACCTATCGCCAGATGGCCGAACGGGTGTTTGAGGGCATGGGCCGGCGACCGCGGATCGTCACGGCGCCCGAATGGCTGTGGGCCTTGGGCTTTGCCATAGCCAAGCCTCTGCTCAAGGGAGCCACGGCGCAGATGGGAAAACGCATGGCAGAGAACCTAGTGTTCAAGGCCGGGCCCGCGCAGGAAGATCTGTCCTGGGCCCCTCGCGACTTCCAGCCGAAGTTCGCAAAAAGGAACTGAAGCGGCTCATGGGCCGCCGGCTAAGCCCGAGCGCCACAGGCCTGCCATCAGCCCAGCCAGGAGCAGAAGGGCGGCGTTGCGGTTGGATTTGAACAGGCGCAGGGCCAATGAGCCGTCGTCGATGCGCGCCTTGGCGGCTTGGCGCGACAGATGGACCGCGTAGAGGCCCGCGAAGGGAAGAAACAGCGGTCCGAGCCGCGCGCTCCAGGCGGCGGCCAGGGCCAGCGTGAAGGCCAGGCCGTAGAAGGCCAGCACAGCCCCGGGCGTGGCCGCCCCCAGACGCAGGGCCGAGGACTTCACCCCGACCAAAGCGTCGTCCTCCTTGTCCTGGATGGCGTAGAGGGTGTCGTAGCCCAGGGTCCAGAAAAACCCGCCCATATAGAGCAGGGCCGGGGGCCAGCCCAGGCGGCTGGCCACGGCGGCGTAGCCCATAAGGGAGCCCCAGTTGAAGGTCAGGCCCAGCCAGGCCTGCGGCCACCAGGTGATGCGTTTCATCAAAGGGTACGCGGCGACCAGCAGCAGGGAGCCGGCGCCCAGGGCGATGGCCAGAAGGTTCATGGTCAGCAGGATGGCCAGGCTCGCAAGGCAGCACAGGGCTATGAAGGCCAGGGCTTGCTTGACGCTGATCTGTCCGGAAGGGATCGGCCGCTGCGCGGTGCGCGCGACCTTTGCGTCGATGTCCCGGTCGAGGATATCGTTCCAGGCGCAGCCGGCGCCTCGCATCAGGAAGGCGCCCAGGAAGAACCGCGCCAGAACCCAGGGATCGGGCCAATGTCCCATCTGGGCCGCCGCCAGGGCCACGCCCTGCCAGCCGGGCAGGAGCAGGAGCCAAGCGCCGATCGGCCGGTCGAACCGGCCGAGCCTGAGCCAGGGCCGCAGGCCGTGCGGCGCATGCCGGTCGACCCAGTTGGCGGCTTCGGCGTCTGGAAGGGCGGCGGACATGGCGGCTTTGTGCAACGGATGAGCGGCGCTCGTCACTACGAAATCAAACCTGTTCGATTCGCGCCCGCAGAAGACCCTGGTCGACGCCGTGACCGCGCGCGATTATGACGACCCGAGCCAACGGGGCCGCATGGTGGTGCTGTGTTGACGACGGCTAGCGATTTCGGCGGAGGACCACATGAGTGCGAAGCGGACGGCCCCGACCCTGGCCTTGGCGGTGCTGACGGCGACGTTCCTGGCGCTGGGGGGATGCGCCTTGTGGAAGCACAAGCCCGAACCGCCCATTGCGGCCGGCGCGGACCCGCGCACGACCTGCCCCAAGGACAATCCCTGCAGCAAGATCGCCAACCGGCGCCAGTACTTCAACCAGCACGAAAACCGCTACTACTATTTCGACCAGGTCACCGGCCGGTACTACTGGGAGAACGGCGAGCCGCGGTTCTGATCCTCAGCGCGCCAGCCGCCCATCGCCTAGCGCCTTGGCCTCGAAGGGGAACAGCACGTCGGGATCGGGTTTGTCCGTCTTCTTCGACAGCTTGGGGCAGGCCAGCGCATGCAGCAGGTGGCGCATGATGTTGAGGTGCGCCCGCTTCTTGTGGTCGGCCCGCACGCAGGTCCAGGGCGCTGCGGCGGTGTGGGTGCGCATCAGCATCTCGTCGCGCGCCTGGGAGTAGGCGTCCCAGCGCTTGAGCGCCTCGCGGTCCATGGGGCCGGTTTTCAACCGCTTGAGCGGGTCGGTCTCGCGCTCCTCGATGCGCTTGCGCTGCTCGTCCTGTGAGACGTCGAGCCAGTATTTGATCACCTGCACGCCCGAGGCGATGAGCATGCGCTCGAAGTCCGGCGCGTCGATCAGGAACTGCTCCTGCTGCTGCGGCGTGGAAAAGCCCATCACCGTCTCCACGCCCGCGCGGTTGTACCAGGAGCGGTTGAAGATGACCCATTCTCCGGCGCCGGGCAGAAAGTGGACGTAGCGCTGAAACCACCACTGGCCCTCCTCTCGGTCGGAGGGCTTGGGCAGGGCCACCACCCGCGTCGCGCGGGTGGACAGGTGCTCGGTCAGGCGACGGATCGTTCCGTCCTTGCCCGCCGCATCGCGCCCCTCGAACAGGATCACGGCCTTGTGGCCTTCTTTCATCGCCCAAATCTGGGTCCTGACCAGCTCGATGGACAGGGCGCGGAATTGCGCGTCGTGGTCTTCGGATCGGCTCATTCCACTCCCGGTTTGTCAGCGCCGCCGCAAAAGTCGTCGCGGTTTGAATGCCTGCATTCTAAGAAGGCGCCATGATCCGGCTATTTGTCGATGACGATCTAGAGGCGGGCGCAAGCTTTTCGCCCCGGCCAGAACAGGCGCGCTACCTGACTCAGGTGATGCGGCTGGGCGTGGGAGCCGAGATTTTGGCCTTCAATGGGCGCCATGGGGAGTGGCGCGCGCGCCTGGCCGAGACGTCCAAGCGTGGCTGCGTACTGGAGACCGTGGCCCAGACGCGGCCTCAGGCCCTGGGACCTGACCTCGAGCTGATCCTGGCCCTGGTCAAGCGCGGGCCGCTGGAAACCATCGTGGAGAAGGCGACCGAACTGGGCGTGCGGCGCATACGCCTCGTCACCACCCGTCGCACCAATGCCGACCACGCCAATCTTGCCCGTCTCAGCGCCATCGCGACGGAGGCGGCCGAGCAGACCGGCCGGCTGGACGCGCCGGAGGTCATCGGACCGGACAAGCTCGAACGGCTGCTGAATGGATGGGCCCCGGAGCGGCGGCTGATGTTCTGCGACGAGGCGGGGGATGATCCGGCGGCGGACTGGGGCGGGCCGAACGGGCGCGCCGTTCCGGCGCTGCGGGCGTTGGCGGGGGAGCCAGCCGGGCCATGGGCGGTGCTGATCGGGCCCGAGGGTGGCTTTGATGCGCAGGAGCGAACGCGGCTGCAGGGGCTGTCCTACGTCACGCCGGCGTCGCTGGGTCCGCGTATTCTGAGGGCCGACACGGCCGCCGTCGCCGCGCTGACCCTGTGGCAGGCGGCCCTGGGGGATTGGCGGACGGGCTGACGCCCCCTTGAGATTGGGGCCCAGGCCCATTAACTGCCGCTGGCGAGGTGAAGCGACGGCCTCTCGCGCGCCGAAAGGCGTGAAGAACCGTCGCTTGTGGGGATTTGGAGCGTGGCATGGCCGCAACCTCTGTGGATGACCGGCCGCTCACTGCTCAAGGGTTGGCCCAGCATCTGGCCGACGGCTGCAAGCCCGATGGGCCGTTCCTGATCGGCGCAGAGCACGAGAAGTTCGTTTTCCGCCACGGTTCGCACGCGACGGTTCCCTATGAGCCCGATGGCATCAAGGCCCTGCTCGAAGGGCTGATGCGCTTCGGATGGCGGGGCGTCTACGAAGGCGAGACCCTGATCGCCCTGCAGCGGGGCAAGGCGAGCGTCAGCCTGGAGCCCGCTGGCCAGTTCGAGCTTTCGGGCGCGCCCCTGGAGTCGATCCACGACATCTGCGGCGAGACCCAAAACCACCTTGATGAGGTCAAGGCCATCGCCGATCCGCTTGGCATCGGCTTTCTCGGCCTGGGCTTCACGCCCACTTGGCGGCGCGAGGACTGCCCGGTGATGCCCAAGGGCCGCTACGCCATCATGCGCGCCTACATGCCCAAGGTCGGCGGCAAGGGTCTGGACATGATGCTGCGCACCTGCACGGTGCAGGCCAACCTGGACTTCGCCTCCGAGGCGGACATGGTGAAAAAGTTCCGGGTGAGCCTGGCGCTGCAGCCCATCGCCACGGCCCTGTTCGCCAACTCGCCCTTCATCGAGGGCAAGCCATCGGGCCTGCTGTCCAGCCGCGCCGCTGTATGGACCGACACCGACCCGGACCGCACCGGCATGCTGGAGTTCGTGTTCCAGGACGGATTCGGCTTTGAGAGCTATGCGGACTACGCGCTGGACGTTCCCATGTACTTCGTGAAACGCGCGGAGCGATACATCGACACGGCGGGCCGCTCATTCCGCGCCTTCATGCAGGGCGAGTTGCCCGAGCTGCCGGGCGAACGCCCGACCTTGGGCGACTGGGCCGACCACCTGACCACCCTGTTTCCCGAGGTGCGGCTGAAACAGTACCTGGAGATGCGCGGCGCCGATTCGGGTCCGGCCTCGCGCATCTGCGCCCTGCCGGCCCTGTGGGCGGGCGTCTTGTACGACGATGCCGCCCTGGAGGCGGCCTGGAGTCTTTGCAAAGACTGGACGAGCGAGCAGCGGGCCCGGTTGCGGCTGGACGCGGCCCGGACGGGGCTGAAAGGCGAGATCGGCGGCCGCACCGTGCAGGACGTGGCGCGCGACATGGTGGCCATCGCCAAGGCCGGCCTGCGCCGCCGGGCCAAGCTGAACGCCAGCATGATCGACGAGACCGTGTTCCTGGGCGAGCTGGAGGAGATCGCCGACAGCGGGATCACGCCGGCTGAGCGGCTGCTGGACCTTTATCGCGGTCCTTGGCAGGGCGACGCCAGCCGGGCCTTTGAGGATCTAGCCTACTAATCTCAATTCAATACGGCAGCGCAGACCGCGGCTCGGACGCTTCCTCGCCGGGACTGACCGGGCTGACCTGGATCCTGTCCGGGTAGAAGGCGATGTAATTTCTCAACGCCAAGGCGTCGTGCAGGGTGGATTCATAGCTCCAGGCCGCATTCTCGGCAGTCTGGTCGTCCACGCTGACGGTGAAGTATGCGGCCTCGCCCTTGTAGGGGCAGCGAGTTCGCCGATCGGTCTGGCTCAAGCAACTCATATCCACGTCCTCGCGCGGGAAGTAGTGCGCGGGCGGGTAATCGCCCTCCAGCACCGTCAGGGCGTGGTTGGTGTCGGCGATGACCCGCCCTTGGAAGACGGCGCGCATGTGGTTCAGATTCGCCTTGATATGCACAGGATTGACGTTGCCGGTCATGGCGTTTGCTCCCTATTCGGCTTGAATGCCCGAATGTGAAAATCGCTCCGCTCCGCTCCTCGCCGGGCCAGCCGTCCGATCCACGGGTAGAGCGTCGCCAGTACAACCCCGCAGCCGAGGGCTCCGATCCATACGCCGCGTCCACCGGTCGGATCGGAGCCGAGCAGGGCCAAGGGATCGCCCTTGCCTTCGGCGATGGACAGGCCAGCGAGCAGAACCGCCATCATACTCTCGCCCACCACGAGACCGGAAGCTAGCAGCACGCCCAAGCGCTTGGCGGGCTGGCCCCAGGATTTGGCGCCTGTCCAGCGCTCATAAGCCCAGCCGATCAGCGCGCCGAGGATCACCGGGACGATCACGTCCGAGGGCAGGTACATGGCCAGGGCGGCGCCCAGCGGCGGCAGGCTCAGTCGGCCCGTCGTCCGGCGCAGGGTCTCGTCGATCGCCACAAGCACCGCGCCAACGGCCAGGCCCATGCCGATCAGCCGCCAGTCCAGCCCACCCTCGATCACGCCGCGGGCCAGGGTGGAAATGAGCGTGGCCTGGGGCGCCTGGAGCGGGGTATCGGACAGGGCGTGGCCGGGCACGCCGACGAAACCGTTGGATTTGAGCAGCAGATTGCAAGTCCAGGGGATCACCAGGGCGCCGGCGAACACACCCGCCAGCAGGGCCAACTGCTGGCGCCAGGGCGTGGCGCCGACCAATTGCCCGGTCTTCAGGTCCTGCAGATTGTCGTTGGCAACGGTGGCGACGGCCACCAGGATGGAGGTGACGAGCAGGGAGAAGGCCACCAGCGCGTGCTGACCGGCGGGGCCGGCGGTGGCCTTAGCCAGGAGCGCCAGCGCAGCCGCTGCGCCGAGCACGCCCAGGATCGCTAGACCCGAAACCGGGCTGTTGGATGAGCCAATCAGGCCGGCCATGTAGCCACACACCGCAGCTACCAGAAAGCCGACCACGGCGATGTAGACCACGCCGCCGACCACCAGGGGCGCCATGAGCGACCGCAGCGGGGCGCCGGCCGGGACATCCAAAAACGCGTGCAGCAGCCAGGCCATGGGAACCAGACAGGCCAGGCTGATCAGACCGACAATCCAGATGGGCAAATCGTGCTCGGATCGCTCCAGTTCCGGGTCCAGGCTTCGGCGTGAGGCGGCGATGGCCGACATAAGGCCGGTCCAGACCGGGATGGCCAGCTTGCCCAAGGTCCACAGAGCGGCCGCGGCGATCGTCCCGGCGCCGATCAGTCTGACCTGACCCTTCCAGACGGAGAGGGCGGCGTGCGCCGCATCGCCCGCAACGGGATGGGCCGCGCTGAGCAGGGGCGTAGCCACGCCCCAGGCGATCAGAAGACCCACGGCCATGGCTGAGCCGACCGCTATCCCCATCAGTTGGCCTATGCCAACCAGCAGCAAGGAAAAGGACGCGCCGAGCCCCGTGGCCGCTGTGGGAAAGGGCCGGAAAAAGACGCTGACCCCATCGGAGAATAGCTTCAGCGCCGACAGGATGACCACTCCGGCCGACGTCAGCGCGCCGGCCGTAAGGGCCAGCAGACCCTCGCGTCCTTCGCCCGCCGCGTCGGCGGCCAACGAGGAGGCCATGCCGACCTTGAGCACCTCTGCGGCGGCCACGCCCTCCGGATAGGGCAGGTCCGATCGGGTCACCAGGGCCCGGCGCAGGGGGATGGTGTACATGACGCCCAGCACCCCGCCGATGGCGCAGATGCCAAAGGAGCTCCAGAACGGAAAGCCGCTCCACCAGCCGATCATCAACAGGCCGGGCAGGACGAAGATCACCGAAGACAGGGTGCCCGCCGCCGAGGCCACCGTCTGGACGATGTTGTTCTCCCAAATCGTGTGCCCCTTGAAGGAGCGCAGGACCGCCATGGAGATGACGGCCGCGGGGATGGAGGTGGAGAAGGTCAGGGCCACCTTGAGGCCCGCATAGACATTAGCCGCGGTGAACACCACGGTGATGGCGAAGCCCAGGATCAGCCCGCGCGCGGTCAGTTCCACGCGGGTCTTGGGGGCAGGCGCGTCATCCATCCGGCATCTCTCCTACACAGCCTCAGCAGTGCCAGAGATGAGCGCCCGTGCCTACCTAGCGCAGGGCGCCGAGGCCTTCGAGTTCGCCGGCCGCGCTGTTCGGCGGCGGCAGGGCGCCAAGCTTCTTGTCGATGGCCCGAACCACCATGCGGGCCGACCAGCGGTGCGCCAGGAACACGTCGGCGACAAGAGGGCCGGCCAAGGGCGCCACGCTGACGCCGGTGCGTGCGGCCATCAGCGCTGCGCAGCCGAGCAGCACGTGGATCGGCACGCGCGCCCGCACAGCTTGGCCCAGAATGAAGACCGCCGCGCAGGCGCTATAGATTTCGCCCACGCCGGGGATCCAGCTCAGCACGCCGTCTAGCCCGATGCGGAAGGGGCCGATGTGCGCCAGGTTGTCGGACAGGCGGCCGACCATGGCCACGCTGTCGCGGATTTTCACCAGGTCGGCCGGCGCGCGCATGGCTAAATCCTTTGAAGCGATGGCCTATACATAGGAAGCTTGCGGCCAGGCCAAGCGTTCCATGCAACAGGCCAAGGCGAGGCGACCGATGCGGCTATTGCTCAACATACTCTGGTTCATCCTCGGCGGCTGGATTTCCGGGGCCCTGTGGCTTCTGGCCGCGGTGATCCTGGCGGTGACCATCGTGGGCCTGCCTTGGACCCCGGCGGCTGTGCGCATCAGCTGCTTCAGCTTCGCGCCGTTCGGCAAGACGCTGGTGGAGCCGCCAGCGCGGGTCGGCAGCGTGATCCTGAACATCGTCTGGATCGTCCTGGCCGGATGGTGGCTGGCCCTGCACCACCTCGTGCTGGCCGCGGCCCTGGCCGTGACCATCATCGGCATCCCCTTCGCCTGGCAGCATTTGAAGCTGGCGATGATCTCCCTGGCCCCCGTGGGCGCCCGGGTGGTGGAGGCTTAGAGGCGCCAGGGGAGCGGTCGCGGCCGGTAAACCGGACGGTGAGTGATGCGGGCGTTTTGAGCGTTGCCTGCGGCGCGGCGAACGCGGGTGTGCGTCGGTGCGATGATGGCTATGCATCTGTCGGTTGAGCCTTTTGCCTTGCGTGTATCTGTGAAAAGCTTGGCTGTAAGGCTCGACGCGAGCTAACTCACGCGTGGTTTGGACACGGGAAATCAGCTTCGGGGAGGGGTAATGTCTAGTGTTATCAGTAAGCTGCGTAACGGAAAAGAGAAGGCCTACTGTCGCGCGGCGATCATTTGCGGCGTGGTTCTGTGGGGGCTGATCGCGTGGGGCGTCTGGGCGGCGTTCACCAGCGGCAAGCCCGCAATTGCCGGCCTGGTAGCGACATACCTCTTCTACGGAGCCTGCATCGCGGTCTTTTATCTCGTGTCCAGCGCCGCCTACCGGGCGACGGCCTTCGGCAACATGGTCCTTTTGAGCCCGAACCAGTTTCCTGAGCTTCATGCGATGGTGGTCGCCGGATCTCAGGAGCTCGGTCTGAGCGAGCCGCCCAAGACATTCCTTTATAACTCAAACGGTCTGTTCAATGCGTTTGCGCGCCGCCTGATGGGCGGCCGGTATGTATTCCTGACATCCGCGCTGGTGGAGGCCAACAGCGACGATCAGGTCCGGTTCGTCATCGGCCATGAACTTGGACACCACGCCGCCGGCCATCTGAATCCATGGCTCAATTTTTTGAAATTGCCCGCTCACGTCGTGCCCTTTCTGATGAGCGCTTATTCGCGGTCCCGCGAATATAGCTGCGACAGCATCGGGAGCTATCTGGCCAAGGACTTCAACGCGTCGCGCAGTTCGTTGCAGATGCTGGGCTGCGGATGCCGCCGCTTGAACGGGTCGATGAACTGCGAGGCGTTCGTGGCTCAAGAAACCATGGTCCCGCCCATCTTCGGCTTTCTCACCGAGATATTCCGAAGCCATCCGCGGCTTACCCGCCGGATAGCAGCGATCAAGAATCACCAAACCTAGGTCGGATGGTGGTCCCGTCTCGGACGGAGCGATTGGCGCCATCAGCTTGCGCCTGAGACCGTAGCGCGCTACTTACTAGGTAGTGCGCTACCGATTGGAAAAGTCGTGCCTCTGACCCTTCCGAAGACCCATCAGGACAAGTTCCAACGATACCGGGCCAGCCGAAAGGCGCGGGGCCTTAAGCTGCTGCGCGTTTGGACAGTCGATCCGCATGCGCCCGGCTTTGCCGAGGAGGCCAGACGTCAGGCGCTGCTGTTGCGCGGGTCCCCGGAGGAAGTGGAGGCTCTGGCGTTTATCGAATCCGCCGCTGATTTCGGCGACTGAGGGGTGCGTCGCGGCGACCTGATCAC
>Ga0182016_10003634_pt1 | contig 17491 bp, 18 predicted proteins | sample 712S2MmetaG_FD_120491 | JGI IMG/M metagenome (GOLD analysis project Ga0182016, IMG submission 120491) | Permafrost microbial communities from Stordalen Mire, Sweden - 712S2M metaG | ecosystem: Environmental > Terrestrial > Soil > Wetlands > Permafrost | place: Sweden: Stordalen | collected...
CGCAGATCAAGGGAATAAGCTCGGGCCATCCGATGCTGGCCTCCATTCCAGCCAGCATCTTGAATCATATTCGCGCTGGATCGGGAATCCCCTTCGATTCAGAAAAAATCAGCCATGCTCTAGCATTTTGTTTGAGCATGATCTTTTCGGAAAACCGGTTTCCACTTTTCCGGATCATGCTCTGCTGGCTATTCCTCTCAGGGCCGCCCCTTCGGGCCGATCCCGTCGGCTTGCGATGACGGCGCTATAATCACGCCACCCCGAGATGCCGGATCGGCCGCCCGGGCGCGATGCACTGCGCCGCCGCAATGATGGCGTCGGCGTCGATGCCGTAATGGCGGTAGAGGTCTTCGACCGAGCCGGTCTGGCCGAAATGCTCGACGCCGAGCGGCCGCACCCGATGACCGCCGACCGCGCCGAGCCAGGCGAGCGTCGCCGGATGGGCATCGAGCACGCTGACGATGCCGCAATGGCGAGGTAGGCCCGAGAACAGCCGCTCAATATGCGAGCGAGCGTGCACGAGGCCGCGCTCGCGCGCCCGGCAGGCCGCGGTCCATCCGGCATTGAGCCGGTCGGCGGACGTGATCGCCAACAGGCCGACATCGCGGCGGTCCTCGGCCATCAGCCCGATCGCCTGAATGGCCTCGGGCGCCACCGCGCCGCTGAACGCCACGACCACCTGGCAATTGGGACCCGGTTCGCGCAGCCAATAGGCGCCGTCGACGATGGCGTGACGCAGCTCGGGCGTCAACTCGCGCTTGATCTGTTCGATGGGCCGCGTCGACAGCCGCAGATAAATCGAGCCGCCGGTCTCGTCGCGCAGCCAGTTGCGCTCGGAGGCCTCGCCGGAACCGGAGCGCTGGATGTAGTCGAGCGCAAACGCCAGAATGACCGCAAGCTCGTCGACAAAGGCCGGCTCGAAGGCGGCGAGCCCGTCTTGCGCCATGCCGATCAGCGGCTCGGCGATCGATTGATGGGCGCCGCCTTCCGGCGCAAGCGTGATGCCGGACGGCGTCGCGACCAGAATGAAACGCGCGTCCTGGTAACAGGCGTAATTCAAGGCATCGAGCCCGCGCGCGATGAAGGGGTCGTAGAGCGTGCCGATCGGCAACAGCCGTTCGCCATTGATGGCATGCGACAGGCCGAGCGCCGACAGCGCGATGAACAGATTCATCTCGGCGATGCCGAGTTCGAGATGCTGGCCCTTGGGCGAGTATTCCCAATTGAAGGTCGAGGGAATGCGTTCGCTCTTGAAGGTGTCGGCCAAGGTCGCGCGCGCGAACAAACCGCGGCGGTTCACCCACGGGCCGAGACTGGTCGACACCGTCACGTCCGGCGAGGTCGTGACGATGCGCGCGGCAAGTTCGGATGTGCCGCGACCGAGTTCGTTGAGCAGCGCGCCGAAGCCGAGTTGCGTCGACATATGCGGCTGCACGGTGACGGCGAGTTGATCCGGCACGGCTACGCGGGGTGCGCTGAGGACGCGCTCACCGGCGCGCGCGAACGGCACCTGGTCGAGAAATGCCTGAATGCTATCGGCCGGCTGGCGCAAGCCCTCGAAGCGCGACCACTCCTCGCCAGCGCGGATATTCATCACGCCGCGAAATGTCTCCATCTGCGCGGGCGTCATCAGGCCGGCATGGTTGTCCTTATGACCGGCGAGCGGCAGGCCAAAACCTTTGATCGTATAGGCGATGAAGCAGACCGGCCGGTCGTGATCAATGCCGTCGAAGGCCTTTATGACGGCGCCGAGATCGTGGCCACCGAGATTGTTCATCAGGCGGGCGAGTTCGTCGTCGCTGCGCCGTTCGATCAATTGCGTCACCGTGCCCTGATCGCCGATTTCATCCATCAAGCGCTTGCGCCAAGCCGCGCCGCCCTGGAACACCAGCGCCGAATAAAGCTGGTTCGGGCAGCTATCGATCCAGCGCCGCAAAATATCGCCGCCGGGCTCTTCGAAGGCGGCTTGCTGCAAGCGGCCGTATTTGAGAACGACGACGTCCCAGCCGAAATTGCGGAACAGGTTCTCGTACCGCTCCCACAACCCTTCGCGGACGACGGCGTCGAGGCTCTGCCGGTTGTAGTCGACGATCCACCAGCAATTGCGCAGCCCCTGCTTCCAGCCTTCGAGGATCGCCTCGAAAATATTGCCCTCGTCGAGCTCGGCGTCACCCAAAAGCGCGATCATGCGGCCTTCCGGCCGGCCAAGCCCCCAGTCATGGGCGCGCACGTAATCCTGCACCAGCGACGAGAACAGCGTTTGCGCTACGCCGAGCCCCACCGAACCGGTCGAGAAATCGACATCGTCGGTGTCCTTGGTGCGCGATGGATAGGATTGCGCGCCCTTGTAGCCGCGGAAGCCTTCGAGTTTTTCGCGAGTCTGGCGGCCGAGGAGATACTGGATGGCGTGAAAATTCGGCCCGGCGTGCGGCTTGACGGCGACCCGATCCTGCGGCCGCAGCGTGTGGAAATAAAGCGCCGTCATGATGGTGGCAAGCGAAGCGGACGAGGCCTGGTGCCCGCCGACCTTCACGCCGTCGCTGTTCTCGCGGAGATGATTGGCGTTATGGATGGTCCAAGTGGCGAGCCACAAAACCTTGCGCTCGAGCTCGGTAAGGATCGCCAGATCGTCCGTGTCCGGAACCGCCATCATTGCACCAGTTGTCGCGTCATTTCAGTTCGCACTTCACTTGAGTTCCACCGTGTCGAAATCCGCGGGCAGAATGACTTCCAGAAGCTCGCAATCGTCCGAATAGTCGAGCACCGTGTGTTTGATCTTCGGCGGCTGCAGCCAGCACGAACCTTCGCGCATGGTCACCACGCCTTCGCCCTCATACTCGCCCTTGATCCAGCCCTTGAGCACATAGACCATCTGGAATTCGACATCGTGGAAATGCCGCTTCGAGACCTCGGCCGGATCGCAGGGCGGGATCATCTTGATGACGTGCGCGCGCGCCAAGCCGCCGGTCGCCGCCGCAATGCCGAGATCGCGATAATGCGCGTAGCGGCGCAGTCCTTGTTCGAAGGCATCGGGCGAATGGTGGCTGGCGACGAAAGTCTGCTTGCGCCGCCGCGCCGGCTTCGTCTTGGGCTTTCGCGCGGCTCCAACGCTGCGGCGCGCCGACCGCTTTGCGGTTATCTTGCGGGACGTGCGCGGAGACGGCGCCGTTTTGCGTTTTGGCTTTGCCATGGGCTTGCCCTCCCGGTCTGTCTATGCTCGGCGGGACCGGCAGGCTTTCTATCACACCGGCTGCGGGCGGCGCAGCAGCGAACTGCCGGCCAGCAGCAATCCGGCCATGGTAATGACCGGAAACACCATGGCGTTGACGATGGTCCAGCCGTAGGTCGCGAGCAGCGCGCCCGACGAGAACGAGGCTATCGCCATCGAGCCGAACACCAGGAAATCGTTGAAGGCCTGGACCTTGTTGCGCTCATGCGGGTCGTGGCACTCGGTGACCATGGTGGTGGCGCCGATGAAAGCGAAATTCCAGCCAATGCCGAGGAGCGCGAGCCCGATCCAGAAGTTCCACAGCGTATTGCCCGAGACGCTGATAGCCGCCGCACCGATCATCAACAATAGCCCGACGCCGATCATCTGCCGAATGCCGAAGCGCGCAATCAACGAGCCGGTAAAAAAGCTCGGCGCATACATGCCGATGACATGCCATTGGATGCCGAGCGCCGCCTCGCTGACGGTGTGATTACAGGCCACCATCGCCAGCGGCGCCGACGTCATCACCATATTCATCATGGAATAACTGGCGAGCCCGCAAACCACCGCGATGATGAATTTCGGTTGCCTGACGATCGTCGCGAGCGGCCGGCCGTCGCGCAGCGAATGCGAAACCGCGGGCCGCGGAACATTAAGCAAGGTCAGCACCACAGCGGCCAGCACCGCGCAGGCCGATTGCGCCAGATAGGTCGCAGCGAACAAATAAGTCGGCCATAGATCCTTGGTATGGATGACGATCTGCGGGCCGATGATGGCGGCGAATATGCCGCCCGCCAGCACCCAGGATACCGCCTTGGGACGGAAGCGCGGGCTCGCCGTATCGGTGGCGGCGAAGCGGTAGGACTGGTGCGCCGCGGCGTAGAGGCCGCCGCACAGCGTGCCAAGGAGCAACAGCGCAAAAGACCCTTGCAGCATCGCCGCGCAGGAAATCAATCCGGACAAAACGCCGAATGCCGATCCGACCTGGAGCGCAAAGCGGCGGCCATAGGCCTTGGAGAGCGCTCCCACCGGCAGCGTGCCGAACCACATCCCGGCGACCATGAAGCTGATCGGAAGCGTCGCCAGCGCCGGCGTAGGCGCCAGAATGGCGCCGACGATGCTGCTGGTGGCGACGATCACCGTGTTGTTGCCGCCAGCCAGCGCCTGCGCGACGGCGAGCACCAGCGCATTCTTGGCTGCGAGCCGGTCGTCGGTGAGGTCAAGTATGGGTTCGGCGACGGTCGTCACGGACTTGCTGCGTTTCCTGCCGGCGTGAGAGATTCTTGTTCTCTCTTTACCGGGCATCGCAGAACGGCACCACTGCGGGGATCGCAGGTCAGAAGTGCAGCGCGCCGTTGTGGCGAATGACGACCGAGCGGGCGTCTTGCGGCGTCAGCGCGCCCAATTGGCCGAGCGCGGCCTTGGTTTCCTCGATCAAAAGATCGATGACGTGGCTCGGCCCCTCTTCGCCGAGCGCGCCGAGGCCCCACAAGAACGCCTTGCCGGCGAAGGCTGAGGCGGCGCCAAGCGCATAGGCGCGCACCACATCGGTGCCGCTGCGGATGCCGGAATCCATCAGCACGGTTGCCCGCGTGCCGACTTGCGCGACGACGGCCGGCAGCGCGTCGATGGCGGCCGGCAGCGCCTCGATCTGGCGGCCGCCGTGATTGGAGACGATGAGCCCGTCGACGCCGAGCGAGACGGCTTTTTCGGCGTCCTGTGGATGCAGGATGCCTTTGACGATAAGCGTCCGCGGCCAGCGCTCGCGGTAGCGCGCAACTTCGTCCCAGGTGAAGGCGCCGCCCATCTCGCGGCGCGCGAAGCTGATGACATCGTTCAGCGACGGGTTTGCGCCAGCATAGTGGCGCAGCGTGGCAAAGCGCGGGATGCCGCTCTTCCACAGCGCCTTGGTCCAGCCCGGCGACCGCGCCATTTGCAACAGCATCCGAAAATCCGGATGAAACGCAGCCCCGCCGAGGCCGACGACGACTTCGCGGGCGCGGCTGGTGCGCACCGGCACATCGAGCGTCAGGACGATGGTGCTGCAATCGGTTGCCGCGGCGCGGCGCAGCACGTCGAAACCGATGGCGTGGTCATTGCCGGCGAAGCGATAGAGCTGCAGCCAGAAAACATCCGGCGCAACCGCGGCGACTTCTTCGATGGTGGCGCCGCCGGCCATGCCGAGCGTGTAAGGAATTTTTGCGCGCTGCGCGGCGCGGGCGAGAAAAAGATCCGCACCCGGCCATACGATCGCGGGGCCGCCCATCGGCGCGATGCCGATCGGGGCTGCATACCGGCGGCCGAATAATTCCACGCCGCAAGGCGGCAGCGACGGCATCACGCCGTAGCGCGGCACCAATTCGACGGCGTCGAGCGCTGCCCAATTGCGCCTGATGCCGGCGTCGTCCTTGCCCGAACCGCCGTCGGAATATTCGAAAGCGAAATGCGGCAGGCGCCGCCGCGCGCCGCGGCGCAAATAATCGATGGTCGGATAGTGCCGGTAGAGCTCGGCATAGCGCGGATTGGCGCTGGTGCCGGTCGACAGGCTGCCCCGAGGCGCAGTGATCGCGGTCGTATCGTGCATGAGCGTCTCTCCCGCAGCCACTATAGCCGGTTCAGTCTAAAATCGTGATGTAAAGATCACCGAAGCTGGTGATACTGTCGGCTCGGCTCCAGATGCCGAGACGACCCGGCGCGGTGAGGCCACCGTCCCGTACAGCGAACAAATTCGTGCCGTCCAACGCGACAGCGAAATGCTCGTCGGTGGCCTTGACCGTGAGCATATGGGCTTCGCCGATCGTGAGGAACGCAGCGTGGCCGGCAATGTCGCGACGTTCGCCATTGACGATGCTGAGCAGGCGCACTTGGCCTGCGAATCCGTCGGCCTCGACGACATAAAAATCCTGCGGATCGGAAAAGCGCAGCACCACACCCGCAACGCGGGCGCTGCCGCCAGCGTGCGCCACGAAGGGCAAATCAACCTCCGCATTCTTCGCCACCGGGCGATCGGCGATGCAGAGCGGGAACCGATTCGGCTCGGCAATATGGCTTCCTTCCACCAGCGATTTGCCGTCCGGCAGGAAGCGCTCGACGCGGACCTCCCAGCGAACGGGCCCGCCGAGACCGCTCAACACAGGTGTGCAGCCGTCGGGGCCCGATCCTTCTTCGACCAACGGCGATGCCAGGATCCGGCGCAGCACCTCGGCACCCGCGGAGCCGGCAGCTCCAACGATCAGCGCCACGGCGATCAATGTGGCGACGGATCGGCTCGTCATCGTTAGAAATGGCTGTAGGACGGCCGGGCGAAGTTGAGAGCCTTGCCGTCGCGAACAAAGCGCACGCCCTGCCCCGCCGACACGCTGCCGATTTCCGTCGCGGCGACACCGGCGTCATGCGCGGCATGGCAAAACGCGCCAACCTGGTCCGGCTTGAGCGTCAGAACAATCTCATAATCATCGCCGCCGGTGAGCACGGTTTCGATCCGCGCCGGCTCCGCGGCGAGCGCTGCGCGCGCAGCGTCCGACTGCGGAACGCGCGCCACGTCGATTTCCGCCGCGACGCCGGACGCACGGCACAGTTTAGCGATGTCGCCGGCAAGCCCGTCCGATACATCCATCGCCGCCGTCGCATGGCACAGCACCGCCTCGGCGAGCGCATTGCGCGGCCGCGGCAGCAGATAACGTTGTTTGAGGTGCGAGGTCATATCGCTGGAAAGCCGCCACCGCGCGGCCAGACTGTCGTCACGCCGCAACAACACGCCGAGCGCGGCATCGCCGATCGTGCCGGTGACGACTACGCTGTCGCCCGGCAGGGCGGTGGAGCGCCGCACCATTTTGCCATGCGGCACCGCGCCGAAGGCCGTGATCGAAACCGCGAGCGGTCCCGGCGTGCGATCGGTGTCGCCGCCAAACAGCGGGCAGCCGTAAAGTGTAGCGTCCGCACCAAGGCCTGCCGCGAAAGCGGCGAGCCACGTCGCATCGATCTCGGCCGGCAGCGAGACCGACATCAGAAAGCCCAAGGGTTTGGCGCCCTTGGCCGCAAGATCGGACAGATTCATCCGCAACGCTTTGCGCGCGACATCGCCCGGCGCATCGTCGGAAAAGAAATGCACGCCGGCAATGACACCGTCGGTGGTCAGAACGAGATCGCAACCAGCCGGCGGCGTCACCACCGCGGCGTCGTCGTGCAGCCCCAAGGCGCCGGGAGCCGTGGCGAGCGGTGCGAAATATTTGGCGATCAGGCGTTCCTCGGCCGAGGTTTCGTCGCTGGAGGCCATTTTCTGCCCTCCGTATTAGCGGCCGGCAAATTCGGCCGAGCGCATTTGATGCGCGAGCTGATCGAGCACCGCATTGACCATGCCGGTCTCGTCCTTGTCGACAAAGGCAGAAGCGACGTCGACATACTCGGAAGTCACTACCCGCGCCGGCACGTCGCTGCGGCAGGCGAGCTCATAAGCCCCGGCACGCAATACCGCGCGCAACACCGCCTCGATGCGCTTGAGCGGCCAGCCGCGGGCCAGCGCGGCGTCGATCTGCGGGTCGAGAGTGGCCTGCTCGCGCACCACGCCGCCGACGATATCGCGGAAAAAGGCGGCCTCCGCCGGACGATATTGCACGCCCTCGACCTCGGTGCCGAGCCAATGGCCTTCGAACTCGGTCATGATCTCGTTCAGGCCGGTGCCGGCGAGATCCATCTGATAAAGCGCCTGCACGGCGGCAAGGCGCGCGGCGCCGCGTTTATTGGCCTTGCGCGCTTCGTTGCCCGGGTCGCCTGCCATCTCAGCGCTTTCCGAGCCGGGCTTTAAGCCCGATGAGCGAAAGCGCGGCGCGGGCGGCATCGCCGCCTTTGTCTTGCTCGTCGACGCGGGCGCGGGCGAAAGCCTGCGCTTCGTTCTCGACGGTCAGGATGCCGTTGCCGACGGGAATTTTGCGCGCGACTGAAAGCTCCATCAGCCCGCGCGCGGATTGTTCCGACACGATCTCAAAGTGAATGGTCTCGCCGCGGATGACGCAGCCGAGCGCGACCACTCCGTCGTAAGGGCGCCGGCGGCGCTGCGCGGCGTCGAGCGCCAGCACGATCGCGGTCGGTATCTCGAGCGCGCCAGGCACGCTGATGCAGTCGAGGACGGCGCGCGCTTCCTGCAACGCTTTGGTCGCGCCGGCGAGGAGCGCATCCGCAATGGCGTCGTAAAAGCGCGCCTCGACGATGAGGACGCGAGCGCCTTTGCCGACGATTTTTTGGTCTTTGCCCCGCCGCGGCCCGGCCATAGATTTATCCCGGTTAATGGCTTCGTTCCGATTTCAGCTGCGTGGTCGTACCAAGCCGAGATGGCTGTCACAAGGACGCCTCAGCGCGGCAGCGTTTCCAGTAGCCGCGCCGCATAGCGCGCCATGAGGTCGACTTCGACATTCAGCCGCGCGCCTGGCTTGAGCGATCCGAAAGTGGTGACCTTGAGCGTGTGCGGAATGATCAGGACCGAGAATAGGTCGCCGTCAACCGTATTCACCGTGAGCGAAACGCCATCGAGCGCGACGGATCCCTTCGGTGCAATGAAGCGGGCAAGCGCGCCCGGGACCCGGAATGTCAGCCGGGCCATGTCGGGAAGGTCTTCGCGGGTCATCAGTTCGGCAATGCCGTCGACGTGACCGCTGACCATGTGGCCGCCGAGTTCGTCGCCGAGCCGCAGTGCCCGCTCAAGATTGAGCCGGGTCGCCGGCTGCCAACCTGCTGCGGTGGTGACGCCCAGCGTCTCGGCGGCGGCGTCGACACTGAAATGGGAGCGGTTTCCCGCCATTCCGCGTTCCACCACCGTCAGGCAAACCCCCGAGCAGGCGATAGAGGCACCGATGTCGATAGAGTTCGGATTATAGCTGCTGCCGATAACTATTCGGCGCAAGCCTTCAGCCTTTTCGTGAACTTCAATAACCTCGCCTAAGTCACTGATTATACCAGTAAACATGTCATTACCTGCGCTCGTAAATGTCTTGCCGATCGGGTCCGACAAGCTCGCCTTCCACACGTTTGAGATGCTTGGCGAGCGCGGCCGCGCCGACCCTGTCCAGCGCCTCGATCCCATCCTCGCCGACCACCGTGCCGGCATGGAATAAGATTGCGTCGTCGACAAGATCAGCCGCGAGGAACGCCGAGGCTAGCCTCGGACCGCCTTCGAGCAAAAGCCGCGTCACCCCGCGCGATCCGAGAACTTGCAGCATCGCCGCCAAATCAAGCTTGCCCCCAGCTTCGGCGGAGCGGAGGATTTCGACGGCATGGGCGCGCAAGGCAGCCTCGGCTTCGGTCGACGCGGTCGGTCCGGCAATAACCCACACCGGCGTCTGTCGCGCGGTCTGGACGAGCCGCGACGCGACCGGCAGACGCAACGCCGCATCGAGGACGATCCGCAGCGGCGAGTTCAGGCTCATGCCCGGCAGCCGGCAGGTCAGCATGGGATCGTCGGCGAGCGCGGTGCCGATGCCGATCATGATGGCGTCGCTCTGGCCGCGCAGAAGATGCACGCGCGCACGCGCCGGCTCGGCGGTAATCGCCAAGGGCCGACGCCCGGCGCCGCCCGCCTTGCCGTCGGCCGAGATGGCGAGCTTGAGCGTGACATGCGGCCGGCCGTCCTGCATGCGGCGGATGTGGCCGGCATGATGGCGCCGGGCCGCGTCCGCGCCGACGCCGATATCGACCGCAATGCCGGCGGCCCGCAGCCGCGCGTGGCCGGCGCCCGCCACTTTGGGATTGGGATCTTCGATGGCCGAGACGACGCGGGCGATGCCGGCGGCAATAATGGCGTCGGCACAAGGCGGCGTCTTGCCGAAATGCGAGCAGGGCTCGAGCGTGACATAAAGCGTTGCGCCATGTGCCGCCGCTCCGGCGCGCCGCAGGGCTTCGACCTCGGCGTGCGGCCGGCCACCGGGCTGGGTCCACCCACGGCCGACAATCACGCCGTCTTTGACGATGACCGCGCCGACGGCGGGATTTGGCCAGGTGCGGCCAAAGCCGCGCCGTCCGAGCGTCAGCGCAAGACCCATGAAGCGCCGATCGTCCGTCACAACGGGCGCGGCCCCGCTCACTCCGCCGCCTCGTCTCCCGACAGTTCGGCAAGCGCTGCCTCGAAATCCTTGGCTTCGCGGAAATTGCGATAGACCGAGGCAAAGCGCACATAGGCGACGTCGTCGAGGTCGCGCAGATGCGCCATCACGATCTCGCCGATGGTTTCCGACGACACCTCGCTCTCGCCCTGGCTTTCCAGCTCGCGCACGATCTTTGAGACCATGTGGTCGATGCGCTCCGGCTCGACGGGGCGTTTGCGGCAGGCGATCTGCACCGAACGAAGGAGCTTGTCGCGGTCGAAAGGCACGCGCCGGCCGTTGCGCTTGATGACCACGAGCTCGCGCAATTGCACGCGCTCGAACGTAGTGAAGCGGAAATTACAAGAGAGGCAGACGCGCCGCCGCCTGATCACCGACGAATCTTCCGTGGGCCGCGAATCCTTGACCTGGGTATCGAGGCTCGAACAACTCGGACACCGCATCCCTTACCCCTCGTAGATCGGGAACCGGTCGACCAACCGCTTGACCTTCTCGCGTACGCTTGCTTCCGCTTGCGCATCCTCATCGACATTGCGCTGCGCCAGCGCATCCAGCACTTCGGCGATCAACTCGCCGATCTGTTGAAACTCGGCAATGCCGAAGCCGCGCGTAGTGCCGGCCGGCGTGCCGAGCCGGACGCCCGACGTGACCGTGGGCTTTTCCGGGTCGAACGGAATGCCGTTCTTGTTACACGTGATATGGGCGCGGCCGAGCGCGAGTTCCGCCACTTTGCCGGTGAGCCGCTTCTTGCGCAGATCGACCAGCATCAGGTGCGTGTCGGTACCGCCGGAGACGATATCGAGGCCGCGGCCTTTGAGCGTTTCGGCAAGGGCCTTGGCGTTTTCGACGACGCTCTTCGCGTAAAGTTTGAACGAGGGCCGGAGCGCTTCGCCGAACGCGACCGCCTTCGCCGCGATGACATGCATCAACGGTCCGCCCTGCATGCCGGGGAACACCGCCGAATTGAATTTTTTCGCCAAGTCCTCGTCATTGGTCAGGATGGTGCCGCCGCGCGGTCCGCGCAGCGTCTTGTGCGTCGTCGTCGTCACCACATGCGCATGCGGAAACGGGCTCGGATGCGCGCCGCCGGCGACGAGGCCGGCGAAATGCGCCATGTCGACCATCAGGTAAGCGCCGACCATGTCCGCAATCTCGCGGAAGCGGCGGAAATCGATGATCCGCGGATAGGCCGAGCCGCCGGAGACAATGACTTTCGGCCGATGCTCTTTGGCGAGCCGCTCGACCTCATCCATGTCGATGAGGCAGTCGTCGCGGCGCACCCCATAGGGCACGACCTTGAACCATTTGCCGGACATATTGACCGGCGAGCCGTGGGTGAGATGGCCGCCGGCGGCGAGATTAAGCCCCATGAAAGTGTCGCCCGGCTGCATCAAAGCCATGAACACTTCGGCATTGGCCGAGGCGCCGGAATGCGGCTGCACGTTGGCGAAGGCGCAGCCGAACAGACGGGTGACGCGATCGATCGCAATCCGCTCGGCGACGTCGACGAATTGGCAGCCGCCGTAATAGCGTTTGCCGGGCAAGCCTTCGGCATATTTGTTGGTCAGGACCGAGCCTTGCGCTTCGAGCACGGCACGGCTGACGATGTTTTCGGACGCGATCAGTTCGATCTCATCGCGCTGACGGCCGAGCTCGCGCCCGATCGCATCGGCGATCTCGGGATCGCTTTCGGCAAGCGTCGCCGAGAAGAAGCCTTCGGTCGCAAGTTTGGCCTGTTGGGTGGCCGACATTTTCGAATTCCTGGCTTTATTCTAGATTTCACACCCGGCGGGCGTCATACCGCATCCCGGTGATATACCGCATCCCGGTGATATACCGCAGGTGGGTATCATACCAGCCGAAGGCCGCAAGGGCTTGGGATATTTCGGCGGATTTCGCGGCTATGAGGGGATGAACGGCGGTGGCGCCAACCGCCTACCGGCGGCGCCCTATAGCTTCGTCGTCGCCGGAATGGCCGGGGCGCCGAGCCCGTCGCGGCTGTAAATATCCTCGCGGAATTGCACGACACCGTCGGAGGCCGACCACGCGGTGACGTAGACCCAGTGCAGCGGCACGGGCTTCGCCAGATTGGCGTTCTTCTGCTCGCCCGATTTGATCACTTTGTCGATCTCGTCGGGCGACCAGCCCTTGGTGTCGTCCAACAGCCAGCCGACGAGCTGGCGCACGTTCTGTACCCGCATGCAGCCCGAGGAGTGAAAGCGGAAATCGTCGCCGAACAGGTTCTTCAGCGGCGTGTCGTGCATATAGACGCCGTAGGCGCTGGGGAAATTGATGCGGATCGAGCCGAGCGAATTGAAGCTCCCGGGATCCTGTTTGAAGGTGTAGCTCGTTGCGTCTTCCGAATACCAATTGATCTGCGACGGCTGCAATTCGCGGTGGGTGCCGTCGAAAATACGGATGTGATTGTCGGTCAGATATTCCGGCTGGTCCTGCATTTTCGGAATGAGGTCCTTGCGCACGATCGACGCCGGCACCGTCCAATACGGATTGAAATTGATCTGGATGATCTTTGAATTGATGTCGGGCGACGCCCGGTCGGGCTTGCCGGCAACCGCCGTATGCCGCGATACCGCGACGTCGTTTTCAATCGCCTCGACGCGGGCGGCCGGAATATTGGCGACCACGTAACGCGGGCCGAGATTGGTTGTGAGTGTCTTCAGCCGCTCGATATTGACCTTGAGCTGGTCGCGCCGGGTCGCTGCCGGAACGTTGAGCGCATCGAGCGTCGATTCGCGCAAAATTCCGTCGATGGTGAGCCCGTGGCGGGCCTGAAACCGCCGCACCGCCTCCGCGACATAAGAATCGTAAATATCGTTCGAGGCGGCGCTCGGATCGAGATCTCCCGAAACCGAAAGCCGCGAGCGCAGGTCGACCACGCTCGGGTGGCGCATGCCGAGCCGTAAGTCGTCGACCTTGGGAACCGTGGGCCAGCCGCCACGGGCCACGATCCCGTCATAGGTGTCGATGGCGTGCTTGGTGGTTTCCGCGGTCGAAGGCGACAGCGTCGGCGCGGTCGCCTTCGGCATGTGGATGGTGCGCGAGGCCTGGTCGAAGGTCTGGCCGAATTCGCTGCGGTCGGTATCGCCGATCAGCGCGTCGAGCGGGGCTTCGTCGGCGAAGGCCCGCTGGGCCGCCAAGCCGGCAAAGGCCGCCCCGCCGGCGTTGCGTAAAAAAGCGCGGCGGTTGGGCCGCAAATCGCGTCGATCGGGCGGGCGGTTCATGGCGGGTTTATCTGCGACAGCAATGCGGCTGAAAATCGGCCGATGCACCAAGCCGCCCCGGCCGCCGCATAGCACGAAGCGGCGGCAGGTCAAAAGTCCTTATACCGCCGGCGAGCGTGCCGGTCTTGCCGGAATGCTTGTGGACAATGCGGGCGGATCGGCCTGGCCGCGCCCGATCCGAACTTAAACCCACACGATTGGGTTAAGCTTGGCACCGCCAGTCGATCTTGCAGCGACCATTCGCCTGGCCGTATGGCGCAGGAGGCACGATCTATGGGTCCGATCAGGCTGCTCGCGGTTCCGATCCGCCGTATCGCGAATTCCCGCCTGTTTCAGCTCGCGGTCGTCGTCCTCATCATTCTGCTCTTGGATCACTACTCCTTTGACAATCCGGTCCTGCAGCCGATCGCGGATGGCCTCAAGGGAGCGGTCACAGCCAGTATTCAACTTTTCTCGGAATATTTCCGCGTCGGCATCCTGACCGACCCGGTCCTGCAAGTGGGCCTCATGATCACTTACGTCTATGTGGTCTGCCTGCTGATCTTTGCCTTGCTGCGCGTCATCGTGCGATGGCTGGTCAATCTCGCCGGATGGAGCAATTTCCTCTGGCTGCGCAACACCATCGCGCGCGAACGCGGTATCGAGGCTTACCGCGCCTGGGTGCCGCTCGAGAAAATCAGGCCGGCGCACATTTCGCAGGAGCAATGGGAGGCGGCGTTTGCCTGGCCGCCGGACAACAAGCCGCCCTATCCGCCGCTCGCGCAACGTATCGGCTACGGCGTCATCAGCTATGTGATCGTCATTGCCGTCGTCGCCATTCTCGTTCAGCGGTTCACACCGTTTCCGGTGTTGAACTGGCTCGGCAGGCTGTTTGGTCTGGCGCCTGGGTGATGTCGTCTTGCAAAAATGCCGCGGTCAAAAAAAGACCCCGGCTTGCGCCGGGGTTTTTGAGTTTGCCACAACGCCGTAAAGCGTGGCGGACATCGTGGAGCGCGATCCGAAAAGCCGTCGCCGGCTTGCGAAACCGTCCCCCTCTCCCTTATTAGAGCCGATAAAGAATCTGATCGGTCCAGAACCGCTCGAGCCGATGCAGCGCCTTGTTGAGCACCGAGAACTCGTCGGCATTGATGCCGCCGACCTGTTCCACGGTGCGGACATGCTTCTGGTACAGCGCCTCGACGGTGTCGCGGACGTCGCGGCCTTTGTCGGTGAGCTTGATGCGCACCGAGCGGCGGTCGACCCGCGAGCGCTGATGATCGAGGAAGCCCATTTCGACGAGCTTCTTCAGATTATAGGAGACGTTGGAGCCGAGGTAGTAACCGCGCGTACGCAATTCGCCGGCGGTCAGTTCCTTGTCGCCGATATTGTAGAGCAACAGCGCCTGGACCGAATTGATGTCGGCGCGGCCGCGGCGGTCGAATTCGTCCTTGATGACGTCGAGCAGACGGCGGTGCAGCCGCTCGACCAAGGTCAGCGCCTCGAGATAGTGCGGCCGGATGTGGTCGAAACGCGCCTCACGATCGGCGGGCTCGACCGTCTTTGCGACGGCTTTCATGGTGACGCCTTTCCCAGTTCAACTTTTGTTTTCGTCGACGGGCCCTGTCTCCCGCCTTATGCCGCCAACTTAATCGCTAGGGTCTAAGATCAGTTTAAATAACACGCTAAAAATAAGGTTTATTGGCTGGTTTCGGCGCGAGGATTGAGCGTAAATTTACGCGGGATTTCTAGACGATTTGTTCACCGCGATAAGGACGGATGTCACACTTTCAATTCCTATAACCGCTTTCTCGCGAAGGCCCTGCCGGACGATGATTTGAGGTACTTTTCAAATGCGGCTGCCCGTGTTTCGTTGGAAAATGCGATATAGGTATTCAAGCGCCACGGCTTGAACTTTGAAGTGTGTGGCACATCTCCCGCATTATGTTTGGCTAGTCGCGCCTTCGGATCTTCAGTGATGCCCGTGTAGTGGCTTTCTGGATCAGCGATGCTTTGAAGTATGTAAACGTACTTCATGGAGCCCGTCTCCGCTTCGCTACGACGTGGCAGTCTTCGCGTAGGATGACTTGCCAAGTCGTAGCGCGCATAGCGCGCGAAGACTGGTGGGAGAGGTAGGACTCGAACCTACGAAGGCGTAAGCCAGTGGATTTACAGTCCACCCCCTTTGCCACTCGGGACACTCTCCCGCAACCCGGTTACGGGTGCCCGGCCGGCAGGCCGGCCGAGGGCGCTATATGGTTGGCGCGTCGAGGCTAGTCAATCGAAAACGGGCTGAATTGCCAAGGCGGGGCCTGCGTGACAGAACCCGGGCATGCCCGAACCTCCCTGGCGGTCCAAACGGCCATCGAACCCGCGTGCGCATCACGATCGTGGGCGGCCGGAAGCTGCACGCTACGAGCGGCGCAGCGGCGAGGCCGGCGACGGCGTCATTCTCTATGGCTGGCACAGCGTCACGGCGGCGCTGGCCAATCCGGCGCGGCACATCCGAAAACTGTTCGTCACCGAGAACGCGCTGCGGCGGCTGACCGAGGAGAATATTCCGCTGCCGCTGGCGCCGGATGTGGTGCGGCCAGGAGCGATCGCTGCGCGGCTGACGCCCGACGCCGTGCATCAGGGCCTCCTCGCCGAGGCCAATCCACTGCCCTCGCCCGGCATCGAGGATCTCACCGACAATGGCATCGTGCTGGTGCTCGACCAGATCACCGACCCGCACAATGTCGGCGCCATCATGCGCACCGCCGCGGCCTTTGCGGTCGAGGCGATCGTCACCACCGCGCGGCATAGTCCGGAGGCGACGGGAGTTTTGGCGAAAGCAGCGTCGGGCGCGCTCGAATTGGTGCCGATCGCGATCGTGCAAAATCTTGCGCGCGCGCTCGCCGAGCTGAAAGAGCGCGGCTTTCTGGTGGTCGGGCTCGACTCAAATGCGCCGGACGATCTCGCCGCCATCGAGCTGCGGGCGCCGCTCGCGCTCGTGCTCGGCGCCGAAGGCAAAGGCTTGCGGCAATTGACCGGCGCGACTTGCGACCGCCTGGCGCGGCTCGGCCTTCCGGGCGCGATCAAGAGCCTCAACGTCTCGAACGCCGCCGCGCTTGCGCTCTACATTGCCTCGCGCGCCTGTGCGTAACGCAAAAGGCCCGCAAATGCTGCGGGCCATCGCTAGTCAGACGCCAGTTGAATCAGCGCGTCACGGATAATGACGCCAGTGCGGGGCGCCACCGCCGCGGTAATAGCGCTGAGCCGGGCCGTAATAGCGCGGGTGCATATAGGCCGGTGAATGATAGGCATAACGCTGCCGGTAATACGGCCGTGCGTAATAGTTCGGATAGGGCGGCTGGCCGTAGCCGTAACCCGGAACGTAAGGGTAATCGGCGGCGGGCGCGTAAGCCATTTCCGGCGAATAGGTCGAATACGGCACCGTCAGGCCAGGTCCCGTATAGGTCGGCCCTTGATTGACGACATAGAGCGATGCTGCCGCATAGCCGCGTCCGCAGCCGCCGCAGCCGCCGCCCCAATTGGCGACGCCGCAACCGCCGCAGCCGCCATAAGAGACCGAGCCGCAGCCACCGCAGCCGCCGCTCCAGTCACTCGGACCGCAATTGCCGCAACCGCTCATGCCGCAGCACGGTCCGCCAAAGGCGGTCGGTACCACGGGATTGACGTAGATCGGCGCCGGCGCGACCGGAAGCGCATAGACGGCGGCCGCCGTCGGCGCGCCGCAGCCACCGCAACCGCCATAAGCGGGTGCGTAAGTGACCGGGGCCGAGTAGCCCCAATCGCAGCAGGCAGACGCGATCGACGTCATGCCGATGGTGAAGAAAGTGGCCAGAGCCACGAAGGTTACGCGATACGACGACATGACACTCCTCACTCGACTACGGATGATGCGGGTTGTTTGGCGGCTTGTTGTTCGGGTCGTTGCGGCGATGTCCGAACCGCGGTGACACTTCCAC
>Ga0182016_10003635_pt1 | contig 17488 bp, 18 predicted proteins | sample 712S2MmetaG_FD_120491 | JGI IMG/M metagenome (GOLD analysis project Ga0182016, IMG submission 120491) | Permafrost microbial communities from Stordalen Mire, Sweden - 712S2M metaG | ecosystem: Environmental > Terrestrial > Soil > Wetlands > Permafrost | place: Sweden: Stordalen | collected...
CGAGGCGATCGATTTCGCCGCCGCGCGCATCCGCGCCTATCATGAACGCCAACGGCCTGCTGACCAGCGCTTCGTCGATTCGGCCGGGGTCGAGCTCGGTTGGCGCTGGACGGCTCTTGAATCGGTGGGAATCTATGTGCCGGGCGGCCGCGCGGCCTATCCCTCCACCGTGCTGATGAACGCCGTGCCCGCCGCCGTGGCCGGGGTCGAGCGCATCGCCATGATCACGCCGCCGGGCCGCATGGAGCCCGTCGTTCTGGCGGCGGCCCAGGCGGCCGGCGTCACCGAAATCTGGCGGGTGGGCGGCGCGCATGGCGTGGCCGCCTTGGCCTACGGCGCCGGTCCGATCCGGCCCGTGGACAAGATTGTCGGGCCCGGCAACGCCTATGTCACGGCCGCCAAGCGACGGCTCTACGGGGTGGTGGGCATCGACGCCCTGGCTGGACCCTCCGAAATCGTGGTGGTGGCCGATGGCGCCAATAATCCCGACTGGATCGCCGCCGACCTCTTGTCTCAGGCCGAGCATGACCCGGCGGCGCAATCGATCCTTATCACCGACGACGAGGCCTTCGCGGCCGCCGTCGCCCAGTCGGTCGATCGCCAGATCGCCACATTGAAGACGGGGGAGGACGCGCGCGCCTCCTGGGATCGTCACGGCGCCGTGGTGATCGCGCCGCTGGAGCAGTCGCCGCGTCTGGTGAATCTGATCGCGCCCGAGCATGTGGAGTTCGCTGTGGACCATCCCGAGCTCCTGGCCGACCGGGTCCGCCACGCCGGCGCGATCTTCATGGGCCGCTATGCGCCCGAAGCCATCGGCGACTATGTGGCGGGGTCGAACCACGTCCTGCCCACCAGCCGCGCGGCGCGGTTCTCTTCGGGTCTTTCGCTATACGACTTCCTCAAACGGTCCTCATTGATCCGTTGCGACGCCGAAGCGTTCGCGCGTCTGGCCGGTCCAACCTTGGCGCTGGCCGAGGCCGAGGGCTTGCCCGCGCACGCCCGGTCGGTTTCGATCCGCCTGAATCACGGTTAGGGCGGCGATGGCCAGGGGAGATCCGCAACAGAGGCTCGAAAAAGTCGAGCTCGACGAAGGCTCGCTGGCGGCCCTGTCGCCCGAGCAGGACGACGAGCGCAAGGTGGCCATCGTCGACCTTCTGGCGAGCAACAGCTTCATTCCGGACGGCGCGGGCGTCGGGCCTTTTCGGCTTGGGCTGAGCACGCAGGAAGCCCGCCTGGCCCTGGATGTGAGCGGGCCCGAGTATGAGCGCCGATTCTTGCTGTCGCTGTCGCCCCTACGAGGGGTGATCAAGGACTACTTCCTGTTGTGCGAGAGCTATTACGCCGCGGTGCGCAACGCCACCTCGTCCCAGATCGAGGCTCTCGATATGGGGCGACGGGGCCTGCACAACGAAGGCGCAACGCTGCTCAAGGAGCGGCTGGAAGGTAAGATCGAAGTGGATGGCGACACTGCCCGTCGCCTGTTCACCCTGATCTGCGCCTTGCACTGGAGGGGCTGAGTGCCGTTTGTCGATTCTCCGAGCGTGCTGTTCGTATGCACCTTCAACAGTGCGCGATCGCCCATGGCGGCAGGACTCGCGCGCAAGCTCTGTGGCCCGGCTGTGTACGCGGATAGTTGCTGTCTTGAGTCCATAGGGGAGGTCGACCCCTTCGCGGCCGTCGTCATGGCTGAGGTTGGCGTTGACCTGTCCGAACACGCGCCAAAGCGGTTCGACGACATGATCGCCCGCGGCGGCTTCACCCACGTGGTGGCGCTCAGTGAAGAGGCTTGGCCGGCGGTGGCGTCGCGGCTCGACGCCGCGGCGGCCATGCACTGGCCGATTCAGGATCCCACTCAAAGCGATGGATCGCGAGAATCACGGTTGGAGGCGTATCGCCTGATCCGGCGCCGGCTTGAGGAGAAGATCCTCGAGCATTTCAGCCAACCCTATGCCGCGCTCCGATAGGGCCAGGGTGAACGACTCCGCTTCCTCATGCGCCAACGCGCCCCTCATCCTGGCCAGCGCCAGCCCGCGCCGCCTGGACCTGCTGCGCCAGGCTGGCGTGGAGCCGGACCGTGCGATCGCGGCCGATGTGGACGAAAGGGCCCTGGCCAAGGAAACCCCGCGCCAACTGGCGCTGCGCCTGGCGCAAGACAAGGCCCGCGCCGTGATGGGGCTTGAGGCGGGCGCCTTCGTCGTCGGGGCCGATACGGTGGTGGCGCTAGGCCGGCGTGTTTTTGGCAAGCCGGACAGCGAAACCGACGCGCGGCGCATGCTCGCTCGCCTGTCGGGGCGCGCGCACCGGGTGCTCACGGCCGTGGCCGTGGCCGCGCCCGACGGCCGAATGGCCTCGCGCCTGTCGGAGAGCAAGGTGACGTTCAAGCGCCTGAGCCCGCAGGATCTCAACGCCCTGATCGCTTGCGGCGAGTGGCGGGGCGTCGCGGGCGGCTACCGTATTCAGGGCAGGGCGGCGGGCGTGATCGTCGATCTTCAGGGCTCCTATGCCGGGGTGGTCGGGCTACCGCTATACGAGACCCTGTCACTTCTGGATGGGCTGGGATTTCGGCGGTTCTGATGGCGGAGCGCGCGCTATTTCTCGACGAAGGGCCGGGCGAAATCCGGGCGGTCGTGACCCTCGACGGCGCTCCCGAACGCCTGATTCTGGAACGGCCGGGTGAAGCCTATCCCAGGCTCGCCGCCCGTTATGCCGCGCGGGTCAGCCGGATCGACAAGGCTCTGGGCCTGGCTTGGCTCGATCTGGGCGAGGACGGCGCGGCCGCGCTGCGGTTGAAAGCCGATCGGGCGCCTCCGCCCGAAGGCGGCAAGATCGAGGTGGAAATCGCCATCGAGCCCCAGCCGGGCAAGCCAGCGGTCGCTCGGCTGCTGGGGGACGCGGAGGGGACGCCGCGACGCCTGCAATCGGGGCCGGAGTTGGAGCAGCGGTTGTCGTCCTTTGCTCCCGGCGCGCGGGTCGTCACGGGCCGGGCGGCGCGTGACGTGGCCGACGAGGCGGCGGCCGAGGTTTTGGCGGTGGAATTCCCACTGGCAGGCGGCGGCTCGCTCTCCATCGAACGGACCCGGGCTCTCACCGCTGTGGATGTCGATATGGGCGCGGCGTCCGGCGACGCCAAACGCGCGACCCGTCAGGTCAATCTGCGCGCCATCCCCGCCTTGGCCCGCCTGCTCAGGCTCAAGGCTCTGGGCGGGCTTGTGGCGCTCGACCTCGTTGGACGCGGACATGATGGCCAGGCCATGGCCCAGGCCATCCGCGCCGCTTTCACGCCCGACCAACCCGGCGTGGCGTTCGGGCCGGTCAGCCGCTTCGGTCTGATTGAGTTGAGCCTGCCGCGACGTTACAGGCCCGTGGCGGATCTATTATGCGGCGCCGATGGGCGGCCGTCCGCCGCGACCTTGGCGCTGGGGCTGTTGCGAGCCATCGAACGCGAAGCGATGGCCGACCCGGGCGCGCGGCTGCGGGCTTCGGCGCACCCCGATGTGATCGCCGCGGCCTCGGAGCGAGCGGGACCGCTTGCCGCGCGAATCGGCGCACGCTTCGATCTGCATGCCGATGGATCCTTGCCGCGAGAGGCGATTGAGGTGCGCCGGCCATGACCCAAGCCAAGGTTTCAGCCTGCCCCATCTGCAGCAAACCTGCCGACCAGGCCTATCGGCCGTTCTGCTCGCGGCGATGCGCCGACGTTGATCTTCAACGTTGGCTTTCGGGGCGCTATGTGGTTCCGGGGCGCGCCGACGATGACGAGCAAGCGTCGCCGCCCGTTATAAATGGGGATGAGGAAGCTTAAGGGTGGTGCCTGGGGGCGGAATCGAACCACCGACACGCGGATTTTCAATCCGCTGCTCTACCAACTGAGCTACCCAGGCGCACTTTTTCCCGACCGCCGTAAGCCAGCCGCCGAATTCGGAGCGCCGTCTATAAGGGAGGGCGAGGGGCCTGTCTAGCGGCGCTCGCGCTGGCCGTCCCGGGACATCCGGCTCAAGAACGCGATGGCTTTGGACGGAATCGGCCAAACGCCGAATCGTACCCAAGATTCAAATATGTAGAGCCGATTCAGGCTTCGAGATGAGGCCATCGGGCTCTCGGTGGCCTTGTGTCAGTCAAATCTCCCCGCCGAACGAAAAGGTCTTTCGCAACCCTTCGATAAAACCTGGTCGCCTGCGGCTAATTCGCCCTTCGAGCGATCATCTTGCAATGCCGTAATGAGCTTCAATCTTGACGCGTATATGACTTAACCAGGAGTCGCGGCAGCGGCCGCGCGCGAGCGTTATTTGGCAAGCAAAGCCATGCTGCACCGCAATAATAACGGTCCATTAATACGTCCTAACCGCAGGGCGCAGCGCTTTTTACCCGTTTTATTGTGCGCTGCACAATAAAACGGGGCGCAGCGCTTTCGCCCGTAAGCAGAATTGCCTTCGACGCCCCTTGACGTTGCGGTAAGGGGTTGTCAAAGGACGTTTGCCGCAAGTCTAACGAACGGCGTGGCCTCGCTTTCCGTGAGGTCATCTGCCTTTAGAGGCGCTCCCGCACGGAACGTGACGCTGATCGGCGGACGGTCCAGGGCGGATAAGCGCTAAGAGTGCGGTTCGGACGCAGCTCCTCCGGGGCGGCCGACGAACAAAATTCAAAATAGGGTTGAGACGCTTGCGCGCGACGGCCCTAGCCCCCCAATGTGCTAGACCAACCAGGAACTGGCGAAAGATGCTCGATATTAAACCCCATCACTCTCTTGCGGCTCTTGTCGGCGTAATGGCGCTGACCATGGGCGTCCCGGCGTTCGCGCAGACGGCGGCTCCGGTTCCGGCCGTCGCTGCTTCGGACGCCGCCGTCTCCGACGCCGCCGCTTCGGGCCTGTCGAACGGCGGCGCCGTCGCCGCGCCGACGGAGATCAAGAACGCCGGCAAGCTGACGCCCATCCAGATGTTCCTCGACGCCGAGCCGGTGGTTAAGGTCGTCATGGTCGGCCTGCTGCTCTGCTCGGTCTTCTCCTGGACCCTGCTGGTCACCAAGATTTTCGAATTCGGTTCGTTGAACCGCGCTTCGGATCGGTTCCTGGAAGCGTTCCGCAGCGCTCGCTCCATTGCCGATATCGCCCGCATCTCCGGGTCTGAGGAATTCGAAGGCAACCCGATGGCCGACATGGCCTCCGCGGCCGCCAGCGAAGTGGAAGTCTCTCGCCAGGCCGGTCTTGGGGTCACCGGCGCTCACCGCGATTCTACTGTGGTGCGGGCGTCTTCGGCGGTTTCCGCCGTTCAAGCGGGTCTGTCCAAGCGCTTGTCCGCAGGCATGCAGTTCCTGGCCTCGGTCGGCTCATCCGGTCCCTTCATCGGTCTGTTCGGTACGGTCTATGGGATCATGAACTCGTTCATCGGCATCGCGAACACCAACACCACCAACCTGGCCGTCGTCGCCCCCGGTATCGCCGAAGCGCTTCTGGCTACCGGTATCGGCCTGTTCGCGGCCATCCCGTCGGTGATTTTCTACAACTTCTTCCAGACCCGCATCTCGGCCTACGGCACGCGGACGGAAGGGTTTGTCGCCGAACTGATGAACGCGATCTCCCGTCAGCTCGACAAGGGAGCGTAATCTCCTATGGCCGCCAAACTTGCAGGTGGCGGGGGCTCGAAGTTCAACATCGAGCAGAACAGCGAGATCAACGTCACCCCCTTCGTGGACGTGATGCTGGTGCTGCTGATCATCTTCATGGTGGCGGCGCCGCTCGCCACCGTGTCGGTCCACGTCACACTTCCGCCGGCGGTGGCCAAACCATCGCCAAACCCGCCCAAGCCGATCTACATCTCGATCCAGCAGAACGGCGACACCTTCATCGGCGACACCCCTACGGACTTGGCAACGCTCGGCAGCGACCTGCGCAAGCAGATCGGCAAGCGCGATCCGACCAAGGAACGTATCTTCATCCGTGGGGATGAGGAGATGGAATACAAGGACTTCATGGGCGTGATGAACGCGCTGCAGGATAGTGGTTTCTACAGCGTGGCGCTGATCGGTCAGGACACCAGTCGACCGGGTGCCGAATGACGGATGCGCCCCATCACTATGATCCCCTGGTGGACAAGCCGCCGCGGAAAAAGAAGAACGGCGCTGCGATCGCGATCACCATTTCGGTCGTGTTCCATGCGGGCATCCTGACGTACCTGTGGTTCAACAAGTTCGTCGTGCACTACAAGGAGTATTCGGACCAGGCGGTGAAGGTCGACTTGGTCAAGGCTCTTCCTCCGCCTCCGCCGCCTCCGCCTCCGCCTCCGCCTCCGAATACGCCCCCGCCCCCGCCTCCGCCGGTGCAGCCGCGTCCTTCGGTCGCTCCGCCGGCTGACGTGCCGCCTCCGCCGCCGATCAACATCGCGCCGGTGGAGCATCACGAACCGCCCCCGCCCCCGGCGCCGCCGCCGCCGCCGCATACTCCGGTGGTGGACAATCCGGATTGGCTGCACAAGCCCAACGGCGACGACTACGCGGACTACTACCCGGCCCGGGCGATGGAGTTGGACAAGACCGGCAGGGTGACGCTGCACTGCACCGTGACGGCCAAGGGTACGCTGGCCGATTGTTCGGCTGATGAAGACCCGCCCGGCTATGGCTTCGGGGATGCTTCCCTGCGCATCTCCAAGCTGTTCAAGATGAAACCGCTGACCGCCGACGGCAAAGCCGTCGAAGGCGGCAAGTTCAGCACCGTGATCGTCTGGAAACTGGCTGAGTGACCTGAACGGCTCGAATATCAACGCCCCGGAGGTATCCCTCCGGGGCTTTCTTTTTGGGCGCGGCGGCCTTGATCCGACGGCCGTGCGCGACTAGAACCTGTCCTCCCTAAGAGCCGCCTTAGCTCAGTTGGTTAGAGCGCTAGATTGTGGATCTAGAGGTCCTCGGTTCGAGCCCGAGAGGTGGTACCATTTTTCCATTCGGCCAAAGACTGATCGTGGCCTTACAGATCGCCGAATGAGACCGCCTTCGCCGGGCGAAACGCGGCAAATTCAAAGGTGTGTTGATCGCTCTTTACTTCCGGCTCCAACCGCGCCAAAGGTCAGGTTGAAGGATATATCGGGCCTTTTGGCCTCGGAGGAGACGACCGAATGGCGGCTAAGCTTTCCAATAAGGCCGGCGGCAGATACGAACTGGGCCAGAACGCCGACATCAATGTGACGCCGTTCGTGGATGTCATGTTGGTGCTGCTGATCATTTTCATGGTGGCCGCGCCGCTGGCGACCGTCGCCATCAAGATCGACCTTCCGCCGGCTCAAGCGCCGAAGGATGTGAACAAGAAGCCGACCTTCCTGTCGGTGCGTCGCGGCGGCAATGTCTTTTTGATTGCGCCCGACCGGACCACGCAGACCCCGCTGGAAAGCCTTGCCGGTCAGCTCGGCGTTGCGCTGCCGGGCAATCCGGCCGATCAGACGGTCCTTATCCGCGCCGATCGCGATGTGCGCTACAAGGAGTTCATGGCGGTGGTGAACCAGCTCCAGAAGGACGGCTATTATAAGATCGGCCTGATCAGCGAAGATCTCAGCTAGGCTTCTTAGACATTCAATCCGAGCGGAAGGGCCAGGCGTTTGCTTGGCCCTTTTGCGTTCCGCGCGCCGTTTGCCGCCTAAGGCGCCCGCTGCGATCACAACGACGTTTGAGCCTGCTCGGGAACCTCGCGTTAGTTGACAGTATTGTTGCAGTGCGAAATGCTCCGGTTGGAGCTTGCGCCTCGGCGAGGGGCAGGGTCAGCGAAGGGATGGGTGGCGAGCTCATGACGGATGTTGTCATCAAATTTCCGGTCAAGGACGGCGAAGAGGCCGAACTGTTCGGCGATTACCTCAATCGATTCATCCAACACTCCTGCTCCATGGCCGAGCAGCAGGCGGCCGATAGCGATGCGCCTTACCTGATGGTCCGATCTGACCCGATGCCCGATCTGGAAATGAAGGTCCTGATCTTTCAGGAAATAGCCGCGGCCGCCGCCTTCTCAGACGGATGGGCCGAGGCGCGGGTCGCGTTGAAGGCCGGCTGAGTCTTTCGGACCGCTCGACAGGCGGACGTCCGGAGGCTAACCGGAGGGCATGAACGATCTTCAGGGGCTGAGAGTCCTTGTGGCAGGGGCGGGCGCTGTCGGCTCTGTGACCGCCCTGACTTTGCTGCGATGCGGCGCAAGTGTGCATCTAGCCGATCGGGCGTCGCGCGGCGATAATGCCTCAGGCGTCGCCGCGGGCATGTTGGCGCCGGCGTTCGAGGCCTTGCTGGATCCGGTCAGCGCTGAGCACTTCCCTATTTTAGCCGCCGCCCGCATGGGCTGGGCGGATTTGGCGGACAGCCTCCCGGCAGGCCAGACGCTGATAGACCGCTCAGGCGCGCTGTATTTCGCAAAGGATGACGCGGATTTGCGACGGCGCGCCGAGCGACTGGCCGCCTTCGATCCGTCCAGCGAGATTCTCGGAGCCGCGCAGGCCCAGGCGCTGTCCGCCGGCCTGCGCGCCCCAGGGCCGGGCCTGTTTTCCGCCCTGGACTGGCGGCTCGAACCGGGCGCGACGCTAGCGGCCTTGCACAAGGCCTTCCTGCAGGAGGGCGGGGCGTTTCTGGCCCAGGCGGTCGACCGTCAATGGCGCAACGGCGCCGACGTGCTCGTGTTGGCGACGGGCGCGGACGCCATGCCCGTCGAGCTGCCTGAGAGCGGGCTGTTGACCCCCATCAAGGGCCACATTCTTCGCTTTGAGAAGGCTGGTCCCGGGCGCGGTCCCGTGGTGCGGGCGCCGGGCGTGTATGTGGCGCCGGTCAGCGGCGGCGCGGCGGTGGGCGCTACCATGCAAGCCGGGCGATCGGACCGCGAAATAGAAGCCGGCGCCGTGGCCGAGCTCAGGGAAGCGGGGGCTCAGCTGTTTCCGCAACTCATCGGGTCATCGCGCCCTCAAGTCGGGATTAGGGCGGCTACGCCCGACGGGCTGCCTCTGGCGGGGCCTAGCGGCGGCGATGCTCGGATATTTTTGGCTGCGGGCGCGCGCCGCAACGGCTGGCTCCTGGCTCCCGCTATCGCGGATGTCATCGCGGCCCGGTTGCGTGGATTGGAGAGTGGCGCATTCGGGGCGGCTTTCGACCCCGGCAGGTTTGCAATCCGTTAACCTTAAAGGCTCTGTTAACCATAACCGGCCAGCTTCGGGCCATGCCGGTCGAGTCCATCCGAGAAGCCGTCAGCACCGCCATCGAGCGAGCATCGAAGGCCACAGGCGTGGACTTCAGCTTCCTGCTGCGCACCGCCAAGCGGGAAAGCGGTTACAATGCCGGCGCCAAAGCCCAGAACTCCTCGGCCGGCGGCCTGTTCCAGTTCGTGGATCAGACCTGGATGGGGACGCTCAAGAAGCATGGGGCTAAATACGGCTACGCCCGTTACGCAGATCTCATCCAACAGTCCGCGGACGGCCACTACGAGGTCAACGGCGCCGAGGCGCGCAAGGTGGTCATGGACCTCAAACTCGATCCCCGCGCCGCCTCGCTCATGGCCGGGGAACTGACGTCCGATCACGCATCCTACCTGCGCGGACGCGTTGGCCGCGAGCCGACGGGGGGCGAGCTCTACGCCGCGCATTTTCTGGGTCCCAAGGGGTCGGCCCAGCTCATAGAAGCCTACCAGTCGCGTCCGCGCGCATCCGCGGCGGGCCTGTTTCCGGACGCGGCCGAGGCCAATCCCTCGATTTTCTATCACCAGGGTCGCGCCCTGTCGGTGGCCGAGGTCTATTCCAACCTCACCGGCGGCGGGAGCGAGAGCGCCGCGCCCGTGACGCAGAATTCCGAGACCAGCGGCGCCTTTGTTCAGTACGCCACGGCGCGACGAGCAGAACGCGTCGCGCAGGAGCGGGAATTGACCGACTTGATCCTGCGCGGTCCGCAAAGTCCGGGCGATAGCGCGTCTGGCCTAACCAACTCCTTGTTCTCCAGCGAGATGCTCAGGGTCTTGTCCGAAGCCAACCAGTCCACGTCCAACCCGTCCTCGCCGAGGGGCTAATCCCCTCCAAGAGGCCTGACAGCAATCTAGGCGGCGGCGTCTTTCACCACCGCGACGCGCGCGCGCTGGGCCCCCCTGGCGTTGGCCGCGGACTCCAGGGCGCGGGCGACGACCGATACGGACACGGGTATGCGCAGCACCTCGTCCGCGCCCGCCTGCGTGCAGGCCTGGGCATCGCCGCAGCTGCCGTCGATGATCGCCACGATTGGCATACCGGCCGCCGCGTCCGTGGCCTCTCTCAGGGTTCGGATCACGCCGGCGCCATTCATGTTCGGCGTGCGCCCGTCGATCATCAGCAGGTCGAACGCGCAGACCTTGGCCAGATCGAGCGCGCGTTGGCCATCGGAGGCCAGCGCCACCTGGTGGCCAAGTTGTTCGAGAACCGAACGCAGCATGGCGGCGTTCAAGGCGTCGCCTTCGGCGACCAGCACCCGCAGACCGCGCCCGGCTTGGGCCTCCTCGGGCTCTGGTTCGGGCGCAAGGTGGCCTTTCGGGTCGAAGGGAAGCTCCAGCCAGAATCGGCTGCCGACCCCTTGCGCGCTGTCGGCGCAGACCTGCCCGCCCATCATGCGGGCCAGGTCGCGCGACAGGGATAGGCCCAGGCCCGCTCCGGAAACGCCCATGCTGGTGCGGTCGACCCGGCGGAACGGCGCAAAGGCTTGGGACAGCTCTTCGGGGTTGAGGCCCGGCCCGGTGTCGGCCACTTCGATCCGAAGCCGATCTTGCCCCTGCATTTGCACGCGCAGCTCGATACGCCCGCGCACCGTGTATTTCACGGCGTTGGAGATCAGGTTTGTCAGGATCTGGCGCACCCGCACGGGATCGGCCGTTGCGGCCCCGGCGGCGGTCTCCAGCTCTTTGTCCACATGGACCGTTAGCTCAAGGCTTTTGGACGCCGCCTCCGGTCGCGCCAGCAGGGCGAGGGAGCGAGCTAGGCGGCAAACGTCGAACGGGCGGGAATTCACGGCCAGCCGGCCGCATTGGGCGTTCTCGGAATCCAGGGTGGCGTTGAGCACGCTCAGCAGGTCGTTGGAGGCGATCAGCGCCGCGGACATCTGCTCGCGCGAGGGCGCCGCGCGGCCCAGCCCCCCAGTGGCGGCCGCCAGCACGTGATTGACGCCGTTCAGGCCGTTGCGGATTTCATGGGACAGGGTGGCCAGAATGTCCGACTTGGAACGCGCCAGTTGTTCGGCTTCCGCCAGCGCCCGCGCGCGTTCTTCAACCAGACGCTCGCGCTCGGCGGCCATCAGGAATTGTCGCCGCAGCATTCTGTTCATGATCAGGCAGAGCGCCATGGCCAGGGCTATGCCGCCCCAGGCCGCGGCGCCTGCGCCACGGGTGGCGGGGTCCATGTAAAGACCGATCAGCGGTGGGGCCGAGGCCACTGGAGCCACGATCAGCAGAGTGGCCAGCGAAGGGCAAGTGAAGAACATGCACACCACCGCTGCGCCCGTGGCCAGTAGCAGCAACGGCTCGCGCGCTTGGCCAGCCCCCAGCGCGAAGGCGGCCAGTTGCGCGATTGCGACGGCCCATAAGAGTCCGCCGACGATGTGCAGGCGGGTGCGCGCGGCCAGATCTACAGCCAGATCGGGGCGTCGGCGCAGCCACGCAAGCGTGAAATAGAAAGCCATCCAATTGACCGAGAATTGCAATAATAAAACCGAAATCCAAATCGCGTTCTTAGTAACTGCCGCTTGCCAAACAAATATAGGCAGGCTGAAACTGAAGAACGCGAGGGTATATGGCAGCAGCGATGACTGGGCATCCAGCGCCATCAGCTCGACCTTCTCGCGATCGGTGATCGATGTATCGTCTGGAAGGGCGGCGGTGGCGATCATGGCAAGCTCCCCATCATGCTCACATTAAACGCGACCTCTTGTCGCAACGTTACTCAACCCGGTTAATGGGGGGGCAGGAATGCCGAGCGGGTCTTAAGCTTAACCCGGCGTTGACGATGTTGGCGGCAAACTCGCGCGCATACGGCGTTTCAGGGGATGTTTCGATGTCGATTGCGCATGCCGCGCTGACCGACGATGACCTGCACACCCTGGTCAAGGGCCAAGCGGCCGACGAACGGGCGATCGCGGCGCACAAGCTGTGCCGCGCTATCGATCGGGAAGCGCTATCGGCCGACGAACTGGCCCACGCCCAGGAAATTCTGCGCGTGATGGCGCGCGACGCCACCGATCTTGTACGCCGCGCCTTAGCCGTCACGTTGAAAAGCTCTCCCTTGCTGCCGCGCGATGTGGCCCTGCGGCTCGCGCGCGACATCGACAGCATCGCCGCTCCGGTCCTCAACTTTTCGCCGGCTTTCACCGACGAGGACCTGGTCGAAATCGCCCGGCGCGGCGGACCGGTCCGCCAGGTGGCCATAGCCCGGCGCCCGGTCCTGAACGAGACGGTGGCCAGCGCGCTCGTAGACGTCGGTTGCGAAGAGGCGGTGCGCCTAGTTTGCTCTAACGACAACGCCGATCTGAACGCCAGATCCCTGCGCCGCGCCATCGACCGGTTCGAAGAGTCCGAGGATGTTCTGGGCGCTATCGCCTTGCGCAAAGCGCTGCCCATGGCGGTGACCGAAAAGCTGATCCATCTGGTGTCCGAGGGCGTCAAGCAGCACCTGATCGATCACCACGAGATCCCGCCCGATATAGCGGTTCAGATCGCCGCCGGCGGCTCAGAGCGGGCCACGCTCGATCTGGTGGATCAGGCCGCCAAGGCCCAGGACCTTGGCCTATTCGTCAGCCATCTGAGCCGTAGTGGGCGCTTGTCGCCGTCTTTGCTTCTGCGCGCCGTGGCCCAGGGCCACATGGCTTTTTTCGAGTGGGGAATCGCGGAGTTGGCGGGGGTGCCCCATAATCGCACATGGTTGATGATCCACGACGCCGGTCCCTTGGGTCTGAAGGCGATATACGAGCGGGCCGGGCTGCCGCCGCGGCTGTTCCCGGCGTTTCGCGCCGGCGTGAACACCTACCATGCGATGACGCTGGATGGCGGGCCGCGCGACCGCGAACGCTTCCAAGAGCGCATGCTGCAGCGGTTTCTCACCCTGCCGCAGACTGCGGCCAAGGATGACATCGACTATCTGTTGGACAAGATGGACCGGATCGCGGTCGCCAGGATAACCCGCGCCAGGGCAAACGAGACACGCGCAGGCTCCTGCTGAGCGCCCGACAAGGCGCGATCAGAGCCGGATGACTTCTCTCGAAGTCTGAATCCGGCTCTACATATTTGAATCTAGAGCACGATGGGTCTAGGCGAAGTGGTCGCGGACCTGCGTTTCGAGCGCTTCGGCCAGGGCGTTTCCGATCGGGTTGGAGTCGTCACGGATGTTGTCGCGCACCGCCGCCTTGATGGCGTTGATGTGGGCGTCCACCAGGTAAAGCGGAGCCTTAAGGCGCTTTTCCTCGCCGTCCAGCAGCTTGCATAGAGAGGCGGAGATGCGTGTGATGATGGGGTATTCATAGGTGCTGCCAAGACCTTTGAGGTCATGGGCGCGAAAATAGAGCTTCTCGCCCGCCGCAGCGGCTATGCCTTTGGCGTCTACCTCGGCGCGGGCGGACTCCAGCTTGGCGATCTCATCGTTCAGCCATTGGGAGAACTGGCCCGCGAGCGATTTGAGGGCGGCTTCGGCCCTGGCCAGAACGCCAGGATCGATACCGCCGGCCCTGGCCTGCAGTGGGTTCGCCTGTGGCGGAGCCTGGGCGCGCATATCCTGGTTCACTAACGCCTCCCATTCTTTGACAATTGCGCAATTCTAGCCGCGCATCTTTTAACAACTCCTTCGCGTAGAATTAGATAGGTCTGGACGATATCGCCTGAACGCTGAATCGCGCCCTAGATTAAAAAATCCGGGGCCAGGCTTCAGTGATGGAGCCGTCATGCTTTAAACGGCGAACTGCTCGGCTATGATCCGCTCTTCCAGGTTCCGGCCGGCGTCAAATAGGATGACGAGCGGCTTTTCCCTGTTTTCGGATACGAGAACCTTGGCCACGTCGCGGACTTCGACGTTGTCCGCCACCGCGCTGACCGGGCGTTTAACGGATTCGAGAACCTCAAAGGTAATTTGGGCGGTGTGGCGCACCAGGGCGCCGCGCCACCGGCGTGGGCGGAAGGCGCTGATGGGGGTCAGGGCAAGCACCCGTCCATCGAGCGGTATGATCGGCCCATGAGCCGATAGGTTGTACGCGGTCGAGCCGGCCGGGGTGGCCAAGAGGGCCCCGTCGCAGACCAACTCCTGCATACGCGGCTTGCCATCGATAAGAATGCGCAGCTTGGCCGTCTGGTGGGTCTGGCGCAACAGGGACACTTCGTTGATCGCCAGGGCCTCGACTGCCCGCCCGTCGCGGCACAGAGCCCGCATGGTCAAGGGATAGATTACCGTTCGTTCCGCCGCGCCGATCCGCGCCGGAAGATCATCCTCGTTGAAATCGTTCATCAGAAAGCCGACCGTACCCAAGTTCATGCCGTAGATCGGCTTGCCCTGGGGCAGATTGCGCCTGAGCACTTCAAGCATGAATCCGTCGCCGCCGAGGGCGACCAGCACGTCGGCGCGGCTTTCCTGGCAAGCGCCGTAACGTTCGGCCAGCCGGACGCACGCCTCCTGGGCGTCGGGCCGGTTGTCGGCAAGGAAGGCAAACTTTGGCGCGGTCAGTGTGCTCATGGCCGTCAACAAGCGCGCACGCCGCCCGATGTCAAATAACGGCGAGGGTCCGACGAAAATTGTCCGCCGCCGATTCAACCGGCAAGTCCGTAAAGATCTGCAGGGCGCGCGCCGTGCCGTTGGCCCCTTCGGCGGGCCGTCCGCCGTTCAGTTCCCGCACCCGTTTCAGGACGGCGGCGAACACGCCCCGGTCCAGATCGGCCGCCATACAGGCCATAGCCAATAGCTCGGGTCGCTCGCTGGAAAGCGCGCGCTGGATGTCGGCCAAGCCCAAGCCGGCCAGGCGCGCCAAGGTCGCCTCGAACAGGCCAAGCTTGCCCTCGGCCAGACACCTCAGGAGGTAGCCAGGTTTCAACTGGCCGGCGCCGTCCAGTTTTTCGACTAGAATCAAGTTTGTCGCCTCGTGACCGGCGAACCGGTCGCTCGGACTGATCCGCGGAAGGAATTGAACCTTCGCTTCGATGACGGCGACGTCGATAGCCGCGGCGAGGGCGGTCTCGTCCAGTTGGAACCGCTGGACCAGGGACGCGCGCAGTGCATCGCCCACCCAAACATAGAGCCTGGCGCCCAGCGCCTCGGTCAACTTCGGATGACGGCTGAGCGGCGCGCGCAGGGCCGGCAGGCGGCGCGCGGAATCCACCAGGCGGCTCATGCCATCGGGCGCGATATGGGCTGTTTGGTTGTGCGCCAGGGCGGCCAGGGCCGGAGGCTCGTTGCGCGAGAGAATGGCCTCGACCACGGATTCGCTGATCGCCGGGCGACGGGCCACCTCGATCTGGTGTTCGAGCGTGGCTTCGACGATCAGGCGGATGAGATCGGCGTCCCCGAGCAAGGGGCTGGCGGCGATCACCGGACGGGCTATCTCGATCTCGTCCAACACGAGAATGTCCACCAAGCTCTTTGGCGCCCAGTCCACTCCGGCGATGCGCTCAGCCAATTGGCGGCGCACGTCGCGCTCCGTCTGGGACACGAGCGTCATGAACACCTGATCGATCAGGCTCTGGGCGCCCGCCCTCTGCGCGGGGTCCTGGCTGCCCCGTTCGCACAGGGCGACCACCCCCATCAGCAGGCGCTCCCTGTCGGCGGGATCGCGACTCCTGGCCAGGGCAATGAGTTTATCCGATTGTTCCAGCAACAAGGCCCGCTCCGAGTCGCGCCATACATGGCAAGGCTCCGCTGGCCCTATGAATAGCTGATTAATCGGCTGTGCGTGGATTTTACGCACGCGGGAGGCAACGATGAGCCAATCCTTACTCCTGGCCCTGGATCAGGGTACCACCAGCACCCGGGCCATCGTGTTCGGGATGGATGGGCGGCAGCTCGCCCAGGCTGTGCGTCCCTTGGCGCAGTCCTATCCCGCAGACGGATGGGTGGAGCACGATGCCGAGGCGATCTGGCGGGCCTCGGTCGAGGTCCTGCGTGAGGCCGTGCAGGCCAGCGGCCATCCCTTAAGCCGCTTCGCAGCCTTGGGCGTGACCAACCAGCGTGAGACGGTGGTGGTGTGGGAGCGCTCCAGCGGTCGGCCGATCCATCCGGCCATCGTTTGGCAAGATCGCCGCACGGCGGTCCAGTGCCAGAGCCTGCGTGACGCGGGCGCCGAGGCCGAGGTGGCGCAAACCACCGGCCTGCTCTTGGACCCTTATTTTTCGGCTACCAAGATCGCCTGGATTCTCGATCACGTGCCAGGCGCGCGGCCGGCGGCGCAAGCGGGAGAACTCTTGGCCGGGACCATCGACGCCTGGCTGGTTTGGAAGCTGACCGATGGCGCGGTCCACGCCACGGACGCCACCAATGCCTCGCGCACCCTGTTGTACGACCTTCGCGCCGGTCGATGGACCGGGGCCATGGCCGAGATGTTCGCCGTCCCCCTCGTCCTGATGCCCGAGGTCCGCGACACGGCGGGCGACTACGGACAGACCGCCGCGACGGTGCTGGGGGCGCCGCTGCCCATCCGTGCGGTGGTGGGCGACCAGCAGGGCGCCCTGATGGGCCAGGGCTGCATCGCCGCCGGCCAGATGAAGGCGACCTACGGCACTGGGTGCTTCATGCTGCTCCATACCGGTGAGCAGGCGCATAGGTCCGCAGCCCGCTTGCTCACGACGGTGGCGGCGCAGTTGAACGGACGCGCGACCTATGCGCTGGAAGGCTCCCAGTTCATCGCCGGCGCCGCCATCCAGTGGGTCGAACAGGCTTTCGGCGTACAAGGCGGGCCCCGGGCGGTGGAGGCCCTGGCGGCCCGAGCCAGGCCCGACCACGGCGTGGTGCTGGTGCCCGCCTTCACCGGGCTGGGAGCGCCCTGGTGGGACGCGGACGCACGCGGGGCCCTGCTGGGCCTGACCCGCGACAGCGGTCTGGCGGACATCAGCGCGGCGGCGTTCGACGGCTGCGCCCTACAGACGCGCGACCTGATCGAGGCCATGGCCAAGGATGCGCCCGAGGCCTTTGGCGCGCAGGCCGTGCTCAAGATCGACGGCGGCATGGCCTCGAGCGCCCTTTTCCGTCGGCGCCTGGCCGACCTGACCGGCATAACGGTGCGAACGAGCCAGACCGTCGAGGCCACGGCCTTGGGCGCGGCCTTGTTCGCGGGCATGGGCGCGGGCCTTTTCGGATCGGCGCAGGCGGCGATCGCGGGTCTGGCGGCGGGCGACGGCGAGACGGCTGCGCCGACGATGGATGCCCGGGGCCGCGAAAGCGCCTATGCGCGGTGGACGGACGCGGTGGCTCGCGTCAGGAACCGGCCGCCGTCTTGAGATAGGCGATCACGTCGATGCGATCCTTGGCGTTGGGCAGGCCGACGAAGGTCATCTTGGTGCCCTCGA
>Ga0182016_10003637_pt1 | contig 17482 bp, 33 predicted proteins | sample 712S2MmetaG_FD_120491 | JGI IMG/M metagenome (GOLD analysis project Ga0182016, IMG submission 120491) | Permafrost microbial communities from Stordalen Mire, Sweden - 712S2M metaG | ecosystem: Environmental > Terrestrial > Soil > Wetlands > Permafrost | place: Sweden: Stordalen | collected...
AGCAAAATCTTCGATCTCAAGAATCCTGGGCAAACCATTTCCGCAAACGCAAAATATTTCACCCTCATTCAGCGCACCAATGGCTATGCCTTCAGCGTCTAACAACGACGAATCTACGATTGCAGAGCGTCCGTACGATGAATACGCGCTCCGTTCCACTTCGCAACTTCATCCTCATCGTAAGCTCGCGGACGGGCTACGCAACATCCCTGTCGCTCCAAAGGAAAACACGATATACATGAACTTGCCACGCGATCTCGAATCGCTCGCTCGCCTTGTCCAAACCGCAACGGATACGCCCGTAGTCCCCGGCAGTAAAGAAGATTTTGCACGCGAAGCACTCTACCAGACAGCCGCCATTGATTTTGCCGAGGATTATCTTTCTCGATTATCGTAATCCTCGACAAATCAAATCCGCTGTCGTAGCTTAGCGGTAAAGCACCGCATTGGTAATGCGGAGACCATGGGTTCAATCCCCATCGACAGCTCCATTTTTTCTTCTCTCAAAAGCGAACGATTTTCTCGTCATAGCCTAAATGATTGACGAATGCAATCGTGCCCGCTCAAAAATGTCCGGGAATGTGAGCTATCCCGTACGCCGGTGGATGTGTTAGCAATGGCATAACTACCGCAGAGATGTTTCTGTCTGCCGTTTCCTCCTTTCCGGTATCCCAGAAACATCTCTCAAATTTGTTCACAAAACACAAATGTTCGGGATCTGAGCAGTCCCGCAACACGGTTGATACGTCAGCAATGACGAGACGACCGCGTGGATGAGACATGCCCAGTGTTACTCCTTCCATTGGGCTTGTCTCATCTCGGAATTTTTGTTGTTCTCAAACAACACGCTGCTACGCGCTTCGCGCGGACGACGAACGCGAACAAAATCACCCACGCAATCTACCAAACACCCCCAATTCACCCGTTCTTCTGAGCGATCGATTCTCTGAATCGCTCAAAAGAAGCGGTTTCATACCACCACCACACCAACAAGAAAGCATCTAACATGAATTCCATCTCATTGACCGGCCGCCTCACGAAGGCCATCCGTTCCAACTCAGTCCAGGGCACCCCGGTTGTCAACTTCACCGTTGCAGTCGAACTCGGCACGAAGAGCCAGCTCGTCACCATGAACGGCCGCGAGATCCTCGCGCAGGTTCCGGCAACCAGCTACATCGATTGCGCCGCTTGGGGCCAAGACGCCACCTCGGCGTCGACACTCGAAGCCGGTCAGGAAGTCAGCTTCACGCTGAACGGCCTCGGCTCCAAGGGCCGCAGCTACGAAGGCAAGATCCTTTCCGACGTAACAGCTCGCGTAAGCGCGATCGTTGCGGGCGCGAAGGCCAAGGCGAAGGTTGCAGCGTAAGCTGTAATTCCGCTCTTCGAATTCGTGCTAATAACCCGACCTCACACTAACGGGTGAGGCCCCATTGAAGAGCACGAAAGTTTAGCACCTCCAAATCGGAGGGCTGACACAAAAGCCTGCCGCAGCAATGCGGCGGGCTTCTTTCGGCGGAATCTTTGTGACGTATTTGGACTGATCAGCCAACGTATGAAGACTTCTCCCGCACTTGCGGAACCACGGCACAGCCCGACTATGCATTCTTTAATGTGTGGCGGGCTTAAGCCATTGGAACCTCGTCGACAAGAGCGCGCTCGCAACCGCCAAGATCGACAGTCCCAACCGCTCGACGCGGACTAGTTGTCTCCCGCTCGCCCATGTGTTTTTTTTTAAAAAAATGCGTGCGCGAGCATGAGCCATTGGATCAGCTGTGTTTTACAGCGACCATTACTTTCTTACATAGAAGGCTTTACGAACATGAACAACATCACAATGACGGGCCGCCTGACGAAGGCCATCCGTTCCAACTCAGTCCAAGGCACCCCGGTCGTCAACTTCACCGTCGCCGTCGAACTGGGCACGAAGTCGCAGCTCGTCACCATGAACGGCCGCGAGATCCTCGCGCAGGTTCCGGCAACCAGCTACATCGATTGCGCCGCTTGGGGCCAAGACGCCACCAGCGCGTCGTCGCTCGAAGCCGGCCAGGAAGTCAGCTTCCACGTGACGTCACTCGGTTCGAAGGGCCGCAGCTACGAAGGCAAGATCCTCAGCGACGTCACCGCACGCGTATCCGGCATCGTTGCTGGCGCCAAGGCGAAGGCCCGCGAGCTCGCGGCTGCATAAGCCTCGACTCTCGAAAAAGCCCGTCGCACTCAGTGCGGCGGGCTTTTCTCGTTTCCCCCCAAACAATTCGATGACGTAATCCCATTTTCGACATTTGCATTCTCACGTACCACTAAACGAAAAATAGGACCAAATGCCAAAGAAAAACGCGCGCGATTGGTTTTCGATAGCCTCTGCTAAGGGCCTCATTCACGGAGCGATGGCGGGCTGGAACCAGAACACCGATCCACACATTCGAATCAAAACGACCTGTGGGCAACTTCTCGCGCAAGCAGAACGAGGACCTGGTTCTGTCGCCCTTTTGACCTGCCCTCGCTGTACCAAAGCGCTATCGGAAGCCGGATACCAATAGGCAATACAAACTGTCACCTAAAGCCTACTGACAAACCAACCGATATTCCAAAAAAGCCATTTTTCGAAAGGGACATCCTTTGAGCACAATTCCACAATGCGCCTTTGTTGTTATGTGGGATGTCGACGGCGTCTTGGTCAACAACGAACATTGGCATCGACTAAAGCATGTTCGCACTCTCGCTGCCCACGGCATTACCGATCTCGATGTCGAGCGTGCGCATAAAGAACCGCAAGTTTTTCTGATGCCCGACAAAACTGGAACTTTGATCGAACTCACAACCCCGCTCCATGGAACCAGCGACCGCCATGTCTACTGGTGGGCTCTCTCCAAACATCCCGAACTTGCACAAACACTCTCAGAGGCTGGTTGGCGAGAAGAAGAGCTAACCGCTTACGAAACAATGGGACAGCGCAGTGAGATACAGGAAAGACATGGCGTCAGTCAAGTCATCCAGAACTTGGCCGATCTCAACACTCCCGAACTAATCGTCATTCAAGGCATAGTAACTGCCGGAGCGCCACGGCAACTCGCAGTAAACCGCCGAGTTGTGAAAAACTCCCAATTGCTCGACTTTGAAATCAATGCTGCCAGCATCATCAATGGAATTCAGGGGAAATCGTACGATTCGGGTCGGTATCTCGCGCTCGATATCCTACGCCGCCGCAGCATCACCAATGTCCAGCACGTCATCTTCGCTGCCGTCGAAGATAGTCCATCAGGCGTTCGTGTTGCACTTGCGGCAAAATACGTCCAATGTATCCAATGGGTTATTCAAAACGAGCAACCATACAACCCTCAACCGTCATCAAATCAGCTGCGCCATGCACTGTATTCCGTCGCCGAACTCGAAACACGCTTAACCGAAATCCGACTCGAAGGTCTTGCTACCGTTTCTCTCCCAGATATCGCAGCATAGTGACTCCTACGTAAAATCAAAGGCATCATTGCATGAATACCACAAAATTAACTCCTATCGAACAAACAAATCAAACCATCGACATCCTCGACCAAATCTTGGCTGGACAGCCAAATTTCAACAGAGAACATTTTCTCACAGCACTCGATCGTCAAGGACTCTTACGCGCATATACAACACCTCTGGGCGCAACGGATCACGCACGACAGGCACTTCTGGCGATCATCAAAAAATATGCTCGCGACAACGGACTCGATTACTAATCATGAATGAATTCTACACAGGATATATTCTCGATCACTATCGCAATCCCCGAAATTTCGGGCACCTCGACGCCCCAAGCATCGTCGCCGAAGACATCAACCCTCTCTGTGGCGACACCATCTGTGTTGAATTGCTTCTCGACGGCGAAACTGTTCAAGACATCAAATTTTCTGGAAAAGGCTGTGCGATCTCTCAGGCCGCAACCTCCATGTTGTTTGAATCTATCACTGGAAAAACCCTCACAGCCGTCGCCGCGCTGACGCAAGACAACGTCCTCGAATACGTCGGCATTGGTCTCAACCCAACACGAATGAAATGTGCCATACTCGGACTCACCGTGCTCAAATCCGCCGCAATCGCTCGCCTCGCAAAAACCAACTAGCGAACGCCCAAACCCGTCACGCTCCCCGCGCGGCGGGTTTTTCTCTGTTTTTCAAGCCACACCCGCTTCGCGTTCCCCTAAAACACTTCTTCCCTAACCAGAGAACCAAGCCAAAAAGAACACCACATTAGGACCGAAAGCCCTACGACTAACACGCCAATGGATCAATGGAATCAGCGGTTCATCATCGAATATACTGCGTTTCCTACAAATTATTACCTACGATGTCGAGCGGCTTTCGTCTCTGCTCTACTTCAAATCGCAACTAGGGGAGAATCACATCGTGAAGCCAATCGAAATCGAACTCGAAGAAGCAACCGTCATTAATCTGACCCTGCGAGCAAAAATCGAAAGTCGCTCTATGAGCCACATTGTCAGCGACGCCATCCGAGAATATTCCGCTAATCATCCCGTATCGAACGATGACATCGAAGCCATCTCTTGCGATATTGCAAAAGAAGAAGTCGTCATCCTCGCCGCTCTCAAGAGTATCCAAAGCTTGGCGCCTGGTCTCACCATGGACCCAGAGACGACAATTGCCTTCTACCACATGCTCGATGAAGCATTCGGCGATCGATGGCACTCCAACGACGATCCCCGATACACCGACGAACTCAAATTTCGACCGATCGACGTCATAGCTCCCCTTGATCAACATCCCCCGCTAATCAATATCGCTACAACCATCGAAACGCGCATGCGCCAGGAATTCAACACTCGCGTCCTTATTTTTGTTGTCGACGAAGCCCCAACATCACAGAATTGAGATATTCTCCAAAAAGCCCTCGACAAGTATCGATAGACAGAATCAGAATCAGACAACTATAGTCATGCCGAAAAAATGCCGATGATATTGGGGTGGCCGCTTTTGCGAGCCACCCCAAATCATTTTCCGAGGTCTCTTCCGCGATGCACAACAGTAACTGCCCCTGCTCCGCTCACAATCCCCAGAGCGCGCTAACGCGCCGCATTCAAGCCGGAATTGACGCAAACCGCCTACGATTTGCCGAAATGATCGGATCCAAAACCCCACAGCATCTGGCCGATCGAACCATCCTTGATCGTCTCGCGTTTAACAGCGGACTTGCCGACGAAACCCAATAACTACAAATAATCGATAACAAGTCCCACCGTTTGTCTAATCCCTCAATTGGTGAGATACTGGCAATGCTCACACAAAAGAGCAGAACGGATACCATCATGCGAACAAAAATCGACGTCCCTATGACCGAAGACGAATTCCTCAATCCCACTACACCCAAAACGGTTCAGGACCATTTTGATACATTCCATGCCGAACTCCGCGAGCTCTCGCTCGTTACGAAGTGCGTTCTCGTATTCACGGCTTTGGCGGTTATCCCAGCAATCTCGGTTGTCGGCTTTATCGTCATCAGTATCTTGGCTTTGCATCACTAGGTCCATGCCTACAAGCAAAACACTTGCACAGCAGCGATCGCGCCTGCTTATGCATTGCCGTGGCCTGATTCGCAATACACAAACAATGTCAGCCACCGATCTCATCGAAATCGCCCGGAAAATCCATAAAGACGCTGTCGCGCTCTTCGCCTTCGACCCAACTGGCGAAACACAAACCATCACAGAACTTCCCACGATCAAACGTACCGACGACACATTATTGCTTGTGTTTCCTTCGCAGAACCTCGACGCCGAAGAACGAAGCGAGTATATCGATGAGAACTTCCCGGCAACCAGAGTGAGCCTTTCACTCGATCAAGCGGAAGCCCTACGAGCGCGCCTTCAAATGATAATCCATCCGAATTAGTTGCCGATGCACAATAGCCGGCACCGTAGTGTTTGAACGCGTTCGAGTCGCTGCGTTTCCCAACCTCAGCGCCGCCAGGTTGGGGTTGCGGCCAAAAGGCTGATGCTTTCGGAAAACTTTTATACCACAAAATAAACACTGAATACAAAAAGCAATGATTCCTACCATCTTTGACATTCCTATCGCCTTTGATCGCCATGACGAAATCATCGCTGCCGCCAAAAACGCCGGATGGGAACAAAAAACCCGAAGCGGCGGATATGCCACGGTTCTCGTTCGAGACAATCAAGCCCTCAAAATCTACGAAGACACCGCATACGATCATTTCCTCTCACAAATCCAAGCTCGCGAGAATAGCACCTATCCGGTGATTTTGGATGGCCCGCTCGTCGGAGTTGGCCTTTCCGTCATCTTTCTTGAACGACTTGAGTCTCTTGGCTACGAAGACGCCTTACTCGCGGACAAACTTCGTTGGTATGCCCTAGAAAGTGAAGGACGAGGCGAAATCGATCCCAAGCATCCGTATATCGAACTCGTACGCGAACGCATGGGAGAAGACGGGGTCTCGGCACTTGATTTTATTATGCATTTCGCAAAAGACCACGCATATATCGCTGACTTCAATATCAGAAACCTCATGCTCCGACCACTATCCAACCAAATTGTCTTTGCTGATCCTGTCTCCTTAAACTGAAGAAAAAACAAACACTATGGGAAATCATGCCGTTGGAACTGCAATGGGACATGCCGCACAAGAAGCCGTACGGAACCGCAATTCCGAAGAAACCGCCCTCGCCATTCTCGATCGCATTTGCGAACCATACCGCGATTCTGATGCAGAATTCGAGGTAGACTCTTCTGATCATGAATTCGAGTCGTATACCGAACCACACAAGAACGCCGCCCTCGGCATGCTCATGGTCGAAGCTTTTGCACCGAACGGAATCGCCGATCTTCCGAAATATATTCAAATGAACAATAAGCGGAGCACTCAAGGAGAGCGCAACGACGCCTACGATCACTGGTCGCAAGAAGTTTACGATCCATTTAAAGCACGCTACGACTTTTGGTGAAAATTGCCTTAAATTAAAAATCTAACAGATTTTCACCAATTGGACCATTTTCGCTTCGATATCCCATAAATAGGAGTAGAATCAAGCCAAACCCAGATTCTCTCCCTAACCAAAGGACTCTCCCTTGAAGAATCTCGCCCAAATCGCTCTCGCAGCCCTCCTCGTCGCATTTGCGGGATCCCCTGCTTTAGCCGGCAACGGTGGACAGATGGCCACGATGTATCGCCCTGGATTGCCCCTCGAAACACTGCACTACTGGTCTGGCACCGTCCCATCAACCCCGACCGAAGGACTCGTTCTGACCGACGACAATTGCCAGCCCGACGCTAAGGGTATCTCTCATTGCCTCAACAAAGTAAAATTCCCCAACGGCAATACCGTGATCTTTGTCCACGATCACATGATGGACCATGGCAGCATGCACATGACAGGCGGCACACCCTGTATCGTACCAGGAGATCATGCCGTATTTGTCAAAGGCGCTGCCAAAGCGATGAAAATGCCGTAAAGATATCGAATCTACAAAATCCCATGAGAGCCAAGGCCTATGCCGAGGCTCTTTTTATCGTTGAGAAATCCACTGATGAACAATCGCATTGAAGACAAAATCCGCAAGATTGCCGAACCCCTCGCCAAGCAAACCATCGAAGATGCTCACGGACAATGCGTCTCAGTGTCCGAAAAAATCGCAGCATCTCTCAACCAAGCCGGCATCCCCGCCTGGCATATTTCGTGCGGATTCTATTGGGCGACAAGTACCGAAATGACCTACGACGTCTATCTGGAATTTGCGATCTGGCTCGACAAAAACCCCTATAAATACCCAAACGGCCGGATCAATGTCAGCCACGACTGGGTCGAGACCACAAATTTCATCGTGGATGGAACCGCCGCTCAGTTCACCGGCGGCGAACCGCTACGCATCACCAATCTCAACGACAAGAGATACGACAAAAATAGCGAACACCGCACACTTGTTTAGAACATATCGGAGCACAAACCATGAACAACATATCCAAAAGCCTTCTCGAAGAGCAGCGAGACAAATGTCAGACCAATCTTGATTTGGCACTCGCAATGCCAATCGATCATCCCGACCGAGAAGCCTACGTCCAAACCAACAAAAGCGCACGTGCGTACTGGCAACATCAAATAGACATGGAGACAGCCGGCCTCAACGAAAGTGATTTCACCAACTACCGGAATCGCGAAATCATCGATTTTGTCAACAGTTTTTTGATCAGCATCAAATTAACCTATAATCGACCCGGTCCAAATCCTCACACTGATATCATCGCGCATTCACAACGCGGCGCACGCTACCTCGTTGTGGGATACAGTGGAATGGACAAAACATTCATCGTGCGTGGAGTCCTCAAAGAAAAACGCCGCGGTGCTGGGATAGGCGTTCTCTGCAACGGCCAAGCCAGCCGCAATGCTCTACAAATCCGACACTTCGACGAATCGACGTGTGTCGTACCACCAGCAAAAAACCTTTACGAATATATCGCCAAGTACGGCAGACCTTAGGGTCTCTATTCCAAAGGATCATCATGAAACAGAAACGTACAACCCTGGCGCAAAAACGAACCATGACAACGCGCGTAACACACTGCCGGTACGGTCATGGGATTAAAACGTTAATGTCGGCTCGTGGTTTAAGTTGTAAGCTATGTGCGAAAATCGCTACGTATAATTATCTTCATCGTAAAAACGAAGTGCCCATAGAAAAATCAATCAGCGCCATTGAATTCGATGCATTGCCGGACAACACAAGGCGTCGTTCGAGTAAGACTTGCAAGTATGGACACGGACCAAACACGATCGTTACTAACACCGGTTTAGCCTGTCGGTTATGCGGAGACATCAGCAGGCACAACTACCTCTACAAACCCGAAAACAAAGTTCCCAAGAACATCAGTCGCGTAGAATTTCAGCAAATTCGCGACGACCGCAAAATCCCCCAAGTTGCACGAACCACCTGTAAATACGGTCATGGACCCTATCTCCCTAAATCAAACTATTGCGCAACCTGCCGAAAAATTTCTGATATCAACCGAGATCTTCTCATTCTCCACAGCGAACGTCTGCTACAAACTACCACTGCCGCCGAACTCGAAGCCATTAGTCGCGCAATGATTAAAACCCGTGCCGAAACCTTGGAGCTGCAACAACCACTCCCAAAGAAGAAACCACTATCACCACTAGCAAAAACAACGCAGTGCATTTACGGGCATGGACCTCGTATGGGAACACAAAGCCGTGGCAAACGCGCAGTTACCGCTCGCTGCACCATCTGTCATCAAATTGATCAAATCAACTATCGCAACAAAGACAAAAACACGCCGAGTATACCAAAAACCATCAGTATTTCCGATTTCGAAATACTAAGGGACACCCAAAGCCGCCACCGTGGGCTCCGTGCCAAAGCTACTCTCCTGGCAGCCGATCCCAATTTCTATCGACGTAGCGGACATCAAGCAGCAAGTATCCGAGCCTTAAATCAAGAAGCAAAGGCAACGTGAAGCCGCACGCAACAATCCCAATACAGACAAGTGCCTTGATCGTCATCGTCTTGCTCGTTGCAGTTGCATGCTACCTCGCCGCAAAAAATATCTTGAACCACAACGACCATTTGCGATGGGCCATCACCTCTATGGGATACGAAATTCAAGAAACAATCGCCTCTATCATGAAACGTAACAATTGAAAACCAATTGGAACAATCCGATCATTCGAAAAGCAGAAAGCATTCTGAAAAACAAACAAGAAAATTTCTAGAACTTTATGCTCCTCGAACACAAAACTAAGAATCGGTTTCAGAAAGACGATACTTCTCGCATGCGCTTCACCACAACCGACCACGAATCTCTCGTTGTCATCCCTACGGCAACGGACCAATTTATCGAGATCCGCTTTCCGAACGGAAAGATCGTTCAAATCGATGTCTCGACCGAAAACGATGAAATTCTTACGATCCTCCCAGGCGACAAACAAACCATTTTCTTGACAGCTCAAAATCGCAACCACGATAGTCTGCCACTCGTTATGGCCAAGCACAAGAGACAATACGCTGACGTTGCTGTCGAACTCGATCTCCCCATTGGGGAAAAGACAATATTTGTTCGCGGACATGCCACGGACCAAATATTGCCCAAAGCAAGCTAGCAAATTCGCTACACTCAATCGCACAGGAGCTACTGGAAAATGTCGGATTCCCCCCTTTACGATACCTACTCGAAAAAATTGTCGGAAGCCGAGAATGAACTCGGCGCCGACATGGTTCCACTCATCGGATTCCTCACAACGAGCATCTACGCAAACGATTTTGAACGTGGCCGCATGCCATTACCAGACATTCCATCCGACAAACGTGAGCGCGTGTTTGCTTTCGCCAACGCTCTGGTTGAAATTCTGCGCGCCGCAGAACCCCCCAGCATGCGCGACCGATAAACAATGCTCATCGTCCTCAGCGGTTTACCTGGAGTCGGGAAAACAACCATCGCCTGAGAACTCTCAAGAAAAATCGAAGCCGTTCACCTCCGAATCGACTCGATCGAACAAGCACTCCGAAACGCCGGCGTTATTCTCAAACCCATGAACGACGCAGGATATCGTGTCGCGTACGCGATCGCCGAAGATAACCTCAAAATTGGAAAGACAGTGGTCGCAGATGGAGTTAATCCCATCCACTTGAGTCGCGACGCCTGGCACGAAGTGGCGCAAAACGCCGCATCTCCGTCAATCGATATCGAGGTTATCTGCTCTGATCAAGAGACCCACAAAAAACGTGTCGAATCCCGAACAATCGACAAAACCGGCCTACGCCAACCGACCTGGAACGACGTACTCAAGCGACAATACGAGCCATGGACAACCGACCGCCTCATCGTCGATACCGCACACCAAAATCTCGACCAAGCAATCGATGTCATTCTTAATTTTCTTCGTACCGCGAAATAAATTCACTCATCCAAATCGTCGGTAGTAAGATTTTCGGCATCTTTCTTCCAAAACACGACGCCCGCAATCAGTTCGGTCTCTTTCGGAATCACCCCGTGTTCCACCAAAAGCCGATAGTCGGCATCAGCAAATCGGCGCTCGGTTCCGTCAATCCGAACGTACTCCGAGTATTCCGTTTTCTGACCTAAAATATCGAGATTAAGTGCCACCTCATAGGCTTTCCATAACGACACCGACGCTGAAATTTACGTCCTCTTGCCGCCGCAATAAGACGTTTGTAATTCGCCTCGCTTTCAACGCGTTCCCCGTCATAGTCATCCTCTGCCACAGACGAAGCGGGCACCACCCCAACAAAAACCGGTTCGCCAATCACCTTCTCCGCTCGCTCCCGTACATCATCGGCAATCGGTCCCCAATCAATAACGGCAGCATCAAAAACCGCCACGAATGTCCCAACCCCATATCGCTGCGCCAAACTACGACTTTCGCACTGGACCCACGCTTCCTCATACTCAAAATTTGCCATAACTGAAGTTTCGTTCATTTTTTTCCTAGTCCCGCATAGTTCTGATACTTCCGTCTCTCTTAAAGAAGCAGCGTCTCTACATGAAAATAAAACCAAAACCACTTTTCCCGATACCACTTGAGGCCGGAATCGAACGGCTACGTACTCTCGCCGCAGCAATTCAGGCGGGACTAGGTTTACGCGTCTGTGACCTTGTTGCCGATAACGCCGAATCTGAATTCAACTGGTACTGTGTGGGCGGACGTTACGTTGGACCCACAGAAATACCGCCGATCGCTCCAGGACCAACAAAACACTGCTGGAACGTCTTGCCGGACGGCACCATCATTGATGCAACGGCAAACCAATTTTCTCCTAATGAACCCATGCCACGTATCATTCCACCGGACGATTCTCGTCAAGCTTGGTATCTGGTCTACGTGGGTCGCTCAAACGATTGCAAGCCCGGTTGGCACCCTAAACATCCCGCCCACAAAATATATCGGCACCTCAACACAAAAACACCAAAAGGTAAAAAGCCATGAAGACAAAATTCTTCCGTGATCTCATTCCTGGCGACGTCTTCTTTTACGGCGAAAGCGCTAGCGCTAGTCCCTGTCGCGTAATCGAACCCCCGAAAATCGAATCAGACGGATTGATGTTTGTCGAGCACGCAAACGGCTGGACACGTGAAAAATCAGACACGCTCGTTCGAATAAAAGACGCTGAAACTCCTGACGACATTCTCCCGGTTCCGAGACAATGGCTACAAGCAAAACTAGAAGACCTGTATGCTGCTCGTGACTACTCACTTTCAGCAGTAGCCGCTTGTGTGAAGGACGACATCGCTACCCTTCTTGCCGCTGCACAAAAAAAGAAACCTGCAGCAATAACACCGGACGGGCCTATCGATCATGCGAAACTGCAAGGTTATATCGCATGGCTCGAAGAGGAACAGTTAAAGGAACCATCGACAAACCCCACACCAACTCCAAAACGATATAAAATCACAGCACATGCTCATGGTCTAGATCAATATACGGAAGACCCTGCCGGACCGTGGGTACGCGCATTCGATCTATTTGGACCAGATGTCGAACAAACTACTCGCTAAGAAACAACAAATTTCGGGGGTTCCCCTTGCGCACCCCCGAAATTTTTAGGAAAGACTCCCATGATTGATATCGACCATATCCGAGCGGGCAACTTCGTATCCTACGAACACGAGCCTCCAGCTGCAGACCTGAACACATGGCAAAAAAACCACGAAGCCCTGCAAGCTAAACTCGTTGCCATGCAAAACCAGCAAAGAAGCAAACGACGCCGCTCTGTCACCCACCCCGCAGCACATCGTTCTTAATCCGGACGAAAATTTCTGATCAACCAACGAAAGAACACAATGTCTGAGATCGTTCTTTTCCATGTTTCTACCGAACAGGCGGTTGAATCGATTCAAAATATTGGGATCGCGGGTCCGAGCTATTGGACCGACTTACCAGAACTTGCCGCCTATTACGTCCAGGTCAATCGCGAAGAAGAAAAAGCCGTTGCCATCTTCTCGACGACATTGACCGTGCTTGAGCGAAGCGTGATCACACCGGACTACCCCTCACTCGCCGAGCCCATCACCATGGTCCTCAATCGAACAGACAAACAAATTAAGAAACTTTGGCAAGGTGAGGAAGAGAACGATTGGCAAGCCAGTCTCCGAATTGTCCGTGGTGTCTGCGTCGAGAGAATTGTTGCTCCAGAAAACATCCAGCAACTCGGCAACGACCATGAGATATTTCAAATCGCCGATCGAAACGCGAAACGCGAAGCACTTGCCCTACTCCAACTTCAAGACCGCCTTGCTGGCAAGTATCGTCCCTGGCTTTACGAATAATCTCAGTCCAACAACCCGTCAACAATTGAAAGATACCGCATGAGCCGCAAATCCCTTGAAAATGCTTGCCTCAATAACGGATGGTTCGCCTACGCTGGTAAATCACGAGGCATTTTCATCACACCACCGCCAAAGAACGGACAAGAACCGGACCTCGCAAGAGAAACAGCCGCTGGCCGAATCGCCTTCTCTGGCTCACAGCAAACTGCAACCACCTGGGTAAAAAGTCATCCTCAACCCGGTTGCCCCATTCTTAACGAAAAAGCACGTGAGGCGATCCGCCTCTCTGGCGCACCACTGCGCGTAAGTGCACATCACTGGGGGCTCAACATGCCAGATCTCCCCTTCGGCAAAGAAACGGTCCATGTAACGTTCGCTATCGGCGGCGATCGCAATGGGCAAGGCTCCATAGATATTAATCGCTACATGCACGCCGATACCTATCGAACAATTCCCACAGATCGACCCGCAACACTTGCTGACTTCGAAGCAATCGGCTCCGTCATCGACGCGCCACCGCCTGTGGAAATGTGGTATAGACACAATATTGAAACGCAACTCGCCCGAGACGCCGCCGAAAATAACCACTAATCGACACATATGAGATTTTGATATGTCTGACCCGATCTTCTTATTAGAAGAAGAGATATTTCAGAAATTCCCTGGTACAGAGAGCGATATTGCATCTGTACACGAGTGGATGGACAATACGCCATTATTCACCCCAAAGAAAAACGCAAAGCTCGTCTTCCGCTTGGTAATAGAACCAGTCAGCCAATTTGAAAAAGATACGCTCGAAATGCTGGGAACCTACGACGAGTTTCCCGACGATGCCGAACGCACGAACGAAATTGTTTGGCTCCTCGAAAACGGCCACCCTCAGCTTCCAATCTTTGTTGATGAACAAGACGGCTTTATTATGGAAGGAAGACATCGGATTGTGGCTTTCTATCTACAAAACTTACCGACCGTTCCAACGATATACATTAAAAAAATTGAATAACGCACACGTCGCGGCCAATCGATTCTCGTGAATCGCCCGCGCCCTCGCATATGAGCGCATCTTCTGGAGCACCACCTGAAATATATGTCCCCCACCAACCGTACGTCGCCTTCGAAATTCCCATGCCCTGGAACCAGGACGAAACCCACCACAGCGGCGAGTGGATCATTATGCCAGCACGTGAAGAAATTATGGCCGAACTCGAAGCAGACAAAACGAGCGATACACGCTGGCATGAACCGGGCACATTGATCGCGATGGTTACGTTCGTCGGACAGTGCGGCGGCATTTCAGGCAAGCGCCCGACCATTACTTTTCTGCCCTAGCCACCTAAAAAGAGCCTCGACAACTTGTTGAGGCTCTTTTTCTCGTGGACATGCTTGCTTGCGCGACTAAGCAGCCTATGATACGATCCTAACGTTGGCGGGTTAGAAAATTCGCAACGCGCCCAGACCATCGACTTCCGCGTTCTGGGGCCGAAACCAGTCTCGACCCATCTGGAGCAAACGCCTTAGCCCCCGCTAAGGCGTTTTTGCTATTCTCTTCCCAATCAACCACGAGGCACCGCTATAGCTAACCGCGCAGCCTACACACAGACCGAACGTCGGCAAAACACTATTCACATCATCGCAGGCATCGCCATCATTGCCTTTATTCTTCTCACCGTATCATTTGTAGTGATCGGAGCAATCTCACACAACCATCATCCTATCGCTATCAAAGCACCGTTCACCGCGATCAGTAGCAGACATGACGAATAGTCTCAACGACAACATTTCCTCAATGTGCTAAGATAGCGATAAGGACAAATCTCGTCCCTAGACACCGCAATCCCACCCGGAATGCATCACCCATGCCTATCAATCAAAACCTCTCGCCGGCAACGCTTCGTGCCTATACCCACGACTGGAACACGTTTGCTATGTGGTGTCACCGAAATAATCTCAAAGCACTACCCGCCGAACCAACAACCGTTCAGCGATTTCTCTCTGAGCACTCGGGCAGCCCCGCGACGCTGAGCCGCATCTTGGCGGCTATCGCCTCCGCCCACCGCGTTGCGCAGCAGGTGTCCCCAACCACCCACCTCTTCGTCAAAGAAGCTCTCAAAAATCGCAGCACCGGTCTCCAACCACGATCGCGCAAACCCATTCTGGGACGCCAACTCATCGCCGCGCTCGCGTTCCTCAAAGAAAAACCCATCGACATTCGCGATCGCGCCATGTTTCTGTTGGGCTTTGCCGGCGCACTGAACCGGAGCGAAATCGTCGCCCTCAACCTCGACGATATCACCTTCACCCGAGACGGAGCCCAGATTCGCCTCCGCAAAGCCAATGCGTCCGCCCAGACCATTCTGGTAGCTTTTGGAAACAAAGTCAAAACCTGTCCCGTACACGCCCTCGGCGACTGGCTAGCTCTCATCACAGAAACAGATGGTCCGATATTTCGGCCAATCAATAAAAATGGAGATATTCGGTCTACCCGGCTGACCGATGTCATGGTCAACAAACGCCTCCAACGCATTCTGGCTAAAAGCAGACTCAATCCTGACGAGTATTCTTCCCATGGACTACGCATCGGTTTTGCCGAAACAGCACTACAAGCTAACATCCCAAGGGAAGATATCGCGGAGCACGGTCGTTGGCAGCGACTTCCCGTGCCAAATGGGACGCGAAGCGGGCGTGTCCACCCCGGTACCAAGATCGGTCTTTAAACCAATAAATGTTCTTGTCCGATAAACCCAATACTCGAAAAAACCCGAAACAAATAGAATATCCCCCTATATTAGCAAGTGAGCTTGCTAAGTCACACCAGAAAGAATCAGAAAAACATGCAGCAGTCTCTCGTCCGCAATCCCGCCATGGCACTTTTGGGGCAAGTTCTTGGACTCGTCTCCGTCGCCTTCGGCGTCACGGCAGTCGCCGGGTTTTTTGCCAAAGACCTACCCTACGGCATAGCTCTCATCATCATGCTTTGCTCGCTTCCGATGGTTATCGCCATCAGCTTCGTCCGACGTAACGAAGCTCTTTCTTTGATCTGCTACTACGGTATGGCCGCATGCTTCGGCGCTGGCCTCGGTCCTGTCATCAACCAATACGCCAAGACCGGACGCAGCGACATCGTAATCCAAGCCGCTGGACTGACGGCACTCGGCATGGCCGTCATAGGAATCATCGCTTGGACATCTTCGTTTGACTTCCGTCGTCTTCAAGGCCTCGGAGTTCTTGCCCTTGGCGGACTCGTCATTGTTGGGCTGATCGGTTTATTTGTTCACTTTCTCAGCCCAACGATCTACGCATGGGCAACTTTGGCTGTTTTTGCGATCATTATTCCCGCCGATTTCGCACGAATTCGTGCCGGTGGCGATGGACAAAGCGCTATTCAAATGGCAACAGCCATCTACCTTGACGCACTCAACGTATTCTTGGCCATCTTGCGCATTCTCAGCAAAAAAGACTAATAGCTGTAAACATCACCGCGACAAGCCGAACATGAACGCCGACATCCACATTTCGGCCGCTATCGAACCGTTTTCGATCAAACAGCAGCAAACGCCTAACCACTTCCGCAAAAGAGAACAGACTATGCAAACCGATTTTTTAATCAAAGACCAAGCATTGATCATTGGTCGCAAACCACGACTCGTTGACATCACCTACTCAGCTGACAACGCAATACCACTCACTGCCGATCGCATCGAACAAACATACGCCGACGGCGGACCCATCCTGCCATTCCTCGAACGAATTTACGCCGTCGGAGCAAATCCTATTGAAGCAATCCAGGCACTCGGACAACGCATTGGCTGGGGCGACATAACAAACTTCGACAAACAGCCAGTAGAATCAATTCCCGAGTTTGATGGGTGGTATTTCACATTTCAAGCCGACGGAATCAGCGCGAAAGCCTGTGGACACTACGTCCCAGGCGGTGCCGTCCTCAACTGGTGGAAGTAAGATTCTCGGCGATCTTCGACCGAACAAACCAAACGACCCGAACACCTCCTGCTCCGCCTGCGGAGCGACAATGCTTTGTAATCCAAACCCAAACGGAGCCTGATGGTGCCTCAGCTATCCGAAAATTTAGCCGGCAGGTCAAACCGAAACCTACCTTAGCAAAAACTGTTTAGTTGCCAAAATCAAACGACAGACGAAATTATCGATAACACCT